>Ga0172381_10007805_pt1 | contig 10541 bp, 12 predicted proteins | sample Leawel6488metaG_FD_119754 | JGI IMG/M metagenome (GOLD analysis project Ga0172381, IMG submission 119754) | Leachate microbial communities from a municipal landfill in Southern Ontario, Canada - Leachate well 64-88 metaG | ecosystem: Engineered > Solid waste > Landfill > Unclassified | place... | reverse complement strand
TTTAGAAAAATTCATGATAATATTTAAAAACGTTGCATTTGAAATAGTTATTGCCAGATCGTCTAATGGTAGGACACCGCCCTTTGGAGGCGGGTATCTTGGTTCGAATCCAGGTCTGGCAGCGATATGAAAAAAGCTTTAATTTTTATAGCAATAGTTGTTTTACTGGTAGTAGCCGGTTATTTGCTTTATTGGCGAGGAAGTGTATTTTTTACTACTAAAGAGAATATTGCCGTTGATCCGAAAAATGCCACCTATATAATTGATGAAGAAAAGATCGCTTTAATAAGTGGTGTTTCAGAAAAAGATATTCCTGATTCAAATTCAAAAAAAGTAACACGATATTTTGGAAATAAAGTTGAGGCGGATCTTAATGGCGACGGAATTAAAGATGCCGCTTTTCTTTTGACGCAGAATAGCGGTGGAAGCGGAACTTTTTATTACGTTGTCGCAGCTCTCAGTTCTAAATCCGGTTATAATGGCACAAATGCTATTTTCTTGGGTGATAGGATCGCTCCACAAACAACAGAATTTAGAAATGGAGAAATAATTGTTAATTACGCAGATCGAAGAATTTATGAGCCTATGGTGGCATTTCCTTCGATCGGCGTCTCAAAATATTTCAAAGTTAGTAATGGTGGCTTGATAGAAGTTACAAAATGATCATAGGATTGCCCAATCCCCCATTTGTATTTATTTAAAATTTTGAGTATGTTTATCATTAATAGTGCTCATATTAAAAACCTATGAAAATATATAAATTTTTAATAAATATAGCCATTTTGCTTAGCCTGTCTATGGGAAGCACTGCGGTTGCGCAGACAATTTTTTCTGATTCAGAATTTGATATCAGCAATCCTAAACCGGAAATTTATATAGATAAAACCGGAAAGATATCTATCGTGGGGGCAAAGGTAATGCAATTTGTCAGTAATGTTATATATGTTCGTGTTATTTGGCAGAATTCTTTTATGCGCCTAACCATAAAGACCAACCAATCCACTACTATTACTAGAAAATTAGGAGAAGCCATCAAGTTGTCAGATATCGCCGTAGGAAATTATTTGGCTATCAATGGAACTTTGGAATCAAATTCTGATTCTCTTAGTTTGTTTGCCACCAGTATCAAGAATTTATCCGATCAAAAACAGCAAAATAATTTTTCCGGAACGATCGTCTCTATAGATACCCCGAGTAAATTTACCTTGAAAACAGCAAGTGGCGATTCCATCCAATTGAATATTTTGCCGACATCGGAAATATCCCTTGGTTCTCGCATTGTAAATTCTACATATTTGAAAATTGGAGATAAAGTTATGAGCACCAGCGGTACTTATAATTATGCCGATAAAAATTTTCAAGTTGAAAAAATGAGGATCTACATAGATATGAGCATATTTAAACCGAAGAACTTTAAAGGAATTCTAAAGACCTTGCCTGAAAAGAACCTGCCTACTTCTATGATAGTGACGATAAATTCAAAGGATTATACGGTAAAATTGTCTACCGATACTCAGGTCATAAACAATAAAAGAAAGAATATTGCCCTATCTCGTTTCGTTGAGGAAGATAATATTGTCTTGTATGGCGCCATACAAGAGCTGGATACTCCAGTCATTGATAACGTTGAGATAGTCAGAAATGCGAGCTTGTAAGTGATATTGCCGAAATTTATTTACCCTAATTACTCACTTTTAGCATCTTAGTATTTGCGGTATAATGTAAACGATCTTGATTTTGTATCCATAATAATGGATATGCTAAATCTATAGGTCCTCGATTTCGAAAGATCGGGATAATTAAAATTAATAATAAATAATATGGAGGAAAAAAATATGCCAAGCTCGCATGAGCATCGCGAACATCATGAACACCAAGAGCATCAAAATCATGATAATTGTTCAGCGGAAAATAAGTGCTGTGTCAGCTGTTGCTTAAAATTTAAAAAAATAAGCCTAAAAACAGCGACTATTATTGGGTGTGTTATTGTTTTCTTGGCTCTTATTTTTATGTACAAGGGATTGTTTGTCGCGGCAATGGTCAATGGATCCCCAATAAGCCGTTTTTCTGTATTTCACGAACTTGAAAAGAGTTCCGGTAAAGCGGCGCTAGAGAGCTTGATAGTTGAAAAACTTATCAACAACGAAGCTGATAAAAAGGACGTTGTAGTAAGTGATAAGGAAGTTGAGGATGAAATTAGCAATGCTGAAGCGCAAATTAAAAGCCAGGGCGGAACATTGGAAGAGGCGCTTGCATCTCAGGGTATGACACTTGAAATTCTCAAGAAACAAATTGCTATTCAGAAAAAATTAGAAGCTCTTCTCGCCGATAAGATACAAGTTACCGCTGATGATATATCGAAATTTATTACTGATAATAAGGTTGAAATTCCAAAAGGCGAAGAGGCTAGCTACAACGATCAGATCACACAGCAAATAAGACAACAAAAGTTAAGCTCCGAAGCAAAGCTATTGGTTGATTCTCTCAAGTCTGCGAATACTATTCGTTATTTTGTAAATTACTAGTTTTTCATTGATAGATTAAATATAGTGCAATGCCGTTTTATTTTGTTTATTTAATTCAGTGCGAGGATGAAAGTATATATACCGGTATAACAACCGACTTGCAAAGAAGGTTTAAGGAACATCAAAATAAAATTGGCAGTAACTATACCAGAGCCCATAAGGTTAAAAATATCTTATATTCTGAAAGGCATATAAATCGTAGCGCGGCTTTAAAAAGAGAAGCGGAGATAAAAAGTTGGCGCAGGGAAAAGAAATTGGCTCTGATAAATTCAAAATAATAAAAATACCCCGAATCATCTCGGGGTATTTTTATTTATAATTCGTATACAACATTCTTCCTTTCGACTATTACCTTCCATCCCGCTCGTTTTGCCCTTTCAAAAAGTATTTTATTTGGATTGAAACAGATCGGTCGTTGCACCATTTTTAAAAAAGGAATATCGCTTTCCGAATCCCCGACTCCGATCGAGTTTTTAAGGGTGAGGTCATTCTTTTCAATGGCTCTTTTTAGAACCTTAGCCTTATCGCTTATGATCTCTTTGAAGAGGGTTTTTCCGGTCAATCTCCCCCTACTATCGATCTCATAAATTCGACCATAGACCTTATCGAATCCCCATTTTCCGCAAAATTCATCTAAAATATCTTTTGGCGAATTGGATATGGCGAGTATAAAATATCCTTTTTTGCGAAGATCAAGAACTAGATCTCTGGTGTATCTGTATACTCGATTTTGATGAAAAGCTATAACTTTTTTTGATATTCTCAAAAAATCTCTATGTTTGATCCCCTTGATATTGCTTTCAAATGCCTTAACGACTCCCATTATATAATTGTCATATGTATCTTTCCTATCAAGCCAATCTTTAAAAGATTTGGCATAGGCCTTCCTTGCTCTTTCGGGAAAAACCCCCTCTTGTATAAAAGAGTCTGTTAATTCTATAAGAAGGCTGGATCTAAAAATTGTTCCATCTATATCAAATATCGCGAATTTTCTCATATTTTTGTATAAATAATGGTTATTTTTTAATAATGCCTATTATAATTAGGATATATCATTTTTTAAAAAATCAAAATCGGTTATAATGGCTATTATATCGACAATTATTTAATTTATTAAACCAATATGAATAATCAAAAAATACAAACTTATTTTTTCATTTTTTTATTATTAATTACCACGGCATTGATGATCTGGGTTTTTTACCCTTTCATTGGCGTTTTGGCGCTTGCAGGAGTTCTTGCCGTAACATTTCAACCCTTATTTGAGAAAATAAAATCGATCTTAAAAATCGATTGGCTTTCCTCTTTTGCGGTTATTTTGATATTAGCCATATTTATTATAATTCCATTGATCCTTGTTGGGTGGCAGATCTTTCAAGAATCGCAAGGCCTATATTCAGAATTGGTAGCTAATAAGGTTATTTATTTAGACAAAATAAACGCTTTTGTTGAAGGGCCGTTAAAAAATTTTGTACCTAATTTTTCTATAGATTTCGGATCTTATATCGAGAAAATACTTAGTTGGATCGTCAGTAATATGGGACCGCTCGTTTCGGGTGCTACGCAAGTTTTTTTTGATATTTTGTTGACCATCATAGCCCTCTTTTTCTTCTTAAAAGATAATGAAAAAGTTAAAAAAATATTAATAAAGATCAGTCCATTAGATGACAAATATGATAATCTGATCATCGAAAAACTTGGAATTGCAGTTGATTCTGTTATCAGGGGGTCCCTTTTGATCGCTACTGTCCAGGGTATTATTGCAGGGATCGGTTTCTGGATCTTCGGCGTGCCTAGCCCGACTTTTTGGGGCACGGTAGGAGTAATTGCTTCTTTAGTTCCCGGACTTGGCACTACCCTAGTGATTTTACCGGCCGTTATTTATTTATTTATAAGCGGAAGCTATATTGCAGCTTTAGGATTAGCTATTTGGGGCGCTGTTATAGTTGGTTCTATAGATCAGATATTGCGACCGATCGTATTTAAGCGCGGAGTTGCAGCTCATCCGATCTTTATTTTATTTGCGGTATTTGGCGGACTTTCATTATTTGGTCCATTGGGATTGATCTTTGGTCCAGTAATTTTGAGTTTTTACCTGACTCTTTTAGATATCTATCAAATAGTTTTTAAAACAAATTAATCGGAAATAAAAATACCCCCGCAAATTTGCGGGGGTATTTTTATTGGATCCCTATAAACAATATTATAATTTTAGATATTTTCTAACCGCTATTATGCTGGATATAGTGCCAAGCAAAACTCCAAAAAGTATTTGATAGCCAGTTAGGGAAAGAATATTAGTCATTAAATATGTCCATAAATTGATCTCCGGGGTAACCATTTTTATATAGGGAGCTGAAAAATATATCAATGGGGCAATGAATAAAATACTTAAAATTCCAGCTATTAATCCATAAAATATGCCTTGTACGATATAGGGTCCTCTAATAAACATATTCGTAGCTCCTACCAATCTCATAATGCTTATTTCGTCTCGAGTGGAATGAATCGCCAGCATTATCGCATTTAAGGATACCAAAACAGCTACCAGGGAAAGTATTAAGATCAATACCATTCCGCTTTTTTGAACTGTATCTACAATAGTGGCCAATCTATCAATAACTATCTGGTTTTGGCTATAACTAACTTGCTCTACCTGTGTTTTTAGATTTTCATTGGTTAAATAGGCCGTGATAATAGGATAATCCTTTGGATCCTTAGCTTTAATGTTCAAGGAAGCAGAAAGTGGGTTTGTTTCTAATACATCGATAGCTTCCGAGATAGTCTCGTCTTCTTTGTGCCTTTCTTTAAATTGGCTAAGAGCCGCATCGCGAGATATATATTCTATGGCTTTTACTTCATTTAAGCTCTCTAGGGATCTTTTAATTTTTAAAATATCATCCTCAGATGTTTCGTTTTTAAAATAGACGCTAATATCTATTTTTTCTTTCAATAGATCGATAGTGTCCGTTGTTAATACGCTAAAAAGGATCAAACCGATAAAAACCAGCAATGTTAAGGTCATTACTACGATAGTCGTTACGGAAAGCCAGCTATTCCTTTTAAAGCCCTGAATTCCATATTTTATTATTCTAAATAAGGCGGTAAACATATTTGGTAAATTAATTTTTAATTTATATCTACGCTAATACATATTTTCCATTTTCTTCGTCCCTTATTATTCTACCACTGTCCATGCTCACAACTCTTTTATGCAAATTATTCACTATGTCTTTATTATGCGTGACCAATACAACGGTCGTGCCAAGCTCATTTATTTTTACAAGCAGTTTAACTATTTCGGCCGAATTCAATGGATCTAAGTTTCCGGTCGGTTCATCGGCTATCAAGAGCATCGGCTGATGTATCAATGCCCTGGCAATTGCCACTCTTTGTTTTTCTCCGCCTGAAAGTTCGTGCGGAAAATTAAAGGCACGATCAGAAAGGCCTACCATATCCAATATTTGAGGAACAAATTCTTGAATTTCGGACTGAGATTTTCCATCAACTTCTAAGGCAAATGCTATATTTTCATAAGCGGTTTTTGTGGATAGCAGTCTGAAATCTTGGAAAACTATGCCTATTTTGCGCCTAAATTCAGGTAATTCGCTAAGTTTTAATTTATTTACTTCATAAGAATCAAAAAAGAGCCTTCCCTTGCTTGGTTTTTCTTCGCCGATAAGGAGTTTTATCAATGTTGATTTTCCGGCTCCATTTTTTCCTACAATAGAGACAAATTCGTTAGGTTCGATGGATAAGTTGACTTCTTCTAAAGCAACGGATTTATTATTATATACCTTAGTGATATTTTGAAAATTGATCATGAATATTGATAAATTAAATAAAAAGGAGGCGATTTCTTTTTTGCTCCTTCTTATACCAATAATAGCAAATATTTCGAATAGAGACTAGGCATAGGTAATTACAAAATTATAAAAAACCAAAATTATCTATTTTGGGATGTAGGGGGTATCTATTTATCGGTTTTTGTATCTAATTCGGCTTCTATGAATTTTTCCAGGTCTCCATTTAGCACTTTATCCGGCTGATGGCTGACCATATTTGTGCGGTGATCTTTAACTTGCTGATATGGATGAAGCACATATGAGCGAATTTGATTGCCCCATTCAGGTTTGACCTGAGTTCTTAGATTTTTGATCTCGCCCTCTTGTCTATCGGCCATCAATTTAAATATTTTAGCTTTTAACAGTGCCAAGGCTTTTTCCTTGTTTTGAAGCTGAGATCTTTCTACTTGAGATGCCGCCGCAAGTCCTGTTGGTAAATGTACAGCCCTAACCGCGGTCTCTCTTTTGTTTACATTTTGTCCTCCGGGACCACTGGAATTTGATAATTCTATTTTTAGATCTTCGGAAGGGATCACAATATTATTTAATTCGATATTTGGTATTTCGGGCAGGATCTCAACCAGAGCAAAAGAAGTGTGTCTAAGTTTTTTAGAATCAAATGGAGAAATTCTAACCAAGCGATGCACGCCAGTTTCTTTTTTAAGATTACCATAAGCATATTCCCCTCTTATATCTATGGATCTATCATCGACTTGTACGACTTTCCAGCCTCTTTTTTGAGCGTATTTGATATACATATTCAAAAGCATCATCGCCCAATCTTTGGCGTCATCTCCGCCCACTCCGGGAAATAAAGAAATGTTAGCACTGCTCTTATCGTATTTATCTAGTAATGGATTGAACATAATTTTGAGCCCCCTGCCAGAATTGAACTGACATATGTGGTTTACGATACCACTGTTCTGCCGTTGAACTAAGGGGGCGTTAGAACTTCTTATATTAAATTATGAGCGGGTAACGGGAGTCGGACCCGTGTCTTGTCCTTGGGAAGGACACATAATACCGTTATACGATACCCGCGCCTGTTCATTATTTTAGCATTTTTTTATTGATCGGCGGTACTTGTTGCCGCCATAGGAGGAATTATAATGATCATCTTCTCGTCCGGCTTTTTGTAATTCGTTTTGCTTTTTAGCTCTTTTTCTTGATTTTCTGGATTGGAAAAATAATTAACATCGGAACTTAGATCTTTATTCTCAGCTGCTATTAAAGATATTTCTGCATTTAATGCATTAGAAGATCTTTCTAGGGAAATATTCCTGGCATATAAATTAAAAAATTGCCAACCCAAAAAAATAATAGCCAGAATCAATAAAATATTTATAATATTTTTCATTGCTTTTATACCAGACTGATCCTATATGATCCAATTCTATTTTATCATTATTTTTTCAATAATTCCTTGAATACCTTGGCTGGAATATCGATCCTATTTTTAACCCCCCTTTCTTTAAGGCGCTCCTTGCCTCTTTGCTGTTTTTTCCAAAGCTTCATTTTTCTGGTTCTATCTCCTCCATTCTTTCCAAAATTACAAAGCTCTTTTTTCATAGCAGCGATAGTTTCTCTGGCTACGATCTTGCTTCCGATGGTTGCTTGGATGGCCTGAGTGAATTGTTGGGCCGGCAAAAGATCCTTCAATCTTTCAACAGTTTTTCTAGCCTCTTTATCCATTTCATCTTTATAGATAATGCGGGTTAATCCTCCGATATTATGTTCTGCAACTAGAATTTCCAATTTTACCACTTGGGTTTTTTTGTAATCAGAAACTTCATAGCTTAGCGAAGCATATCCGGCCGAAACAGATTTTAATTGATCATCGAAATCCCTTATAAGCTCAGCTACCGGCAAGGTTCCGCTTAAAACGATGGAATTTCCAAATGAGCGAGTATTTACATCCCTTAATTTAAAGCTTTGCTGCAATCCCAAGACTGCACCTAAGTAATTTGACGGAGTCACTATCTCGATATTCGCTATAGGTTCAAGCACTTCGAGGCAATCTTCCGGAAAATCTTTCGGCGTATCTACGGTTATCCATTTTTCATTTCTTGTTTTTACTTTATAGGAAACCGATGGAAAACTATTTACGGTTCGCAAATTGAATTCACGTTCCAATCTTTCGGCGGTTATTTCAAAATGCAGCCTTCCCAAAAAACCGCCCTTGAACCCCCTTCCTAAAAATTCATTGAAATCGGCATCGAATTTAAGCGCGGAATCGTTCAATTTTAATTTTCCCAGGGCAGTCTTTAAATTTTCATAATCATCGCTTTCTTCCGGATAAAACGAAACAAAAACGACCGGCTGAGGATTTTGATAGCCGGAAAGCGCCAATGATCTTACATCGTCATCGGATAAACGCTGATCACTATTTATTATGGTATCGCCGATCTTAAGTATTTCTGGATTTTTAAGGCCAGTGGCAATATAGCCGATCTGCCCAGCCTCAATGATCTCGTCATTTTTTAGTTCCGGAGAAAAATGACCTATTTCTTTTACTTTAAATTTATTTTGAGCGGCAACCAATAAGGCATCATCCTCCCTTTTCAAGGATCCGTTAAATACTCTGACGTTGGCTACAATGCCCTTGTGTTCATGATAAAAAGAATCAAAAATTAAAGCCTGAAAAATATTTTTATCGGCAATTTTTCCAGAGATCAAAGCTTTTTTAGGGGCCGGAATTTTTTCTATTACAGCCTTTAGGAGTGCTTCGACTCCCTGTCCTGTTTTTCCGGAAACTTTTAAAATTTCATTTGGATCCTCGCCTGTTAGCTCACTTATTTCTTTTGCTATCTCCTCAATTCCAAGAGGATTAAGATCTATTTTATTTATTGCGCCAATGATTTTTAAGCCGGCTTTTTTTGCGTGGCTATAATTAGCTAATGTCTGAGCTTGAATTCCTTGAGATGCATCGACTAGTAAAATCGCTCCGTCTACGGCGGCTAAGGCGCGAGAAACCTCGTATGAAAAATCACTGTGCCCTGGAGTATCGATCAAATTAAGGGTGTATTCGGTATTATTGTATGCGTATTTCATTCGAACCGGCGTCATTTTTATGGTAATGCCGCGCTCTCTCTCAAGATCCATTTGATCTAAATATTGAGCTTTCATTCTTCGCTTTTCTACCGTCCCAGTCGCCTCTAAAAGCCGGTCAGCAAGAGTGCTCTTTCCGTGATCTATGTGCGCGATTATGCAAAAATTTCTAATATTGTTCAACATATATGAATTTTATAATTTTAGCTTAAAAATGATAAAAGATAAAGAAAAACCGCCATTTTATCGGCGGTTTCTTATTATTATCCTGTCTCTATCTATAAAGGAATTCGTATCTTTTCCCTGCGCAAGTTTTTTCCAGGGCTCTGATCCTTGTCATTTTTCCCTTGACTTCGAGCTCGGCATCCACTTTGATCTTTTTTGTTTTTCTGGGTTTTCTTTTTTCAAAATTCCAAACAAAGCCTTTTCTTCGAGAACCCACATACAAAATATTGATCTTGAATTTTTTCTCGATCTCCCCGACGGTTTTTCCTATCAACTTACTGCCTTCTTCAACATATATGCCATGCGCATTTTCGATCATTACCAATTCCCCCACGTGCAAATTAAACAACTAACAAATAAAATATACTATTTTATCTAATTTGTCAAGTAAAATTAAAAAATATTCTTTTTATTTCTTTGCATTTCTAGCTTCATAAACAGCTCTTAAGATATTTTTCTTAAATTTATTTTTAGAAAATCTAAGAGCGGATTCTCTTATCTTTTTACGATCGAACTGTACGATCTGGAATCTTTTTATGGCCATAGTCAGATCATCTATATTTTGATTGTCGAATAATATGCCCGTCTCCCCATCTGAAACTATTTCTTTGCCGCCGCCCTGATTTAGAGCTATTACCGGAACCCCGCATGCTTGAGCTTCGGCGGCCACCAGGCCAAAATCTTCAACTTGAGGAAAAATAAAAGCCTGTGCTCCATTGTATAAAACAGTGAGTTGTTCGTCCGTGATCGATGTTAAAAAATCTATCTTGGGAGATCTTGCGATCTTCTTAAGATCATCCAGTTCCGGTCCATTTCCAATTATCAAGAGCGGCAAATTTAATTTATTGAAACATTGGATGATCAGATCGAATTTTTTGTAATGCATCAGTCTGCCTAC
>Ga0172381_10007804_pt1 | contig 10542 bp, 21 predicted proteins | sample Leawel6488metaG_FD_119754 | JGI IMG/M metagenome (GOLD analysis project Ga0172381, IMG submission 119754) | Leachate microbial communities from a municipal landfill in Southern Ontario, Canada - Leachate well 64-88 metaG | ecosystem: Engineered > Solid waste > Landfill > Unclassified | place... | reverse complement strand
TGCCGATGCAGTTGCGCTGCTTCAAACAGCGGATAAAGGCTTCTTCGGGCCACGGGAACTCAAACGACTCCGCCTCGATCCCCAACACCTCGGGCATGTCGCGACGGATCATCCAGCGGATATGGACACGGACTTCGGTGGCGGTCACGACGCAAGCTCCTCGTTACTTTCAGACAGGGACTGCGAGTCGCTGCGTCCCTCGCGAAACAGCGGTCGCGATTCATCCTGCTCCGTCTCATTCTTCGCTTGGATGTCAGCGAACTTGACGTACTCGCCTTCGGGGTGCTCGTGCATTGAACTTTGGTATAGTCGATAGCGTTTCATTTCTTCACCTTCCCGGTAACCTGATATTCGATCCCTATTGCACTGGCCACTGCCTCAATCACCTGTACCGGAGACTCGCGGATGTCGTTGGCGCAGTACCTCAACACCGCCCACCCAGTCTTGGCTGCCGCGTTGTACTTCTCCATGTCCCGACGGTAGCCTTTACCTCTCGTGTGCCGCCCTCTCGTCCATATGCCGCCTTCGAGTTCGACGGCCACTTTGTAACCCGGCCACGCTACGTCGAACTTCCACCTTCGAATTGCGTGGAATCGGTACTCAGTTTGGTACTTGATTGCCGGCCCAATCCGGTCCCACATCGCGCAGAATTCGTCTCGCAGGTCGTACCGAGTTGGCGGCAACCTGGAGGCGTGGCGCTTCGCGTCTTCCCTTATAAGTTCAGCCAGCGGCTTGCCGCCAATGGTTGCCGTCGCAATTTGGTCTGGCTTAAAGCCAAGTCGGCGGAGGTCGTCGGCAAGCGTCATTTCGCATCCATCTCCTTGATCCACCGCCGACCGGCGTCGGTGATCTCCAGGTTTCGCCACCCTGTATCGTAGGCGAATCCGATGGCTAACAGCCGCCTACCAGGCTCAGACTGATCGGCGACGTATCGAACCCCTCGTTCCAGTTCGCGTAGTAGTTGCTCTTGGGGCTTGGTGAGCTTCATGGCGTGGGCTCCTCTTGTGCGTTCAATAGTGCTTCAGCGAAAGTGTCTCCCTCCCCGCTCCTGCCGTTGACGATCGCCGTCCACCAGCCGCCAACACAATCCGCGAGCACGGCAGCGTTTCCATTGTGCTGGATGATCTCGGTTGCCTTCATCGCCAAGGCCGCTGAGCGAGCCCATGGTTCGCAGATGCGGTCCGGGACAAACCCTAGCACCTCGCAACGCTTGGGACACTTCTTGGAACACCACCCTACGCCGTGCTTGTCAAACTCTGGTTTGTAGTTGCTCATCTCACCCTCCCAAAAATCACCGTGCTCATCGCGTCCACCTCGGCCTGGGTTACCGGGCCGTCTTAGTCTTGCGCTGCTTTTCTGTAGCTGGGCCAATCGCAAAACGCATAGGTCGCGCCGTCTCGAATCCTGTCAACCAGCGACGTACCCAGCTTCTCGCCTGCCTCTTCACCTCCCTTGATGTTCAGGCTCATCCAGGTCGGCTTCTGATCGCGGTAGCGCCGGTCGATGATCCGCCAGAGCATGTTCGCTTGATACTCTGTCAGCCTGCCGAACTGAGGAACCGGGTCGCTCAAAACCAAGACGGTCGGCGAAGTGTACTCAGACAACACCTTGGCTTCCGGCCGTTCTGAGTCGATGGCGTCACGCAGCGAACCGAATAAATCCTGGGCGTTGTGCCACGAGGAGGTGAACCCAAGGGACACAGCCTCACGGACAGCGCCGATTAACAAGTGGTCCTTCCCTGTTCCTGGTGGCCCAAACAAAATGAGTCCATTGCCGGCCGCAACTTGGCTTTCGATTTCCTTCACGTAACCGCGGACCTTTTCGAGAGCGTGTCGTTGCTTGTCGCTCGTGGTTTTGTAGTTGTCTAGGGTGCAGTGTTCGTATCGGCGGCCGATATGTTTCAGCAAATTCGCCAGCCTCCGCTTGATCTCGGCTCCGGGATTGATTGGCGGACTGTTGCCGTAACGCATTCCCGTAGACGAAGCCTCTTGCGTTTTGATTCGCTCTCCGATTCTCCCGAGAACTTCGTCGAGAACTCCGACTGACTCAGAGGACTCCGATGGTCGGGTCTCGCTTCGCCGCTTCAGGATCGTGTCGTTGACCTGGGCCAATAGCTGATCGTCGTTTGTCATCTTGTTTTTCCTCGAAGATACCTTGCCACCCTTTGGATATAGACCATTGAATTGCCGCGATCGCCCGGACGGGACCCCACTCCGCGAGTTGCTTCAGACTTCGTCTCTCTTGGGTTGGCGTCAGGGCGTGCTTGATTTCTTTCCGGTGCGTCCGCCATTCCGACCAAGCTGCCCGAAACTCCGGACTGTCGATTTCTTCTGGAAACTGGATTAAGGGGGTAGGTGGTTTTCTTTCATGGTCCTGTTCATGGTCCTGTTCCTGTTCCTGAGTAAGGGAAGGGCGCTCGTCAACCTGTTTGATGGTTGACGCACAGGCTTCCGGGAAGGCATACGGTATGCCTTCCGGGAAGGCATACGGCTGTTTGATGGTTGACGCGAACGCTTCCGCGAAGGCATGATGGAAGCCATCAAGAAAGGCTTTAAGTCGCGCGTAGAGCGTAACTTGCAACGCGCACTCTGGAATTTCCCCCCAAAACTTAGTCCAAGATTTCACCGCATTAGCCGATTGCGGAGGGTTGTAGCGGATGAAGTTTGGGACCCCAACAAACGATGCGGTTTCGTCGTATTCCAAGAGACCTCTCGTGTGGGATTCGTAAAAAGCATCCCGAAAAGCTTTCGCAGTCCATCCTAATTCGGTGGCCATTCCTGGAATTGTCGCGCGCATCGCCCCCACACTCGTCATGTGAGGGTGGGTTAGGACGAACAAAAACACAAACTTGCCGTGGTCCGACATCCCGCGGAATTTCGCATCGCTCCAAATTCTCGTGTCGATGTTTCGGTATCTTCCCATGTCGTCAATACTCCGTGCGATGCGTCCGCCGTCCCCTCCTTTTCGCCTTCGGCCGGCTCCCGGAACCCCCGAGACGTCAACCGGCCGAAGGCAGACAATGAATCACTGCTCGCCCCTCAGCACTCGCTCGCGGATCTCTTCGAGGTAGTCAGCCACCGTGACAGCCGGAACCTCCGGGTATTGATTCTTCCAGAAGCGAGTCAGCACCAGCCAGAGTTGCTCGCCGAACGGTTCCTTGTCGTCCACGTGCTTGCGTGGCGTCTCCTCCTCCGCTTCCTCGCCCTCCGAGTCGTCTTCATCCTCCGTCGCATCCTGGGGCGTTGTGGGCGATTCTGCGGGGTCGTCGTCGGGTTCAGCGTCGGGCGGCGGCTCGCGGCATTCCGTGCAATCGCCGTCCTCGTCGAATGTCGTAGCGCCGCAGTTAGGGCACTTGCGCTTACCGATGTTGGTCGTGTCGATGGTGCGACCGTCGCGGCCGGTGCGTGAGGTTTGACTAGCAACGGTTGCTAGTGACTCCAGTTCTTTTCGTCTGTTGGCGACCATTGTGTGAGAAACGCCGAGATACTCGGCAATCTGGTGGTCGCTCATCTTCGCCCCGTTCGGGTGCAGCAAGGCAGCCTTTACGGCCTTGGCTTTGTCGGGGTTGGTTCTCCGAACTCCATGTGTCTGGTTGGCTGAATACGAGAACCAGCGAGCGTCTTCCTTGGTGCCCTGCCTGACTTCGCAGCTAACCTTGTCGAGCTTGGCCTTTCGTGCCGCGTGCCAGCGGTGGAATCCGTCCGCCAGCCAGTAGTCGGTGCCGTCGAAGTAGACGACCAACGGAGGCATTGTCGCTTCGGCCTCGTAGGCGTCAGCGTATTCCTGGACCACATCCAGGTCGATCTCAACCCTTGGCTGCGTGTCGCCGTCGAGCCGAATTTTTGTTAGCAGCACGGACTTTGTTGCCCAACTTCGGTGGCCTGCCTTCTTTCGCGGCGTCTTCGCCGGTGCTCGTGAGCCGATACCAGACATCTCCATTCTCCTTTTTCTTTTCGATCCACCCGGCACGGAAATAAATCGACAGAATGAAAGCCGCCGCCTGTCTTCGGCCTTTATGGATCTGCTCCAATATCGACAGGCCGTGTCCAGAATGAGCCGACCCTCTCTTGGATTGCTTCCTCGTCCATATTTGATACCGCCTGATTGCCTGTTCTGGCGGAAGTATTTCTGCACAAGCTTCCGCAACCTGGCTTAACGAAACCCACCGCGATCTACCCGCGTCGGTCCTAAGGATACGAAACACATCCCGAGCGCGAATGGCTATCTTGTGGTATCCCGACGGATGACTCATCGTTGCTTCCCTTTCAGTATCATCTTCATTCGGAACTCAACGCGCCGATACAGGTCGCCGATGGCCGCTCGATCCACCTCGGATGATATTTGTAGGCCCGTCATGTCGGAGAATCCCTGCCCAGCCAAGCCAAAATCCAGGAAGTCGGCAAGGCTTTTCAGTTCCCTCATTAGCCTGTCGCGGCGCGGACGCATCGGGGCCTTGTGGGTTGTGCCGTTCGATTTCTTCGCCGGCTTCTGGGCTTCGGCGACGGCCAGCTCGCGTTCGAAAGCCTTGATCGTGTTGAGCCGCTCGGAGTGGGTTTTGTTTTTGCGAACCGCTCCGACGATCTGCTTTACTCGCTCGAACCCTGTCCCGTGTTGAGCGACCAAAGCGCCGATCTTTGTTTTCAGTCCGTCGTCAGAAACTTTCGCGATCTCTCCAAGGCTGCTGGGAGAGATTGCGTTAGCGTTCACCCCGGCCTCCGCGAGTTGCTTCCGCTGGTCCTCGGCTCGCAAGTGCAGATTGATCGTGCTTTCCGCGAGATTGAAAAGCTTGCGAGCGTCTTCCGGCCGCATGCCGAATTTGCGAACTAGGTGCATGGCGTGAGCCAGCCGCTCCTCCCAGCTTGAGCGACCTCCGTGGTTCACGTTGGCCGAACGAGTTGCAGCCTCGATTAGCATGGGGTCTGCCGTCTGCAAAACGTAGACTTCAACTTCGGGATCGCTTTTGCCGTTCTCCTCTGCCAACTCGCCAAGGGCCGTGCATCGCTGGACTCCGCTGGCGAGTATGTACTTCGACTTTCCGCGATAGACGACAGGTCGCATGAACGGATTGCCATTCCCCATCGCTGTCTTGTAGTCGTCCACGAGTTGACGCACGATGGGCTTGTCAAGACGTGCACTGTTGTACTCAGACTCCCTCATGTCAATCTCAGACAGACGATGGGTCTCAACTGTGGCGTCGATGCCAATCGCCCGAAGGTCACGCTCCTCGAACACGTCTGCGATCCACTCAATCTTCTTCATGCCTTCCTCCTTCGTAGTAAGCGTCAAACAAACGACACACAATTCCTTTGACTCGGCAAGAACCGCTCCGGCGGCGTCCGCTGCTCGAACCGCAGCCGCCGGGCGTGTGATAGTTCCACGCAGCAAGACGGCCGCGGGAAAAGAAAGACGCCCCGGCCTGCAAGCTGCCTGGACACTGATGGCGCGGGGCGTTGTAGTTCGGTTTGCATCATGCTTTTCCGCATCGTGCGGGTTCCTTTTTGTCCTAGTCAGTCGTCAATCCCAGAGTTCGTCGTCATCTTCTTCCCAGTCGTCTTCTTCCTCTTCCCACTCGTCCCAGTCGTCGTCCTCTTCGTCCCAATCTTCTCCTGGGTTCGCCCCTTGGGTCGGGTCGCGTCGGGGGTCGGTTGCGTCGGACATGGGCTGGCCTTTCGCAAATTGTGCATCCCGGCGCTACGCACGGAATCGGTAGCGCCGGGATGCCGCGGATGATGCGCGGTCAAAAGGGAATATCCGTCTCTCCCTCTTCGTCGCCGGGCTTGAACGTCTCGGTCAGCGGAGACGCCTTTTTTCCGTTGGGCCTCGGAGCAGTTGCCGCCGTCGCTGCTGCCGGCTTCTTCTTCAACTGCTTGCCGAACATGGCGTCAAGCTTGCGAATCGCCTGGTCGTCCAGCGGCTTGACTTCCAGGCCACCACCGTTGCTGGCAATGCTCCATTTCTCGCATGGATCGCCGGTCTTGTAGTGAGCTTCGTGATTGCAGGAAAAAGCCAGTTCGTTGCCGCGAAGGTCGCAACATTCCGGATCCTCTTCATCGAACTGGCGATAGCTGCCGCCCGTGAATCCGAGTGTCTCAAGATCCTGAGTCACATAATCTATTGTCTTTTCCGTGATGGAACGGAAGATTGTGCGTTCGTACTGCTGCATCACGGGCAGCAAGTTTCCGTCAGGATCCGCCGGATCGACTTTCCCTAGGACGGTGAACGACAGCACCAGTTGCGGCGTTCCCGTGCTAGCTTGCCCGAGCTTCTGTCGCGTGATCTTTCCCCAATAACGTCCAGGATCGTAGAAGGGCCTAGCCATTGTTCGCCACCTCCTCTTGCTTGATGTTTCCGTTGCGGGCCGCCGTGATGGCTGCCTTGAAGTTCTTCCACCCCTCGTCTCCGCTGTCGCCCATCGGAATCTCCGAAGACAACCCGAGGCGGTTGCCGGCGTCGTACGCTGCATGACGTTCGGTGTAGAGCATCCGGGATTGGCCGACGCCCTTACCCTTCTTAGTGATATTGTTCTCGTCGCGCTTCTGAGCCATCTGCACGAATGTCTCGAAGTTGCCGAAGAGAATCACGTCAGCCCATTTGTGAGACAGGCCCCAGGTCTTCTCGTGCATGTCCGGGGCGTAACGGTCAAAGTCCGGACCGTCTGGATTCTTGAACGTCTTGACCTTCGTATGAACAAGGCACACGAGTGTCATGCGACGTTGCTCTCGCAGGGCATCCAGGGCGATGAGCAGTTGCCGCCAGTCGTTGCAGGAGACTTCGTATCCGCGCATGTAGCCCATGAAACCGCGGTCGGTCCAGTCGCCGCCAAAATCACGGCGACAGACTTCCTCGTGGCATAGCTTCTCGGCGCCGTTGAGGGTGTCGATCACCAGCGTCTTGTAGGTGTGCTCGTCAGTAGTCAATGACTCCACTGCCGACAGCAATTCCGGCCACGTCTGACACTCCGGGAAATGCGGGACTTCGGGCAATCTCCCAGCGTCGATCAGCGTTTCCAGCCCGGTTTCACCACGAGACTCGATGAAGATTGGGTTCGGGAAGTGCGCGCCGAACGTGGTCTTGCCCCACTTCTCGGTCGCGTGGACAATGTATCGGTTCGGTAGCCCCGAACCCTTCGACGTTACGTCAGCTAACGACAGACGTTTCGTCGGCGTCGCTACGGATGGCGAGTTCGTTACCCGCCGACTCGTTGCAGTTGCCATGGATAGGCTCCTTGGGTAAAAAACTAGACCACCACGCCTCTAGCGCGAGGTGCCACAGGTGGCCAAACAACAAAGCTTCTCGTTCCTCTTCGTCGATTCGCTCGATGCCCAACTCGTATTCGTAGTAGTGCTTCCGCCGGCACGTCTGGAAGCATCGGATGCGGCTGTTGGTCAGCACGCTTTTTCCGTCGCCGTCAAGCGTCGGTAGTTCGCGGTGGACTTGCGCCTTTCTCGCCCACTTGTCGGAGTCTGCTGAATCGTGCCCGCTGCAAATTCCCAGGAACTTGCATGGAGAGTTGTACAGCAGACACGCTCCCGAGTTGCGAGCGTGACGTCCGGTGTTCCGGGCGTGAAGGATCTCCTGGCCGTGCTCCCACAACTCTCTGGCGTAGTCCAGGATTTCGGCATCTAGCCGCGGAACAGCCCGACGCTGGAAGTAGTATTGCGGCCGTTCGACCGTGCAGTCATGGGCCAGGCGCGCCTCGTACATCTCTAGCGTCTCGCGATCATCCAGTCCGACGGCCGTGATGGACGCCATCGACATTTTCCGGCCGAAATAGGTTTGGCTGGAAACGACCGATCGCACCTCGGCCTTGGTGATTTTCTTAGGACTGACAGTCGGCTTGTGCATCACGTCCCACACCGCACCATCGTATTTTTCGCCGTTCTGCCATGCCAAGAGCATGTAGTGGGAAACCTGTCCTTCGATGCAAAGCTGCCGCCAATACGCCCCCGCGGGGTCGATGATGTCTTGCGAAGTTGTCTTGTGATCGAACAGGATCTTGCGCGAGGTGTAGATGGTTTCGACATCCAGCTTGCCGGCCGTCTGAAAGGTACGACTGGTCCTCTCCGTGTCGGGGTTGAGTAGATCAGCCTGTACGGTTCGTTCAACGGCGGTCGGGATATAGCCAGCATCGCGATAGAGTCGGTCGTACCCGACGATCAGGGCGCGGCACTTGGCGATGATGAGGTCGGTTGCTTCATCGACGCGGCTGGCATCGAGCACGTCAAGGGCAGCTTGCACGGCGTTATTGTCTTTCATGTTTCGTTCCCCAAACCAACACCATCTAGTAGTTCACTCCCCCGCATTCATGCAGTCCGTAGCACTCCGGGCATAACTTCGCAGAGCACACCGGACACAGACGCACTCGCTCTGCGTCTACCATGTGGCAACGCTCGGTACACCACGCCGTCAGACGCGGAGGGTCTTGGGTCGGTTGTTGTTTCGGTGCGTCCATCTTTCACTCCAGACTCGCAACCACACACCACACGCACACAGCGGCAATCAGGGCCAACATCAGCAGGTGGGTTTTCATTCGCCGGCCCTCGAAATAATCAGTTCCATTTCGCCGATCCACAGGTTGAGGTTTCCCGCAACGCAGCGGCCCCATTCACGCATGGCACCTTCTGACCGACACTCGCGAATTCTGTCCTCGATACTGAGGGCCAGGTCTCGCAGAGCCTGAATCGCGTAGCGGCGATCGGTAGGTGTGTGGATTGTGACCTCGGTGATGCTCACGATTTGGCCTCCTCTAACTGGCGACGTAGTTCGTCCACGTGGCTACTGGTCACGATCGGGACTACTACGTCATTGGTCTGTTGTTCGCGAATCTCCTCCCACAAGGCATCGTGAGCCACGCGGGCTGTCCGGTCGAACGCGCGGCGGGCTCTGAGGAAATTCGGCAGCGTGGCAACCGTGCAATGCTCTTGCCAAAACATCAGCCGCTGCTCGGCCGCATCCATCTCGCGCTTGGCTTGCTGGTAGTTCATGGCGTTTCCTCCTTGTTATCAATGACCGGCAGTCTGGGATGCCTCTTTCTCCACTCAGTCACGGCATCCTCCAGGCCCGGGTGTCGCTGAGGCATTGAGCCACTTCGCTGCCTGGGGTGGAACACGAGCTTGACGTGGGTTCCGTTACATGGCTGAACGTCAAGGCGAATGCAGTGATCGTGCGCGAGAAACACTAAAGCCGTCAGCCCACTAAAGTCGTAGGTGGCCAGTTGCCCGGATGACATGCCGTGGTCGAGTGTCAACAGGATGTAGAGCGGATTGGACCAGTCCACTTTCTTCATCGCCCGCGAGTCGAAGTGATGCAGACCCTGCCATTCGTCGAGTAGCGCGGCGACTCGCAAGCCGACGTCGCTTGGCTGAGTCTTCGTCCAATACTTCAGGTGGTTCTCGTATAGATCGCCCATGATCTCCTCCTCACCCCCGGCCCGCAGAATCCTTCGCCGACCGGGGCAGTGAAACGCGGCTTCGTGCCGCGGGTTACGCGATAGGTCACCGAACCGGGTCTCTCCTGCGTTGCGGCGATGGGATCGGTCCTCCGGTCGTCTTGGGGCCAGCTTTCACTGGCTCCACTTCGACGATTTCCAACTGTGGCTCGTCGAAGCAAAACGAGTCGATCGGCTTTCCTTCGTGCAATGTCTGGCTCTGCACGGTCCAACGAGTGCAGCCGTTTAGCCACTCGGTTTTCCCGATGGCGATTCCCTCGTAGCCCGTCACCTTGTCGCGAACCTTGTCTCCGAGCTTCACGTTTCGTCTCCTTGTGTTTGGGTTTCATTCGCTGCGTCGATCCGCTCCTGCACTTCTTCGCGATGAACGGTCACGCCTCGCGGCGCAACGATTCCTAGCTTCACAAAGTCAGGGCCGATCTTCGTTACCGTGACCTTGATGCAGCCGGCGATTACAATGGACTCTTCCTTGCGTAGCTTCAACACCAGCATCGCTTCCTCCCTTGTTTCCCCGGGCCTCGCGTCTTGCTCAGCCCGGTACCATCCTTGCCGCCGGTTCCACCGGTCCTACCGCGCGTCGTGCGCGGGGGCGTCCTGATAGATCAACCCGTCTGCCGGGACTCGAACCCGGTAACCACGCCGCTAGTCCGGCTTCGCGGCGCGGCCAATGGCCCGTAACCCTTGGGCTCCAGACGATCAAAATTCCTCGCTTCCTCCCACGCCTCCACCAGCCCCTGCGTTGCCAACGCCACCGCGCCACCGAACAGCACGCAGCCAGTCCCCAGCAATGCCGAGTCGGTGCATAGGTCGAGCCCCGCGAATCCGCCGAGGATGATGGAGGCGAAGGTCAGGGAGGCGGCAATAGCGCGGGTGCGGGTGGTCATGGGGTGGGCTCCGTTCCTTCCGGTCTCTTCACGGCCGCACGATTCCTCGCAGCGTCACGCGCCATGAACGCCAACGGGGCCTTGTACTGCGCCTTGTGGTTGTAGACGGCTTCGATCATCTCTTGATACTGGGCCATCGTGGCTTGCTTCCGCATCATCGACGGGTTGACTTCGATACGTCGCAGGAACGTCTCTACGTCGAATTCGTCC
>Ga0172381_10007803_pt1 | contig 10542 bp, 13 predicted proteins | sample Leawel6488metaG_FD_119754 | JGI IMG/M metagenome (GOLD analysis project Ga0172381, IMG submission 119754) | Leachate microbial communities from a municipal landfill in Southern Ontario, Canada - Leachate well 64-88 metaG | ecosystem: Engineered > Solid waste > Landfill > Unclassified | place... | reverse complement strand
TCACCAAATACAAAAGAGTCCACTGCTGGACTCTTTTGTATTTGGTGACGACCGCAGTGCTGTTTTGTCAGCAGACAAAACCACGAGGGGCGGGCTGCGAAAATTTGGAGCGACGGCGAGAAATTATTTGTAGCCACAAATTTTGTGAAGACGGAAGCATATTTTTTCAGCAGAAAAAATAGCTGAGTCCGGGGCTGGAAAATTTTCTTTTGACGAAAAGAAAATTATTGTGGCTCACCACTAAATTATTATTTTACTATTTTATGAATTAGAATAGAAAACGGTTTAATTGCAAATAAGAATATTATTACAATAATAAGATTAAAAATTAAATGGGATAGAGCTACTTGCCCAACCAATCCAATATTTATACGACTTATAAAATTTGAGAATATACCGACAAAAGGTAAGAAAATAATAACTCCAAGTAAGTTGAACATAAAATGAGTTACTGCAACTCTTTTACCTTGTTTGCCTGTCACAGTAGAAGCCAATAAAGCAGTAGCCGTAGTTCCAATATTTGTTCCCAGTATAATTCCAAAAGCTTGTGTAAATGTCAACAAACCACCACCCACAAAAATAACAATTAAACCAGTGGCCACAGAGCTAGATTGTAATATTATGGTTATAATTATACCGACACCAATTGCAAAAAATATATTTGATGTTTTAACTATTAAAGACAATAAAAATGTACTTTCTTTAAAAGTTCCAGCTAATACTGAAATTATAAACAAACAAGAAAAAATTAATCCAAAATAAAAAATAGGCTTACCTAAGTGTTGAAATTTATTATATTTATGTTTTATATTCATTAATATAAAACCAAATACTAATATATACGGAGCTATATTTAAAATCTTAAAAGCAACAAGTTGAGCAGTAATCGTAGTTCCAATATTTGATCCTATTATTACAGCTATACTATTTGCAAAAGATAAAACACCAGAATCAACCAGAGAAACAAGTAATACAGTTACAGCAGTACTAGATTGAATGATGGAAGTTAAGCCAACTCCAACTAACGCACCCTTTAATGGTGTATTGGTAAATTTTTCAAGTATATTTTTAAATTTATCTCCCAATAAATACTGAATTTGATTTCCAAACTTTTTTATAGCAAAAAGAAAAACAAAGATAACAGCAACTAAAGAAACTATTACACTAAAAAATTCTTGTTCCATTCTTATAAACTAGGGTTAATGAAATTAGCTATTATTAATATAACCCCTGCTCCCAATAAACATCCTGCTATTTTTCCAATTGATGAACCCAACATTGTTCTAGACTCAGATATTTTACTTTCTCGTAATCTTTCAGCCATATGCCCCTCAAAGACTCCTGCTATTCCATCTGTTATGGAATTACCGACTACTCCACCTATGATTGCTCCAGCTACTCCAGCTATAGATCCACCGACTACAGCAAGTATTGCCAAAATACCATTATCAATCAAACCAAATACAATATCTGGCCAAACATTTTTTATTTCAATTTTAAAAAATTTTAATATAAATAAACATAAAAAACCCAAAAGAAGAATCACCCAACCAATAATCTTCGGACTATTAATAAAAAATGCAGAAACTACAAAAATAACAACACATATACCAATAACCTTTACCATAGCTATAATTAATTTTTTGTTCATAATTTTTTAATTATTTATAATAGTAATTATAGCATTTTTGGATTAATAATTAAATAAAAAAAATAGCCTACTTTGTTGTGGGCTATTTTATAAGTAATTTTATTACTCTTCACTTAAGATTAATATAGGCATATTCAGAAAAGGAACATCAGGATTTTCAAAGAATTTTATTACATCTTCGAATTCTGTAAAAAAAGTTTTATTTTTTACTTTTTCGATAGCTTCTTTTTTACTATTAGCATATACCAAAATATATTTTCCTTCTGTTTTTTCACCTGGATTAAGTGGTGATTCATCAATATCAATTATGATAGATATTGCATTTTCTTTTTTATCTATTTTTATTTTTGCTGGAAAAAAAAATTTTTTTAAATTCATAGTTTTTCTTTTTAATGTTAATAAAATATTTAATTATCTAATTTAAAAGCCCAAAAGGCACTTGAGTTAGATAATTAGATGCTCTAAAAACTAATTAACAAAAAAACTAAATTACTATTTATATAGTAACATAGTTTTATTGAAATGTCTATATTTATTTTAATTTAATATTATAAAACCTATATTTTATAAAGATATCTGAGTACAATATGCGCAACGTTTTGCATCTATTGGAATTTCGCTCAAGCATTCGTTACATTTTTTAGTAGTAGAGTCCATTGATGGCTCTTTATGAGAACGAGAAATAAGAACATTCATTGGCTTAACTACAAAGAAAAAAACTGCTGAAGAAATTAAGATAAATGAAATAAGTGTATTAATAAAATGACCGTACATAAACTGACTACCATTAATAGTAAATAAAAGACCGGAAAAATCTGGGACTTTCACTATGGCAGCTATAAGTGGTGTAAGAAAGTCTGAAACTAAAGCAGTCACTATCGTACCAAATGCAGCACCTATGACAACACCGACAGCTAAGTCAACGACATTTCCACGAAGTAAAAATTTTTTAAATTCTTTTAACATAAATATTTTTAAATTATTTTTTTAAATGAATAAATATATTATAACATAGTTCCAGATTCATATTTAATATAAATTAAAATATGGAAAAGTGTTTTAATTTTTTACTTGATGTATAACCCTCTGTGGAAACGGAATATCAATTCCCTCTTTATCAAAAGCTTTTTTTATTCTAAAACGAAATTCTCCTGCAACCTCCCACTGCTTCCCCGGTTTTGTCTCTCCAAGAACTTTAATTTCAATAGATGAATCAACAAAATTATTAACTCTTAGAAATTGAATTGGTTTATTTATAAAATTTTTCCAGATTGTATCTTCCGCAAGATCATTACCAACTTTATTGATTACTTCTTTCACTTTTTCTAAATCAGAACTATACCCAACATTAATATTAAGGTTAACCCTAGAATAATTCTTAGATAAATTAGATATGATTTTCATTTCACCATGAGGAATATGATGAACATTTCCATCTAAATCTCTTAGTGTTGTCATTCTTAAACTAATATCTTCAACTAAACCATTTTTATCATTAGAGCAAATAAAATCACCAACCCTATATTGATTTTCTAAAATTATAAAGAGACCTGTAATAATATCGCGTATTAAATATTGCCCACCAAAACCGAGAGCTATACCGACTACTCCAGCTGCAGCCAAAATAGGACCAACAGGAATACCCAAAGTTTGCAATATCATTACAAATGAAACTATCAAAATAACTATCTTGATAGTTTTTGTAAAGATATTTATAAGAGTATCTTCTCTTTTTTTTTCAGCTTCAGGAGATTGAAAACCATTAGACAAAACCATACTTCTAACAGATTTTTCAATAATTTTTTTAAGTATTTTATTAAAGATAATTACCCCTAAAATTATAATTATAATTTTAAAGCTTATCGGAAAGAATTCTGGTCCAATTTTTAAAGATAAGAATTCTTTTAAAATTATTAGATAATTAATCATCTAATAATGGTAGCACGTCTGTTTTAATTAACAAAATAAATGATAAATTAAATAATCAATAATTTTAATATCAAACATGATATTCTTCCTGATCTTTTATTTTTTCTATTTTCTCTTTTTTTCCATAGAAGTAGGCTGCTAAAGCAGATAGTATCGATAATACCGTTACTATGTCTGCTGTTATTTCTATGATTTTTAATATATCCATTTTTTAATTTATTTTTATTAAAAATAATTAATATATATTATATCATAATTACTATTCACTTTGACTAAATAAATATATAAATCTAGATAATTAGCTCTCCTTAAGCCAATTACTCCTTTATATTTATTACTAATTGCACTTGATTTATTATTTTATATCTTTATTATTTTTTTTAACTCTTTAGTTAAGGAATCTTCTTCTTTTTTGGTGAGAAGTTTCCTTGCCTTAGCATTAATACTAAAATCCCCTATTTCACCACCTGGAATAATATTATAATGAAGATGTTTTACACTTTTACCTAATGACTTTCCATCTCTCATAACAATAGTACAATCATTATGGCCTATTTTGTCTAAAGATTTTATTGCTGAAACAAAAAGCAACATTGTGTCGATGTTCTCTTCTGGGGTTAAATCTTTCAAATATTCTACATGGCGTTTTGGTATAACCAAAAGATGATATTTATGATAAGGAGCTAGCGAATAAGTTAAAAATGCTGTTTTGTTTTCAAATAAAATTCTATCATTTTTAAAATTACAAAAAGGACATACTTTTATTTTTTTTAAGGAATCAACATGTTTCATATTTTATATTCTACCATAGTTCTAACTTCTACTAAACATAGCATATAAATAAATATTCTAAATTGCTAAACAATATAATTAAAAAAATACCAACACTTATTGCATTGATATTTTTTATTATTATTTTAAATTATTATATAAAACTTTATCAATTTCATTAATAAAACCAATAAAGTCTTTAAATATAAGATCTTTATTAAAAACGAGACGACATCCCGCTTTTTTCATTTCCTCTCTTGGTTCATCAAGCAAGGATGTACAGCCAACGATGAGGGAGTCTGAGCTTTCTTTAATTTTTTTTATTAACGGAATTGTATTTAACGAAGAACCCGTTAAACAGCCGTCCATAGATACAATCCTAAAATTTTGATCTTTTTCCCAAAGCTCATAGAAATCGTTCTCATTTTTTACATGAATAAATTCTATTTTCATCTCTGGCGACAAAATTTGTAAAACTCTTTTGATTTTATGTGTTAATAAAAAAACAAAATATTTATCGTCATCCACAATTAGTATCCTAATTATGGTTGAATTTTTTTGTGTTTCCATAATATTTAATTTTAATTAATGTAAGATGATTTAGAAGTCCCAATCCCCACAAAGAAACTGAGAATTATAAACCAAAATATTAACTAAAAATCTTTGTCAAAAAACTTCTCTATTACTTGGACAATAACATATTTATATTAAAGTGTAAAGTTTTTTGTAATGGTTTAATAGCCTTAAATCACTTAGATATCGAAATATCATAGATGTTGACTTTTTAATAATAACATGATATTATTTTACCTATGTTACCAATAACACTACTACTTATATTTAATGGCTTAATAAGCCCAAACATCAACCAAATCGAACTAGCAACACCAATTGTTCCGCCTATTATAGCACCCATTTCAATGCCATATGACGTACCTTTATATTCACAGATATCAGATATTTCATCTATTGAATGGAAGCAACGAGGATGTGGTGTGGCAGATGTCGCTATGATTGTAAATTTTTATAAACCAAAAACTACTACAGTTCAAAAAGTACTTGAACATGGTATTTCCATGGGAGCTTACCAAAAAAATGTAGGTTGGAAACATGATGGATTAGCATCTTTAGCAAAAAAATATGATATGGAAGGAAAAGCTCTAGATTTTTCAAAAATAGACAAAGATAATGCTTTTGAACAATTCCAGAATATAATAAAAGAAGGACCTGCTATCGCTTCTATTCACCGTAATTTTGATCCAAATCTCTCTTTTGGTCATCTTATTGTAATAACTGGTTTTGATGATAATTTAATCTATTACAATGATCCTGGAAAACGTGATGGCATACGAAATGTCTCAATTGTTGATTTTATGAAAGGCTGGAAAAGAAGACTAATAGTTATCAGACCACTTAAATCAATTGAAACAAAAACAGAAATAGCTTTAGCGAAATAACGCTGTTCCAATTAAGCAAACTTTTTGCCAAGGTTGATAAATGCTTTTAAAATTTCTTTTTTTAACTGTTCCATCAGGATAATTCACGGTATATAAAACATCAGTAGTAAGTCCATCATGGGGTGTCTCAGAACATTTTGTCTGCCCAACAAAAAGTTCTCTACTTTTAACATACCTTGTAGGTGGTGCAGGAATTTTATTGTACATAGTTGGCTCAGAAATTTCTACAGAACGACCATCTTTGTGCCCGTAAAGTTGCATGATCACTTCTTTATTTTCAACACTGGCCTGCAAAAGAAGATAACTTTCTGTATCATTAACAAATCGAAAATCTGGATGTGGTCCGTATATGGTTGCATCAAGTCCTGGAGGATCATAATAATGTACAACAAAACGATGATTCATCCTTTCAGTAATAGGCAATCCAGCATTCAAGGCTAAGCGAAATAAAGTAGTAGCTATCTGACATAAACCTCCACCAAATTCTTTAGTTGTTTTATTTTCCTTAATAACTAATTCTTTTAAATATCCTTCCTTTTCAGTTACTGGTCCAATGGAAGATACTGTAGAAAATTCTTCACCTGGAGCAATCAACATACCTGTGATTGTTGATACACCTATTTTTATATTATGCTCACGATCTGCACTACTTCCAGAAAAATTAGTACGAATTTCTCCAACTAAATCTTTTATTTGATATTTTAATATAGTATCTTTGGTAATTTTAGGTTCAACTTGAATTATTTCAATAGGTATACTTGTAACATTATTTATAAAATCTGAGTTTTCTTCTGCTTCAGTAATTATTGTTTCTATCTGTTGAATTATTTTTTCTATATTTATTACATTGCCTGTTTTGCCTAAAACTGTTTCAACAATTTTTCCATTTTGAACTTCAAAACGACTATTCCGTGGAGGATTTTCTATAAATCTATTAACATTATTTGAAAAATAATCTTCCAATTTTTTACGGTTTATACTGATTCCAGTGTCTTCTTTTGGAATAAACCATGTCACTAATTTACCTCCTTTTATATTCCATTTATATCCTTTATATTTAAATACTAAATTTATTTTTTTTCCAAAATTATTAACAAAATCTAAAAAATTACTGAGGTTTTCCTCTCTAATTACTGAAATATCTTCACTCACCTTAAAAATTGTTGTACTTGTGTCGAATTGAGATAATTTTTTTCTTAAGATAGAAAAAATTTCTTCTTTATTTACAACCTCTCCCACTTTTTCTTTTAGAATAATCACTTTATTATTAACAAGAGAAAATTCTGCTGATACACTCTTTTTTAAAAAATTATTAAGCTCGCTTTCAATTAAAGAATTTATTGCCTCTTCTTGAATAACAGTAGAAAAATCGAAATTTTTTCTTGTAAATAAAAGTGATATTTGTTGTATTGAGCTACGAAAAATATTAATACCACGACCCCATTTGTATGCTTTTTGTAAATCATTTTCCCAATCATTTATTGTAAAATATTCAATAGAATTATCTGCAGTAAGTCCTGGAACTGACATCGGAATATTTACTTTTTTATTTTCTCCTTTTAAATTTTCAAAATTTATAGATAATCCATTATTTTTTAATTCTTCAGACTTTTCCTTAAAATGATTAAGAGCTTCTACGTAACTTTGTCCACCAACTTTTTCACCATTAACAAGAACACCTGGATAAAATCTATCACTATATTTTATTTCGAAAGCACAAAGTGCGTATGTGCTCAATAATAATGGCACTAAAATAGCCAAAAAACCAAAAATTGAAAGACCAAAAACAACAAATTTAGTAACAGGCTCTTCTGATATCTTTTCTGGAGCTTTATGAATATGCTTTTTACGACGACTCTTTTTATTTAAATATTTATGTAGACGATGTTTAAGCATATTTATATTATAAGATATTATATATAAATATACTATATTAATAAAAATAAAAAGGCTTTTCTGTTTTCACAAAAAAGCCTTATTTCAATCAAATATCATTGTCAATAGATAGGTTCTTGTTTCTTTTTCTTCTTATATATTTCTTTAATTAAGAAAACAGAAAAAACAAAAGCAGAAAAAAAAGAACAAAAAAATAAATAATCTGTTGTTAATTCACCCAATAAATTTGGTATTATTTCGCAATCTACCAAAATCATAAGGAAAACAAAAAACGAAGAAACATACGCACTAATCTTTATCTTTCTCATTTTATTAAATTTTTAGTTAATAATTATTTAAATTTTAAGATATTGGTAGTTTACAAATACACAATAAATACTGGTCCGTTAAGTCAGAATCAAAAGGAATAAGTCCAAATTTAAAACCGCCACCGAAGCTTTGGTATATGAAAGGTACCATGTCACAACCATCTACGTCTTTCAACAATCTTTCTTCTTCGCCAAAAGAGATAACTATCTTATCTCTTGGAAAGAGATTGTTTGTAAAATCATAAACAACAGTAAGACCTTGTTCGTTTAATAAAATAGCTTTTTGGTTTTTAAGAAAATTTAACTTTTCTTCACCTGTTTGCTTTTTTATTATTGGAAAAAGTTTTATTCGATAAGTTCTTCCTGGAGTTAATTGGTATTTTCTACCTACAAAACTAATGAGTTGCTTGTCGTATGAAAAAACTTTTTTTTCATACTTTGCTTTCTCAATTAAGTCCCCAATTTTTGGATAATATTTATAATCCAATGGAATAAATATTTCATATTCTATTGGAGTCCCATAGGCACTATCAATATTGCTTATTTTTTTTAAAATTGGTTTAATCTCTTTTTTGAAAACTTCACCAAATTTTATAAGTTCATTTAGTTCTTCCTTTGAAAGATCGACTAAGCAATCTAAAAATAAATTAACGAGTCCATCTTGTTCTTTTGATATATTTTTCATAATAATTATTATTTAATTAAACAATTTGATTTATTTATCTTAATCGCCATAAAGAAATTAAGACAAATAAACCAAATATATAATCAAATTTATTTTCAAAAAACTATATTACTTCCTAGATAATAACATATTTATATATAAATGTCTAATATTATTGTCTCCCATCTGAACCAGAGGACTACGAATTTGGATTTTTCTTTACACTGAGCTTGTCGAATTTATTTTCAAATAAGTATTCTATGAAAAATGATATAATACTTATATTATAATTTTTAATTTATTAAATATGAACTTTTTTATAAACAAAGAGACAATAGTAACAGATGAGGTATTAAATGTCATTGCTCATTTACCAACTAATAGTTTATCAACCATTGTTGAAGACAATTTTTTTAAAAAACTAACAGATGCTGATTTTATGCGTATAGCAGTTTTGCTTGCACAGAAAAGCTACGATGAAGGTGGTTGCCCTATTGGTGGTGTAATTATAGATAATGATACACGGCAAATTATAGGAAAAGGTCATAATACATTAGTACAAGAAAATGATCCCTATAATCATGGTGAAACATCTGCTATACGAAATGCTGGGAGAAAAGATTTTAGTAAGACTACAATTTTTACGACACTCAGTCCTTGTGATGTGTGTGCTACCCTAATTTATATGCGTCAATTTAATAGAGTTGTTATTGGTGATGTTACCAATGCTTCTGGAAATGAAAATATGCTACGGGAAAAAGGTGTTCAAGTTGATATTCTAGAAGATGGAATGGGTATAGAATTATATGCCAAATATCGCAAAGAAAAACCAGCACTTGACCAAGAAGACTGGAAAGGTTTAGCTTCTGTAAAATAATTTCTTATACCAAAAAGCAAGTCACGATCATCCACGCTTGGTTCATTGACCACACTAGACTCATACTTGAATGAGGTGATGTTGAATAAATATTATCTATGGTTAATTTTTATATTTTTCTATATCTTTCTTTGCTCTTTTTAAAAATTTCCCGAACTGATAATCTTTCTCACTTTTTTCAAATTCATTCATCTTATAGAACTCGGTTTCTTTTTTAAGATTAATATAATTAGAATATTGTTCTGTGTTTATTTCGCCAGACTTTAAAGCTGACAATACATTACATACTGGTTCAGAAATATGAGAACAGTCACCGAATTTACACCTTGTGGCTAATTTAGTAATTTCATCAAAAATATTATCCACCCCTTCGTTAGTATTTGTCATCCCTACTTCTCTCATTCCTGGATTATCTATCACAATACCTCCATTTTTAAGAAAGTACATTTCCCTACTTGTTGTTGTGTGCCTTCCTCTGTCAGTCTGAAAACTTATCTCTTTTGTTTCTATTGCATTATCTTCAAGTAATTTATTAATTAAAGATGATTTACCAACCCCAGATGAACCAAGAAAACAATATGTTTTACCTTTTAATATATATTTTCTCAATTCTTCTACTCCCATACCTGTTAAGGTACTAGTCAAAATAATATCAAGATTTTTAAACCTCTCTTTTATCTGACTTAATTTTAAGCCTAATTCTTCTTTAGAAATTAAATCAATCTTATTTAAAATAATAGTGGATTGTACTCCTCCGTCATTTATGATCGCAAAATATCTCTCAAGACGATTTAAATTAAAATCCCTACCAATTGATTCTACGATAAAAGCCACATCAATATTAGTTGCAATAATTTGAATTTTATTTTTATTATTATATTTTCTTTTTATTAAAGTTTGTCTTGGAAATATTTCTAGAATTACAGCCCATTCAGCATCCTGTTCTTTTATTATTACCCAATCCCCTACAGCAGGATAATCTTCTCTAG
>Ga0172381_10007802_pt1 | contig 10544 bp, 12 predicted proteins | sample Leawel6488metaG_FD_119754 | JGI IMG/M metagenome (GOLD analysis project Ga0172381, IMG submission 119754) | Leachate microbial communities from a municipal landfill in Southern Ontario, Canada - Leachate well 64-88 metaG | ecosystem: Engineered > Solid waste > Landfill > Unclassified | place... | reverse complement strand
GACGAATCGGTGAAGGACGTGCCGCTGTCCGCGCCGTCCGCATGGAGGAGAAGGGCCACGTTCGCGTCATTGCCGCCGCCGATCATGGCCGCGTTCGTTGTTTGCAGATTGCTTACATATTCGGTGTAATCCCGCGGGTTCGTCGGTTCCCCGGTGGTCACTTCCGCCGTGGAGGTAATGAAGGCGACCGGCCAGTCTTCCGCGCCGCCCCATATACAGGATCCCAGGCCGTTACAGTACCCCATTCTGCCTTTCGGCCAGGGGGAGAAGCGGCCTAAGGAAGCGCCGGTGTCGTCGGTGTGCAATACTTCGCTGAAAGCGCCAGTCCCGGGGACCGCCACGGTATTGCCAAACAAGACCGGTATGCCGGTAAAGTCCTCGTTGATAATAATGTGACTTTCCGCAGGATTTGATTTCTGGAAGTGAAAGCCGTTCTTCGGCTTCGTGTAAAGGCCGGTGACGTAATCAATAGTGCCTATCTTGCTATGCCCCGATACCCCCTTGAGCCGCTTGCCGTCCTTGCGAAGATTCTGAATGTCGGCAAAGCCGTAATCGTCGATTAAGGCCGGGTCTTCCGCAGGCTGCCACTTCCCAACGAAGGGAAAGGCGTAGGTTTGAAGCTGCCCCGCGTTGACGGAATGCAGATAGGCATCCGTCCCCAAAAGGCAGAATAAGGCAAGTGCGAAGGCAATAAGGATTCTGATGATGCGCTGATTCTTATACATAGTCACCCCCTACAGCATATACGGCGCGTCCCGATACGGTGCGCCGCCGTGTCTATCGTAGTATTCCCGGTTAAACGTCTTGATCGCCTCAAGCTGCTGACGGTAGATTCCCGGCCATATCACGGCGTTTTCGACCTGTGCGTTGTTCTCGGCCAGCCGGGTCAGCGCTCCGGCGATAATGGCGTGATGGAACTGCGGGGGGAGATTCGGCACGTCCGTATCGCCGTCAAGGGGACTGCACCGCTTCACGAACCAGTATTTGAGCGGGTAGATCGCATCGGCGGCGTTGTACCACAGGAGCTGGTTCGTTTCCGTGCCCGTCGATCCGTAGGTCTTCCGCTGCTCGTAGCGTTTGGGCCGTGCGGTGAAGGAGTCCATAAGGGTGGATTTCTTCAGCTCGTCGATGGTGATGGGGGACATGAATCCTTCCTTGCCTTCCCCCAACCATTTGCAGTCCAGGATCTTCTGAACGTTCTTGCCGGACGTGGCAAGGGTCAGTCCCCGGTGATGCACGGTCCCGCCCGATGAATAGGCGGTGAGCGCTGAAGTATTGATATTTGTCCCGTCCAGATCCTTGAGCTGGAAATTATCGTTTGCCGTGGTGGTGGTGCCGACGGTGCCGACCTTCACCATGCGGTAATTCAGTTCCGTCATGCCGACGATGTTGTAAAGGCCCACGATGTCGTTCTCCACAAAGCCGTGGGCGTCGTCGCAGGTCACCACGCCGGGGTTTGCCGCCGTGATTGCGGTGATGGTCGCCGGCGCTTTTGCGGCCAGGGAATCATCGAAGTCCACCAGCCAGAAGAGGGGATGCAGGGGATCACAGGAAATGATCTCGTTCAGGTAAACCATGTTGATCGTGGATTTGACCAGACTCAGCAACGACCCTCCGGCCTTTTTGATCCCCCGTTCGATTTCGTCCTGCAAATTCAGGTAAGTAAGATAATCAGCCACGGCGTCTTTTTATCCTCCGTTTCTCTATGGCCCCGAAAACGAGGGCAAGGGTTAAGGTTTCTGCCAAAAGGATCAGGATGCACTCGATCATAGGACCGCCTTTTTCTTAAAGCACGGACCGCCGCCGATTCGGACGCCGAGCCACTTCAGATAGGACTGCAGCCAGGTATTCCCTTGCGATTCTGACGCCTCGCGGTACACGGCATCGGCCTCGCCCCTTGTCACATCAGGGGCCGCCCCTATCCGGTAGAGGTAGTCATGCAGAATCCCCGCCCGCTTGGAGGTATGGCCGAGGTAGGCGTATATCAGGGGGATTCGCGGGACGCTCTCGAGGTCGCAGATAAAGCCCTTGGGGACCGTGACCGTGCAGCACAGAAGATCGCTCTCATAGGCAAGATCGGCCTCAAGCTGAACCAGCGTATTGTCAAGATCGGTGGTGATCGGGTTGTTGAGGAATCGAGACATCATCCCTGCTCCATCATGAGCCGGTTTCTATCGGCCCGGTTGTGGGTTTGTGTGTAGTAAAGCGAATCGATGATTTCCTTCGCCGCCTGCCGAAAGTCCATCTTCCGTATTGCCTCATTCATCTTGAAGAAGAGCCGCAGCTTTGACCGTCCAAGCTGATAGGCCATATCCACCAGGACAATCTGACGGTTCTCGCTGATCTCGTCCCACACAAAGCCGTAGAGGATGTGACAGTCATTGAGCGCGTCTTTGAACCGTGCGGCAAAATACTCTTCGGCCTGAAGCGGCGTGATGCCGTCTCTTTTTAACTTCTCCGGCGGTTCATGGCTGAGCCTGCACCCATAGCCGATGGTCCACTTGTCCTGTGAACATCGGTACGGTTTGAGCCTCAATCCCTCGTTGGCCTTGATGTAGGCGCGTGCTTTGGGTTCGTTCTTCATGTCAGAAGATATTTCACCCCCATGCAGATGAATCCGCCGATTGCACCGCCGCCCACAATGAGCGCCTTATCAAAGACTATCCGCCCTTCAAATTTTTTAAGGCGCTGGTCCATGGCCTGAAGGGTATTGAATATGAGCCAGTCTCTTTGGTCCGGCGTCGCCTTTTCCCAATCTTTTTCATTGACGATCATGAATCCGTTTGCCATTGCACCGAATCCCCCTCTATGGTATGTGAACCGGTGCGGTGGTAGCACTCATGCCCTACATGCCAGTGTAGGCCCGTTATGTTGCCGTAACGGGTGCCGCCGCTTTCTCTCTATTAATCCTGCAACTACTATAATGAGCATGGCCGACGGTGCGAGATGCAGCGGGTGATTGCCCAGCATGTTCACCAGGATCACGGCAAAGGCCGCAAAGAGGATTCGATTCCGCCGGCGGTACTTCATCAGGTCTTTTACGGTCGATATGATATAGCCCGCCAGCAGTGACAGGCCGATGATGCCATAGTTAAAAAGACAGGCCACATACTCGTTATGCAGGGGATACTTTCTCCCCCAGCCTGCCCCGGGGCCGAATCCGAAGACGGCATGAACCCAGGAAGAAAAGACTTTACTCAGAGCCAGCTTCCACATGGCGATCCGGGTAAGATCGATCTGATCCCCGACCGGCTGCGCCACTTCGTCAAGGGGACTGTACCCGCCCCGGTCGAAACAGTAATAGCCTGATATTATTACCAGACCGACAGCGGCTAAATGCCAGGAATGGAAGAATACCACGACCCCAATCAGCGCGGCTGCTACCGCTGTGGTGGTCTTGAGAAGGAATAACATTACGGCAAATACCGGCGTACAGTACCGCCAGCGGCGCACAAAGAAGAAGGGAAGCGATATAGCAAGGTAGGCCGCCAGAAAGTTCGTATTGCCGAGCGTCCCGGTCATGGTCTTTGCGGAAAGTAGCTGGCCGGTCGGTACGATAACCGAATAGATAAGGGGTAGAAGATTGACTCCCCATACTTGCAGGATGGCAAGGCCGATTTGCAGAAGGGAGGATATCCGGATGGCGTTGTAGACGGTTCGGCGCTTGATCGTGGACGTTGCCACGGCGTGATAAATGACGCCGCCGATCAGAAGAAAGGTGATCGACCCCACGCCCCGGGCCGCCGAGCGGTACGCCTCGCCGTTGTGCAGGTGAAGGAACAATAATGCCAGCTCCCACAGCGCCGCGTAGATAAAGAACGAGCGAATCCATCTGTTTTGGATCATGGAGGCGATAACCATAAGCCCCGCAATGATGAAAAAAAGGTGATGCCCTACATGCAGCACGCCTTTTGACAGCCACATGTAGGGCGCAATTACGAGAGTTATGCAGAGGACGATCCCTTGCATGTGCCTCCGCTACCTGATCCGGTTGAACCAGTAATGAATATAGCCCGCCGCCGTATCGGTGCCGGACGACCCGGTATAGGTCAGGCTGCATGCGTTCGACCCGGTGACGATATGTCCAAGGTAGGACCTGCCGCCCACGGTCGCCACCGCGTCGGACCCTGCGATAATCGTGTAAAGCAGGTCGCCATAGGTGGAATCGGGTACGTAATCGATGGTCGTGCCGCCGGTGATGATGCCGGTGTCAGCGGTGAATCCTGCCACCGCCACGGACCGCCCGTCGATGAACCCGTCCGCGTCGCCGCTGGTCTCGGTCGATAGAAGGCCGACATCAAGGGTTGCCCCTGCATCGACCGTGACCGTTTCCGTCCGCACGTCAAGCACAATGGTATCGGCCAGGAAGTCCACGCCGGTATCGGTTTCCACCGCCGAACTGACCCCGAACCAGATGGTTCCCTGGTGGACGATGTTCGGGCGCTCGTCGATGACGATGGAGTGGATTTCCTTGTTGAAGTTCTCCACAAAGGCGGTAAAGCCTCCGTTGGTATCGACCACAATGAGATCCACGTACTCGTCATAGGTCGCGTCAGTGGGATCGACTCTGAAGGCCACCTTGTCATTACAGACCGTGGCCGCCTCGAAGTTCGTGGTCGTGACCGGGTTGGTGAGCGACGTGGAGCCGTTGTAATAGTAGAGCGTTTCGGATGTGTCCGCATCCACGGCCAGGACCTTGAAGGTGACGCCGGACGTGAGCCGTTCCAGCTTCATGGTGCCGTCGCCGTTCATTGTGCCGGTCCACTTGTAGACATACGCCCACATATCCTGAAGCTCCGCCTGTGCCGGTACAGCAAAGGTGAAGACCATCAGGAGCATGGTGATGTAAAGGAAAAATCGTTTAAGCATGTTGTGTATCCTCCTAAATGGAATCGGTTCTATCGTTGCCGACCACGTTGCCCTGTGAGTTTTCCACCCGCAGGAGCACAGTGGCCGTGAACCATAACGATTCGTAAGTTATGTCGGTGACTCCTCCGTCCGCGTCCAACTGCTCCGTCAATGTCTCGATGCAGTTGACCAGCTGATAGAGGAGATCGACCAGCTGTTTCTGGTCTGCCGGTCCACCGGGCCTGAAATAATAGGTTGTCCCGTTGCCGAGTGTGTCGCCTACCTGGTTTTCCACAATCCAGGTCAGAAGCGCCGTGTAGCATAGCGCCTCGTAGGTCGTGTCGTTCACCGTCGCGTCCGCGTCCAGTTGTTCGGTCAGCGTTTCAATCATGTCGAAGATGTCATAGAGACATTCAATCAACGCCGCATCCGATATGCCAGTGGGCGATATGAAATAGGAGCGCTCGGCCTTCGTCGAGACGATATTCCGCACGGCGTTTCCCCGGTGATCCTCGATATGCCCGTTGAAAATCGCCGTGAAGACGTTCGCCTCGTAGTCGGTGTCGGTTACGCCCCCGTCATCGTCCAGCTTGGCGCATATCCCCTGCAGGCTGTAGACGATCATATACAGCAACGCGACAAGCTCCCTCTGGTTGAGGCCATTGGGTTTGATGTCGGGATGTACGCTTGCCATTTGTGCTACCCCTTGCTTTCCTGTGCCTCGTCAAACTCTTTGGCCGCGCGTTCGGCCTGAGTCTGCTGATAGTAATAGCCGTTAAAGACCCGTCGCAGCGGTCCTACCTGATCCTTGTCCAGCAACAGGATATCGCGGTTGACCTGCACCCCGCCGGTCTTCGGTTCCACATTGAACACCAGCTGGGAGCGTGACAGGTGGTCCGGTACGATGGCATACCGGAGTTCCCCGTTGGACATCTTGAGGATGCGATCAAAGACGACATCCACCGAGCGCCCCATTTCATCCCGGACCACTCTGCTGTGGCTGGTGGGGATGGTGACGTGATGCTCGACGCCGTTCTGAAACATGGACACGTTCTTCCCGCTGGGATCCTGTGGCACGTACTTTGACGGGGCCAGGGCCACAATGTAGGTGGTCTTGGTGATGAGCTGCTTTTCCTGTCCCTTTTCCGTGTACGTCCCCAGCACGATGTCCTTGTCCTTGCCCAGCGGGTAGCCTTCGAACGGGTGCGGCTTCTTCGCCGCCGTCGCCTTCACCGCCTGAAAGTCCTCGATGCTGATATTGGCGATATCCACCGATGCGGTTGCCTCATCGAGAAAATCCCGCTCCTGCTGCCTGCCGTCCGCTTCTACCGGATCTTTAAGCCGTGGTTTCTGTTCTGCCATTGTCCCGATCTCCCGATCTTCGTCGCCCCGCTTATTGTCTTGGTGGTAGGGGGGCGGGAGTTACCCCCGTTTCGCCCGACGCGGCCAGCATCAGGGCTATCCACCGAAGCTGTTAGTTATTGGTCCGGTACGTTCTGACGGCCACCACCGCATTGTCGGCGCTGTTAAATACGGCCTTGGTCACGCCGTAGATTGCGCCGATACAGAATCCGGCTTTGTTGCCGTAATCAAACGTCTTTTCTTCCCATATCTTCTTCTTGGCGTAGGCGATCCCGGCGGCCTGACAGCCCATAAAGAGCGCCGTCGCCCCGGCGAGGTTCGCGCCGCTGCCCCATACCGCAGAGGTCGCCACTCGCTCATGCTCATGGATGACGGTGTTCTTCTTGATCCCCAGCGCCCCGGTAAAGATGGGGTTGTCGTATCCCGCCGGCAGCGCTTCGCGGGCGCCCTGTCCCCAGGAAGAATCACGTTCCGTGAGGTCGTAGCCCTGATCCGGGGACACGACGATGACGTGCATCCGCTTCCCCTTAATTAAGGGGCCGACGATCTTGGGCGTGGCCTTGGCCGCATACGCCTTGCACTTTGCAATCAGGGCCAGGGTCATGTAGTCGCCCGCCTCGATGGAGTCCGTGCCTGTGGCGTCGCCGCCGTAAATCGCCTTGGTAGGCGAGGTCCCCAGGGCGTCGAAGATGTCCTGGTCGATCTTGCCGCCCATCCATCGGCGCAGGAGTTCTTTCGCCCACTGCCGGACGGCCTTGTCAGACGGATACTTCTCCGAGAGCTTGCCTTCCGTGCGGATGGCGTTCCGGAACTGGTTGATCGTGATGGCATCGTCGTAGACATCGGGAACTTCCTCGTTCCCCTCCATGGTGGAGTCGCCCGAAACGCCGGCGCCGCTGAGTTCGCGGATCTGCCCGAACGTGTACTGGTATCCCTGCTCCCTTTCGAGGTCGGGAAACTCAACGATCACGCTGTTGGACTGATCCTTCCCGATCAGGCCCTGACTGTAAAAATAGGATTCGGTCTTGGCCTCGATCCACCATTTTTTAGCCCACAGCTGGGCCGTGAGCGCGTCGGTTGTCTGAAATTTCCAATCAGCCATTGTAGCTATCTCCTTTGTGATGTGGCCGATCTTTTAAAGCGGTCCTACTACCACTCGAACCCCGGATACTTCTTTTTCAGTTCAGGCGGTGCGTTCTTCACGAATTGCGCGTACTCGCGTTCGCTCATGCCGCCGATTTTAGCCGCCAGCGCGTCCTGACTCATGGACATATACGCCTCATAGCCCGTGGCCGGTGCGCCTTCGCCGCCGTTGCCCACTGACGGGACCACATCGGACGCCTTCTTGACGAATTTCTCCGATGCGCCTTTCTGCGCCTTCAGCTGTTCGAGCTGATAGAGGGCGTAGGCGTCTTCGAGTATCCCGCCGCCCCTGCCGGTTTCCAGCATCCAGCGGGTGATGGAGTCGAGTAAGCCGTTCAGCTTATCGATCTCCGGCTGGTTGAGCTGGGCTATCGGCTTGCCGAAGAGTTCCGCGCTGCGGGCGTCGTTAAATGAGGTGATTTCCGCGTCCGCTTTCTGCCGGAGTTCGGTTTCCTTCGCGGTGCGCTGGGCCTCTGCCGCTGCTGCCTGCTGCCGTTCCGCCTTTTTCGCCTCTTTGTAGTCGTAGAGAAGGGCGTTGGCGTCGGCGGGAGATTCGGCATAGACTTCATTGAGGGTCCAGCCGTCGTATTGACCGCCCTTGACCTTCAGGTCGCCGTAGTTTTCGGCCTCCGGTTCGGCAGGCGGCGCCGCTGTGGGCTGTGGCTTCTCGTCGGGATAGCGCCGGTAGTATTCTTCCGGGTCCTGCTTTAAAAGATCGAGCTTTTCCTGGTATGTTTTCGATTTGCCGTAGACCTCATCGAATCGAGACTGCGGCACCATGTTTTCCTTGACCTCTGGCGCTGGCTCAGGTACAGGCTCAGGCTCAGGCGTTGCCTCTGCTTTCTGCTCTTCTTCCTTCGGATCCTCTTTTGGGTCTTCCGCAGGTTCAGGCTCGGGCGCAGGCGTCCCCTCGGCTGGTTCCTCTCCCAAGGTTTCCAGCTCTTCCACTGTAAAATCATCTCCCGTTAATGGCATACTCGCTGCTCCTTTCGTCCATGCCGCATCCCCGGCAAGTGGGGTTATTTACTGCCCCGGGCAAAGAAAAAGGGGCAGATCGATGTGTCGGCACCGACATGCCCCTTAGATTCTTTCTTGCGTTTCCCTTAGTCTGGCCGGACGTTTGGGAAAGCCCAGGTTTTTAAATGAGCTTAAAGGTCTTCCGTCGCTCGGTTTTTACCCTTGCAGTTTTGGGTTTTTCTTTCTCTTCCCATTCGAGGGTTATTTTACCTGATATATCGTACCTTGATGCCTCATAATCCTTTGGGAACATATCGCGACTAATCGCTACCGACTTGGAACTTAAAAGCCCGTCTGCGCCCTCAATGGTGAATGTGACCATGCCGCCGTCCGCCTTTTTCAGGGTGAGGTCGCCGGTAATTGCCTTCTTGATCGGTTCCGCTACTTCCAATAATTCAGCTGCTTCCGGTTTGATTTCCTCGCTCTTTTTCTTTGCCATTGTCTTACGCTCCCTTCTTCATTTTCTGTTGTATCCCCGCTTCCACCATCTTCTCTTCCCGCTGCTTGATCCGGTTGGCGATCTCCTCCGCTTTGGGGTCGTCGATGTACTCCAGATAGGCCTGCGGGTCGTAGACGCCCAATTTCACCCGTTCAAGGGCCTCGGCGCTCTTGGCGATTCTGTTGGTCTGCATGGACGATCCGGCGGTAATCTTCACGTCAACATCGATAAGCGATATCCCCGGTTCCTTCTCGATATCCGCCGGACGAATGAGTTCAAGGGCCTGCTGCCAGCGCATGGCGATATTCTGCTTGAGCTGTAAATCATCTTCGCCCTCGCCCAGCTGTTCCAGCCGCTTGGCCTCGTCCGTGCCTTCCGGCGCCCATCCGATCTTTTCCTCGTCTTCCAACAGGCGTTCCCATTGGTCGCGGGTCCAGTGCTTGAGGATGAGGGCGGTATTGACCTTCGCCAGCCGCACCATTGCGTCTTCCAGCTGCCGGATGTAGGGCCGGGACATCGACCCTGCCATATCCTGTAGGGCCAGCACGGTTCGCCCTGCAATGTTTTCCTGCCCCTTGGGGATGTTCCCCCGCATGACATCTGACATATCATACTGCTCGTCGATGTCGCGGTCACAGAGTTGTTCACGTTCGATGCACTTGTTCAGGTCCACGCCGCCGGGAGAAACGCGGTAGACGGCCTGCCCCTGGACGGTATAATCATACTCGAAATGACTCCCCGGGGTTCCGGGGTTGCCGGTCCATTTGACCTTACCCGCCGGCCAGCCCAGCGGTGCATTAAGCAATTGACTCAACCCGTGGGTGTACTGCATCCTCGCTTTGTTCTTCTCACGGTTGATAGGGAGCGCGTAGGTCGTGGGGCATATCGGGTAGGCGTTGAGGGTCGTGTCGTGGGGCAGTCCGATCAGGCCGATGACCGGGTTGCCGTCGGCATCCGTGCCGTAGGGGTTCATCTTACTGGACACCATCTTCTTTCCGACGATGATGCGCTGCTCGCGCTTGGTGACTCTGCGGGACCACACGGCGGCGCTTTTGCTCTTCGCGAAGGCCTCCGCCTCGTCCTTCTTTTTGGCGTCGAAGGTTTCAAGGAGCGATACCTTGCCCGTCTTCGCCTCGATCGATACCACCCACAGCTCTTTGACGGTCTTGAGGAGCCACGCTTCAATCTCCCACACATTCCGCGCTTCTTCCGCGCTGTCCGTCTTGGTGTCGCCCACGCTATCGGCAATGGCGTAGTTGTCTTCGCTGGTCACGCCCGATGATTTGCCCGCCTCGTCGGTGTCGGCATCTGAGCGGTAATAGAGATCGTCTTCCGTCAGGCCGTCGTAGTGGTCCAGGATGTAGGTCTTGGTGCGCTTCACCGCCTTGATGATGTCGGTGTCGGAGTAATCCGGCTCGCGGCTCTTGGCGTCGAAGTAGATGTTGAGCGGGTCCGTGCCCTGATTGATGACGCGCCCCAGCAATCCCTGTGACGGATCGAAGAAGGCGTTGAAAAAGGCCAGCCCGCCTATCTTGGATTCCCTCACGTTGCGGTAGGTCATACCGCCGCCGTTGTTCTTGATCCATACCTGATCGTGCGCCCGCTGTAGCAAATCTGCTACATACCGGTCGCCTTTGCCGATGGGGTGAAATTTGACCTCCGGCTTCTGGTCGGTGACGATGGCGGCGGCGCCCTGTACGCCTTTGGCGATCTTGTTGACCACCAGTGGGATCTG
>Ga0172381_10007801_pt1 | contig 10544 bp, 15 predicted proteins | sample Leawel6488metaG_FD_119754 | JGI IMG/M metagenome (GOLD analysis project Ga0172381, IMG submission 119754) | Leachate microbial communities from a municipal landfill in Southern Ontario, Canada - Leachate well 64-88 metaG | ecosystem: Engineered > Solid waste > Landfill > Unclassified | place... | reverse complement strand
TTATCTTCAATAGTTTTATTAAAGACATTGCTATTCTTTTAATTGACTGGTCTTTGATTTTAGATAATTCAAAAAGATTTACATTATAGGGAGAGATAAATTCATCATATTTCTGTTGTTTTTTTTCATCTTTTAATTGTTGTTTGTATTCTTTTCCTTTGTATTCTATTTCTTTATAATAATCTGTCATTAAGTTATCTATCATTTCATTGTAGCCGTTTATATCTTTTAAAATCTCTTTTAATTCATATATCTCTTTTTCATTCAAATCATATTCATCATATATAAACCCAAACCCAGAATTGCTACCCTTCCAATAGGCATCCCAGTATAATGTTGCACCCATTCTGCCGTAAGTCCATATCTGTCCTTTTAAAGAATACTTACCTCTTCCTTTTTCATCTCTGTCATTGTTATTCAAATTCCTGTTGCCGTTGTCATTTAATGGATTAAAATTCAAATCTTCAAACATTCTTTTAAAATCATCAATCATATCACCTTCAATTTGCATATCCTGATTAAAAGTATTTCTTTCATCATCTGTTAAATTAGCATTTTCAATAGCCCTCCGTATTTTATGATAATCTGTGTATATATTATGGTGAATTTTAGAATTTTCTAAAATTGCTTTTATCAATTGCTGTTTATTCATTTTTTAAAGAACGGCAATAGCACCCGTTTATTGTATAGGAATAATGTCCTATAAATTATCCTCCTGCGTAAAGAGGATAATCTTACAAGGCGTTATTTTAATCCACAAGCTTTTAAAAACTCTTTCTCATTAAAACTCTTGTTATTTTTAAAGACCCCGATAAAATTACAAGCGACTAATTTTAAAGTGTCTTTTTTAGCTTGTTGCTTGACTCTATTCCCGTCTTTCATAAAACCAGCTCTCCATATTGCCCCCGAAACCATTTTGTAAAGTAGTTCGCTTTCCATAAAATTAAAATGCGTTTTTAATAATATAATCCTGAGTCAATTCATCAGCATAAATATCAAACTCCCTAAAACCACAATAATCATCATAATCTTTTTCAGCATATTCTCTCATTTTCTTTATTGCTTTGTCTTTATTTTCGGCTTTTATAATCAACTTATAAGACGGCATATCCTCTGCTATAATTGCTAAACATAAAAAGTATTTCATTTTATTAAATATATTAAGTATTGACCCCCGAAATAACTTATTGACCCTAAACTAATAAGATAAAAAACGACCTTTTCTATTCTTTTTATCTTTTGCTGTTTGTATTTCCATTCGCAGTTTTGTTGTTTAGCATTCATATTATTATTTTATTTTAATTATATTATCTTTTACTTATCGTAGAAAAGATTTAAAAGACCGATGCGTAAAGCATAAATTGCCCGTAATCCTGAAATCTGCGGTTATACGACAAGGCGAGCTTTCACTATTATTCAATAGATACCCCTAAGGGTTTTTAAACTATATTCAGAATAATAACAATGTCTACTTACAAGCCCAGCGATATAATAATCCTATCTACTTCTATCTTATCTCAATATATTGAGCGTGTCAACCCCCTGTCCTGTGGATAACTCAATAGCACTAAAAACAGCATAGTTGACTTATTGTTTTTTTTCGTGTATAGATAAATAACTATAAAATAAAAAGAGGTACTAAACATCAACTCAATATCAAATCGTTCGCCACAGGTCATTTAAATGCGTCAAAATATGGGTAAAACATCAAAAACAACTAAAACTCCTGACTTTACGATGAAAAGCGGTAAGTTATTTTTAGCCCAGCAAAGAGGTCTAAAGGACATTGAAGCTTGTAAAATAGCAGGCATAACAGAGGAAAACATAACTAATCTTGAACGGACAAACAACTATAAAAACTGCGTCCAATCTTTTAAAGACGCGTTGTTAGATAAAACAACTCTAAACATTTTAGCCGATGAGCTTTTAAAAAACATAGTCCAAGACAACGACAAAGGAGCTAAGAATAATGCTATTAAGATAGCAATAGATAAGATAGAGCCCGACAAAATCCCTCAACAAGCCCAGCAGGTTAATATCGTTTTAAAGTAATAGTTTATAATCGTAGTTTATAGAGATAGTATAGAGAGTAATAAAGAAAAGAGGTTGTTAGTTAGTATATCCTACACTCACATCATTTAAAACTTAAACAAAAAAAACGATAAAACAGCGATATAGAGCGTTATAATCTCTTTATTGTGCGACTTTACGACTATAATTGACTAATTAAGGTTCGGATAACATACATAAAGCGTACTATGGGGGGAGGTAGGCGAGTGGCGACAGGAGGGAGAAATATATATATAGCCCAGTCCCACACACCAAAAACGAACCTATAATACAACACAGGGAACGATAAAAGTAAATAGTATTTAAGACTATAATAGAACAAAATGTTAAAGAATTGCCAATTTTGTGAAAAAGAATTTGAAGACGCAAGAGGTGTCGCCAAGTTTTGTAGTGCTAACTGTCGCAAAACGGCTTCTAAGCGTCGTATTAAGGCGGTGTCGCCTGTTTCGGACACAAGTGTCGCCGAAGATTTAATTACTCAAAAGGAAGAACTTGATAAAAACATTTTAGTTGAAGACAGGGTTAAAGATTCTGAAAAGAAATGTGCGGGTTGCGGAGTTAAAGTTCATCCGTTAGTTTGTATATGTGCTGATTGTTTAAAAGAAGGTAAAACACACGAAACACTCGGATTAACTTGCCACACTATTGAAGAGGTAAAAAAAAAAGATTAGACGAAGTACCAACTAAAGACCCGTGGGAAGAGATTGGTAAGCTCATTTTAAATGGTAAAAAAATTGAACAGATTGAACTTAATGGGAAACTTTATAAGCTGAATCCTACACAATCTGACTTTATATCTGACCTTACAAGCGATGATTGCCTTAACAATGGTGGTTTCGGAAGTGGAAAGACTTTGGCTCTTAATATTAAATTGTATTTGTTTATTAAGTGTTTTCCTGGAAATAGGATATTAGTAGGCAGAAAGACACTGGCTGACATAGAAAGAGCTTGGTTGCCTGACTTTTTAGAGTTAGTACCGATGGGAGAGTATGAACACAGGGTTAAAGACGCTGTACTTAACTTTAACAATGGTTCACAGATTATCTTATTTGGTTTAGACGCACTTCAGGCTGGGGATATGGGAGATATTAAAAAGGCACAGCAAAAGATTAAGTCATTGAATTTAGGGGCTTTCTTTATAGACCAATTAGAAGAAATAGAATATGACGTGTTTGATGCTTTGAAATCACGTCTAAGGTTAGCAAAAGTACCAGTACGACAAAGTAATAGTACTTGTAATCCTGCTAACTTCTGGGCTTATCATTGGTTTGTGCGGAAATGTGTCAAGATGGGAGATACTTGGACTGAAAAGGATAACAAGAGTGCTCTTTTTATGAGTTCTATGTTAGACAACAAAGACAATCTACCCGAGGACTACATTCGTAGGCAGATGGAAGGACACGACCAAAAGTGGATTGACAGATATGTTTTTGGTAAGTGGACTCCAGATAGTTTAACCGAAAGGTCAGTCTTCTCTGGATATAGCCATATTTGGCATTCTAAGCCACCTCTACGAGTAGAAGAAGGTATTTCCGTATGGGAAGACGTTAGAACAGGAATTTACAAAATGGGAGTAGACCCAAGCGAAGGAGTAATAGACCCAGCAAGTATTTCTGTTGTTAGTGGCGAAGGTAAGTTAGTAGCAACATTTTGTGCCAAAGTACCGATTAACGCTTTAGCAGAAAAGGTTAAGACGTTATATTACAAGTACAACAAGCCACAGATTGTAGTTGAAGTTAATGATAAGGCAGGTGGAGCATTATTGGAGAACATTAAAGATTTAAATGTTTACAGAAGACAAGTATTTGATACAAAAGAGAAGTACAAATCAACTGAAAAATTAGGTTTTAAAACAAACCATTCAACGAAGAGAATGTTAATATCTAACTTTCAGAATTTGTTGAAGAATGGTTTTCCAAAGATTTACGACCAAAGGACTATAGAAGAATTTGGAACATTTGTTTGGGCTGATGAAGCCAGACTTCAAGGAGCAGGAGCACAGAGAGGATTTCACGATGATAGAGTTATGAGTACTTTATTAGCATTTTGGGAAATGTCAGCATTAAGAACAGAAATAAATATATTTAAAGAAACCAAAATACCAAGAAAAAAGGTATTCGGTTATAAATAAATATGCCAAAAGGAAAAAAAGTTGTAAAAAAGGTTGTAGAAAAAGTTGTAGAAAAAATAATAGATTATTCTCCGACAACTGTTCAGAATAATTTTGTTAGGGAACAATTAGTTTCTTTATTAAAAGTAAAGATTCCTAAATTATTTGATAGAGACCCACAAAGTTATTCCAACGAAAGATTAAATAGTTTAGTAGATGAGATTATTAAATTAAAATAATATGCCAATATTTACAAACAGTGAATATGATGATTTCAATTTTTGGATTGATACACCATCAAATCGTAAAAAATTAATTGAAAGAGGCGATAAGGCAGCAAAGATATTTCGTATAGAACAAGATTCTAAAAAGCAAAAAAAGAATTTGAAAGGTAAAAAACCAGATTACGGATATAAAAAGAATTACGCATAAATGTATTACGCACCTAATGTTATTAAAATAAGGATTGATAAAAATAACATAGATAAGTTTTATTACAACGACAAAAGAGTAGCAAGACCAGATTATATCGCAGACAGAAAAGCATTAGAAAAGAAAATGATTGATTGGGAAAATGGAAAAAATGAATTGCCAAATTATAAAGAAAGATACGACCTTAATGTCTTAACATATAACCAATATGTTTTTGATTATTTAATAATAGATGGGTGTCACAGAATTGAGGGAATGAAAAGAATGTTGGAGGAGAAAAGAATAGAAGGATTTGATTTTTGGTTAATACCATCCAACATTTTAGGAGTAGAAACAGCAGAAGACGCTTATAGGTTAAGAGATATGGTGGATAGCGAGTTGGATAAAGTTGGACTACCTTACTGGGTAAATAAATTTTATTACGTAGACATTAACGGTAAATTAGTTGCTTGGAAAAATATAAATATAATTGACACTGGAGATGTTAATCAGCCACTACAATTCGGAGTGGATTGGAAATTAAATATACAAAGTATAGATTTCGCATTAAATAAAGAATTAAAAGACCTACCAAAGTGGAAGGACTTGGCTAAATAAAATGGAAAATAATATTTTAAAAATGATAAATGACGAAAAGCAGTCATTTGAAAATAAGAACATACAAATTGTACCTGGTCTTTTGTTTAATCAAAAACAAACAATAGAACAGATTTACTTTTATTATAATTCTAAATTTCAATCAGGTGAAATAGATGAAGATGGTGATAAGAAATATTTCTACAATATAAATAAAAATCCCTGTAAGATATTTTCTAAAGCAATAGATTTTGATACTAAGAATATTAGAATCCTTACTGCTGATGGTGGAAACCCACTGAAGACTTGGTTTATGGAAAGGGACTTAAAGTTTTGGATGAAAGATAAACAATTTGGGAAGGTTCTTAATAGAATATTCTATGAACTTCCTATATTTGGAAGCGTTGTCTTAAAGGCAATTAAAGGAAATCTTTATTTTGTTGATTTAAGAAATTTTATTGTAGAACAATCTGCTGATACTTTAGAAGATGCAAATTACATAATTGAAAAACACCCTTACACAGTTGCTAGTTTTAGAAAAGCGATGAAAGAAATGGGTGTGGAAAATGATAAAATTGAAGAAACAATAAATCTATATCGTCAAATGCCAGGTGTAAAGCATATTATGGTTTATGAAAGATATGGAGAAGTAAAAACAGAAGAAAAATGGGAATATAGACGAGTGTATATCGCAGATGTCGGAGTAGACCAAGAAGACCAAATGACACAAAGAGTTATTCCTTATAGGGGAATAGAGTTAAAATCAGATGTAGTAGAAGAAAATCCTTATTGGGAATATCATTTAGAAAAAATTCCAGGAAGATGGTTAGGAATTGGAGTAGTAGAAACTTTGTTTGAACCCCAAATAAATACAAATGAGTCAGAAAATCTTTTAAGCAAAGCATCTATTTGGAGAGCCATAGTGTTGTTTAAGAGCCAAGACCCAGGAATGGCAGGAAAGAATATGGGAGAAAATAGATACGGAGATGTGATAGATACTTCTGCTGGAGATGTAAATCAACTTAATATACAAGATGTTAATCTTGCTCACTTTAACGATAGATTTAATAGATGGATGAAAAATAGAGATGAACTTACATTTTCTTATGATGTAGTTCAGGGAGAAAGATTACCAGCAGGAACACCATTAGGTTCGGCTCAGATTGCTATGTCTCAGACTCTTTCATATTTTGAAACCATACAGGAAACAATAGCAATGGATGTTAAGGAAATGATTTTTAAGGTTATTCTTCCTCAGTGGGAAAAAGAATCCACCAAAGAACATACGATTAGATTAGTAGGAAAAGATTTAGACATATATATTGCAATGATTAAAGACGAATTAGTACAAGAAGAAGTAGTCAAGCAATATATTAAGGGAAATTTTGTAAATGGAGAACAAGCTAAAATTATTGGCATTGTTGTAGAAAATGGATTAAAGAAAAGTGGAGAATTGTTAAAGACACTTCCAAAAGATTATTATAAAAATACTAAATACGACATAGATATAGATATTACTGGAGAAAGTGTGGATACAAGAGTAAGAAACGCAACTAAGTTTGCAATCTTACAAGCACTTCAAGCTGACCCAATGATACTTCAAGACCCAATTAAAAAGAAGATTATATTTTCAATAGCAGAAGATGGAGGAATAAATTTGAATGATATTGTTGGTCAAGAACAAAAATCTCCAGAACAGCAAATGACAGAAATGCAGGGACAAAAAGGAGGAGGTGGAGTATCAAAACCTCAAATGCAAACACCAACGCCAGGAACAAAAACAACAACAATATGATAGACCAAAATAAAATTAAACAACTTAAAGAAAGTCCACACGCACAAACAGTGATAGATTGGTTCAACGAAGAAATAAAAAAGATGAATGAAATTTCTACCCACAAAGATTGGTCAGATGTATTGGGAAAACAAAATGCTGAAAAAATATTAAAAGATTTTATTAGAAGAATAGAAAATAAACCAGAAAGAGAAAAAGTACCAAACCAATATAAGTAAATAGTATTAAATGAGGACAAAACCTCGTTAAAAAATGAAACAGAGACAAAACTCTTAAAAATGAAAATATTATGGAAGAAAAAATCCAAAATGAGTTCCAAGAACTCCAAAATCTTGAAACTGCTGGCACTATTGATGATGCACAGCAATCTCGTTTATCAGCACTAAAGATGGTAGATGAGGCAGAGAAAACTGCTATACAAAAATCAAAAGATTTAGAATCAGCTTTGGCTCAAAAGGAACACTTCAGAACAAAATCTGAAGAACTTGAGAAAAGGCACGCCGAAGAAATAGAAAAAGTTAAAAAGGATACCTCTAAGGCAACACTTGATGTTGGTGATTATATAGACATCTCTGCGTCTCTTGAAGGTTTAGACCAGAAAGAGAAAGAGAAGTTAGCGTATGAACACAAAATTACAGGTAAATCACTTTCTGAATTAAGAAAGGACGAAGACTATATTCTTTGGCAAGGAGCACATAGAGAAAAAGTCGAGAAAGAAAAATCACTTATTCCTAATACAAACCAAGGAGAAGTAGATAAAAAATTATCTATAGTTGATGAATTCAAATCAGCTAAAACTCAGGAGGATAAAGAAAAACTACTCAATAAATATGGGTGGAATCCTTTAAATCCGAGAAGAGATTTTACATCTCTTTGATTAATTAGAGTAAGAAAATAAAATGAGTGATGCAGTAAGTAATGATGTATCTGCTATAAATCCTACGATTTGGTCTGATATGGTACAGCAACCACTTTACAAGACATTAGTTGCCTTGAAAGTATGTAATACCAGATTAGCTGACAAATTGTCAGTAGGTAAAGCCATTCAACTTCCAAGATTTGGTGATTTGTCTGCACAGACATACACCCCTGGAACTGATTTGACCGCTACCAACCAAGAGTGGGATTTCGATACAATCAACGTTTCAACTTTTAAACATTGCACTTTTTATGTAGACGATGTAAACAAGTTACAAACCAATGTTTCTGTTGCAGTAGAATTAGCTGGACAAGCAGGTTATCAATTAAGCAATGCTATTGATACATTTGCATTCAGCAAAATCACTGGTGCAGCGGGAGTAGGATTGTCTTGTATTGATATGGGTCATATCAATAACAGCACTGATGACGGTGTTATAACAGCCGCAAGTACCAACATAATTGACATTTTCGCAGGAGTTCGTAAAGTTCTCCGACAGAATAATGTTGAGGAAGCAGGTGATTGGTGTGCAGTTATCTCTCCAACATTGGCGTCTTACATAGACATTAAAGGAACAGCAGTTGGATTTAATTCAGCTGATGCAACTTTAAAGAATGGTTATGCTGGTAAATTTATGGGTTTTGAAATATATATTTCCAACAATCTACCATCTGGAGAAACAAGTGCGTTGTCCATAGCCGCTTTGGGTGGACCTTCAGGAGCTGGTTCAGCTACTACAGGAACAGCCCATTACTTTGGAAAGAAAGGAGTCATTGACTTAGTCTTACAAAGAGCACCAGCATTAGAGATTAGACCTTGCGACCATAAGATTGGGTCTAACTTTATTACCTGGACAGTTTATGGAGCAGGAGTTGCGTTGAAAAATAGAGGAAGAGGCAGGAACGTTACGATTAAAGACACATAATAATTCTTGTGAAATTATCGTTTATCGGGTATTAGCCAGACGGAGAATACCTGATAGCGTCTGGAAGCGATAACACATTATAAAATATGATAAAAAAAGCACTTAATATATTAGAACAATTTAAAAACTGGAGAATAAAGCGAAAGGTGATTAAAAATTTAATCAGAAGATATAAAATGGATTATGAGGTTGAACTTGTTTTGGAACAATGGATTATAAAAAGGATTTTAGATGGACAAGTAGCAAGAAGACCAGAATTAGCCGAAAAACAACAAAGGTTGAAGGAGATTAAATTATTCATAGACTACTTTACTAACTTAAAATAACCATTATGCGAATTTTATATGTACTTGAAAGTAGTATGTGTTGGAAGTCTGGTATTTGGTATCACCGAGTTAATATTCCTTTTAAAGGTCTTGAAGGAAGAGGACACGGTACTAAACAGATAGTTATTGGAACATCAATGCCTGATGAGTTTATGGAATACCCTTCTACTGTTATATTTGGTAGGATTTATCCTGAAGCGGCACACCCAATAGACCTAATGAAAGCATACAAAAAACAAGGAACAAGAGTTCTTTATGATTTGGATGATGATATTTGGGCAGTAGACCCATCTAATCCATCAAGACACGTAGGCAATGTATTTAAAGACCAATATGAAGGAATGATAAGGGAAGCAGATGCAGTAATAACCCCAAGTAAATTTATAGCAAAGAAAATACAAAAGTTAGTGAAAGGAAAAAAAGTATTTATTTGTCCTAATTCAATAGATTTTAATGATTACAAGGAAAGACCACACGAACACGACCAGCTAATTATAGGATATATGGGTGCGGCTTCTCATTGGAAAGACCTCACAATAATAGTAGATGTATTAGAAAAACTTTACGAGAAGTACGATTTTACATTTGTTCTACAAGGGGTGACTGGAGGAGATTTTGAAAGTGAAATGTTATCTTGTCAAAAAATTCTTTCACAAAATTTACAACCAGAACAGAATGATTATTTTAAAGAAGCATTAGCATTCTATGATAAATTAAAGAAAATCAAGATGTATCACCTTCCGTTCTTTTTACCAGAAATTAATCCAATGAAATTAAGTATGGCTGACTTTGATATAGGAATAGCACCATTAGAGGATACTGAATTTAATCACGGAAAATCTTGTTTGAAATTCTACGAATATGCAGCAGTTGGTACGCCTTGTCTGGCATCTAATGTAGAGCCATACAAATCAGAATGTACATATTTAGCCAATAACACATTTAAGGATTGGTATAACAAATTAGAAAGGTTAATCGTAGATAAAGACTTTAGAGAGAAGTTAGCCAAAGACCAACAAAACTGGGTAAAGGAAAATCGCAGTTTGGAGAGAGTTGCAATAGACTGGGAAGTGGCTTGTCAAAAAGAAGGTGGATTAAAAGTTCTTAATCAAAACAAGGGTTGGTTAGATAAAATAAGAAGAAAATGAAAATTGCAGTTTATAATTGGAATTGTGTTCTTGACCAAGTAATTGAACGATTAAAGAAAAATCACGTTCTTCTTTCTGGATACAAAGAAGCAGATAGAGTTGTAGTCTGGTGTGAAATAAAAGAAAAAGGATGGTTAGAGAGAATTATAGAAACACAGAAAAGAGGCAAACAAGTTGTTCTTTATCAAATGGGGGTATGGGCTCACGATAGAGTTAGACCACCTTGGAACGAAAAACTTGTTT
>Ga0172381_10007800_pt1 | contig 10544 bp, 12 predicted proteins | sample Leawel6488metaG_FD_119754 | JGI IMG/M metagenome (GOLD analysis project Ga0172381, IMG submission 119754) | Leachate microbial communities from a municipal landfill in Southern Ontario, Canada - Leachate well 64-88 metaG | ecosystem: Engineered > Solid waste > Landfill > Unclassified | place... | reverse complement strand
ATTTCGGTTAATTTTAGTTCCGTAGTTGTACCGTAGTTGTAAATAATTTTTCTAAGAAATTTTAATGTGCTACAAACCCCGAAAGAATGGTGGGCCATGAAGGACTTGAACCTTCAACCTTGTGATTAAGAGTCACGGGACGAGTTTTTCAGTTGATTTTAGATTACTTCATAATGGCTTAATATAGGGTTTTATATGCAGATTAATAAGAAGGGAATTAAGATATTTTGCAGTATATTTCAGTTCATTTTAGTCAAATCGTTGTATGCGTTGTTGTAAATAATATATGTTAGAAATGCCATAGAATAGGGGATTAAAAGAGATAAAAAAAGGAGTAGTATATCAAAATACTACTCCTTTAAAACCATTATATCAACCCATTGCTTTCTAATAATTTAATCGCATCCTCATAGTTATCTTTTTCAATTTTTATTGCTTTATATTTTATTTTGATTTTTTTAACTTTAAATGATTTTTGGAAACTCCATGCTTTATTTTTATTAATAATATCCCAATTATCATTGTTTTTATATTCATGTATATATTGATTTTCAATTTTTCGCACCATAGATTCATCTAATCCATCACATACTTCTAATATTGAAAACATTGCACCATTTTCTAACATATTTTTAGTTGGTAGGGGATTATTAGATTTAATATGTTCTTTAAATCGATGTCTAAAACCTACTATTGTTGAACCTATGTATATATTTTTATCCAGTATTATTGCATATACACCTATTTTATTTTCATCTTCTTCTAATATATCAAAATTATTATATTTTTTCTTGCTATGTCTACCATTATTTTTTCTATCGTCTATTTTTTCTTTGGGTATATTATATTGTTCTTTAATCCAATACCCATTACCCTGTCTCTCCAATAAATAATATCTTTCTATTTCCTTTAAAATTGATTTACGACTATCAGTGCTATCTTTATATTTTATTTCCATTTCTACGCAAATTTCTCTAAGATTTTTATAATATTTACCAACTTCTAAAATTACCATTTAATCTCAAACCCCCCCTTATTTATCTCCCTTACAAATAAAAAATGACAATAAAAAGTAGTGGCAAAGAAGTATCAAGGGAGTAAATACTTCAATCTAAGAATGATCAGTTCTCAGATACCACTACTAAATTTGATTTTATATTTAGTTTTTTATATTAATCTTTTAATCCTTACCTTTAGTGCTGATGCACAGGAGAGGCCACTTTTGCAAGCAAAAGATGACCTTTGAGCCAAACAAGTTTGTCTCAATAAAATATCATTATTTTTTATTTAATTATATAGGTTTTATATATTATTTTTATATTGTATAAAGTTTGACTACTGGATTGTTATATAGTATAGATATAATATAGAGTCCAATAGTCAAACTTTTTATTTTACTCTATTAATACATTTATCAACCAATAAATCGGAGTTCTTTACATAATCATTACTAATTTTAAGTTCCATGTTTTTATTTAATACTTCTCCATAATTTTCTTCACATTTATTTTTATATTTTGTATATCTTTTTTGATTAGATTCTTTATAATGAACTACTATTTTTTGGTTAAGTTTAAATTTGGTTTCTTTTCTATCATCTATTTTAAGTAAATGTTCATCCATAACATAATCAATAAAATTTATTTGATAAGCTCGATAATGAAATTTGTAATTATTAATACTTTCTAAACCTTTAAATTCAGGATATGATTTATATTCTTCATTGATAATTATTTGATTAATTGTATCAATAAATTTTTCCCATAGTTTCTTTAAAACCACTTCTCCACGATTCTTACATCTTAATTGTTTTAATGCTAAATATTCAATAGACATAATCCATCTTTCTTGATTTTCATTTGCAAGTATTAATCCATTTTTAGTAACTATGCAAATTACTTCTTTCCATGATAATAATGATCGTGAAGCTAATCTTTTGAAACTTGAAATTAAACTAGATTTTAATTTTGAATAAGAAATATTGAAAAAATCATCAACATATTTTTTATCTATTTCTAAAACTTTAGAAAATGATTCACTATTTCTCATACCATAAAAATAATTATCATTAATCATAGCTAATTCTATTAATAGTTTTTGTTTGCCTAATATAACTTTTCTTCTACCAGACTTTAAGTTTTTTGCTAATAGATCAAGAATTAAAGTATCTAATTCTTCTCCATAAATAGTAGGAATAACTTTTGTTTTTGGTTTATCATATATTTCATCTATAATAAATTTAATACCATCTTTGTGATAATTAGCGAATCTTTCTAATTCTTTTATATTTGCTTTTTTAACAGTACCGCCCATAGGTTCAATTTCTAATGTTTCACATAATACTTTGTAATTTTTATATATTTGTCCAACCTCTAAATTTTCAATATTCATTAAAATCAACTCCTTAAATCAAAATAATATGACTAATTAAAATTCTTTAACCATCCATCTTGTCATTAAATTTTCTAAAATTTTATTATCTTGAAATTCTATATAAACCTTATCTCTATTCCCTAATCCACATCCAATAGGCGTAGCACCATTCTGTATAAAAATATTTGCTTGTTTGATATTAAATATTTTCATTTTATTAACTCCTTAAATCAATTATCAAAAAAAGAGGGCAATAATTAAATATCACCCTCCAAACTCTCTAAAACCATTCAAAACCCCTATTTATCCCCATTATCTACCCATCACAAATCCCAATTTTTAGCCATTCTTTAAAAAACAGAAGAAATGCGTGATTTGATCACATTATTTATTTTAAATCATTATATTGTATTTGTTTTATCCGAACCTCCTTGAGAAGCATCATAAATTCCACAAGCAAGCCCACCAAGCATAATTCCAGCAACAACACCATAATAAACAGGTTGACCTCCAATTATTGCAACTGCAATACCACCTATTAACCCTGAAAATACAGAAAGATGAGGGCAATAAGCAGTAGGGAATCCTAACTTTTTAGCTAACCCAACTATTACTTGAATAAGTAAAGGTAAAGATACTCCACCAATTGCTAAAGTATTTAAATCCATATTAAAAAATCCTCCTTAATTACTTTTAATTTTTATTTTCTACCCGTTATTACTCTTCCTAATATCTTGAAAATCTCTTTAATCTCTTTGAACATATTAAATTCTCCTCATTTTTTACTTGCAACTATTATAAAGATTCCTCCTAATAAAATTATTAAGGAGGACACCAAAGCAATCGTCCCAATAACATATTAACCACCAACTTTATATTTATATATTAAATATTCAGTGAAAAATCCATACAAGATTATCATTATATAAAATTTATATTAATAATTTAATTTTTTATAATATAATAGCTGTATTACTACCAGCATCCCAAGCAACTTGTTTACCTATAGCATTTGCCAAATCATTCACTTTTGCATACCCAACATTATTTTGAATAACTGTAAACACCTTATTTTGCCCAATAATAACATAACCTGAATTAGCATCTATTCCTTGCCAATTATAGGTAAAACCTAATATCTCAGCAATAACCCGTATAGGTGCATAACTTCTTGCGTTAGTGCCTTCCATTACAATGATTCCTTGTACTATTTTATTACCTACAGCAATATTTACTGACTGTTGAGTTAAATCAGTAAATAGTCTTTGCCAAGGAAAATTCGGGCCAGGACAATTCGGCCTATTGACTGAATCAACGCGATAATGGCCGATAATATGATTAGTATCTGCTGGTAAACCATATTTAGTTATAATCTGCTTGTGTAGCCATAGTGTAGCTTGGTATTGAAGCTCAGATAACGTTCCATCATAACCTTCATGTTCTATTCCGATTGTATAATTATTTGGATTAGTACCATCATATAAAGACCAGTTGGGATTTTTAACCATACCTGCGTGCCAAGCTCTATTTTCTTCTGCAACCAGTTGCACTATTTCACCCATTTTACTCACAACGTAATGAGCTGAAGCTTGAGATGCCGGATTACTAAGCCACGCTACCGCACCATTGAAAGCACCTGCGGTAATATGATTAACAATTGCAATTATTCTTTTTCCGTTACGCCCTAATGAAAAGTTAGGAGATTGTTTCCAAATTATTTCCATAAATTAATCTTCTCCTTTCTGATTACTTTCAGGTTCACCAGTATTAGTTGAATCTGTATTAGTTGTTGTATTACTACTAAAACCACTAAACATAGAAGTCATACCTGTTAAAAATCCAGGTGCTATATTCCATAAGGAAAAACTTTTTTTAAGTAAACTGCTTCCACTAGCAATAATTGCACCAGTTGAAACATAACCTTCCCATGTATATTGCCAATTAAATTCAAAAGCTCTAGCAAGAAAATCAAAACTTCCTTGCCAACAAATTATTGAAGCAATAAAAGCTACAATAAAAAATGCCAGATTATTTTCAAGTTGATCTGGCAAAAAAGGTATTTTTTTAATTATTAGTTCTAATGATTTAGCAAAATTATCTGCTGGCGCAATTAGAAAAGATAAAGCAAATACTGCTAAAGCCATTGTTGTAAATGTAGTTCCATACAATAGACATCACCTTCTTATTTTAAAATTGCTATTACGGCTATAATACCAATAGCAAATTGTATAATATTAGCTAAAGTGAGTTGAAATTTATTAGTTTTTTTATCTTGTTTTTCTTCAACCTTATCTTCAACTTTTTCTTTTGTTTCACATTTTATTTGACATACTTGTTGTTTCTTTTCTAATTTGGCTATTTCAGTTTTTATTTCCGCTACTATTTCAGCGCGTTTTTCAACATAATCTTTTTGAGCTTCTTCAAACTCATGTTGTTTTTCCAATAACCCATTATATTTTTTTATGTTCGCATTTGTAACATCAAGATTACCATTTGTTTTTTCTAATCCAACTCTTAAATCAGCTAATCCATCTTTTATTTCATCTTTCATACCAAGTAGTAATTCGATAACTTCCTTTTGTGAAAATATTTCATTACTTTGTTCTGCCATTACAACACATCCAATCGCTTGTAATCTATCCCTTCTTCCTTTATAATTAAAATAGGAATGGTTTTCTTTCTCAGGGTAAACCATTTTCAGAATGAGAAGTAAGAGGGATTGATCTTACTTCTCATTTGCTATATTTAAGTTTAAAAAATCATGATAAAACTTAAATTTAATAAAAAAGAAACGCCCAAATCTAGGCGTTTGTAGTATTGAATATTTGAACCAAATTTTATTTTATTATTGTATACTGCCAATTGTTATTATGGTTTACAAATTGAACATTTTTATTATTTACTGTGACACTACTTTTACGTTCTGGCGTTTTAATTATTGCCCCATTAATATCTCTTAATACAAGTTCTTTACCCTTATCCCCACCAGCAAATCCATAAATCCAACAATCAATATTATTATATTTAACTTTATCATTAAGATAAAATCCATTGCGATATTTAACATTTTTATTATTTCTTATATTCTGTGTATTTTTCTTACTCCTACCTTTTCTTGGTATGGACTCATGTAAAGAACGTTTCTTTTTACGAAATTGTTTAATATAAAAGTATTCACTTAGATATATTTTTATATTATTAATCATACTAATTGCTATTGCATCATTATAATGTGTTTTTTCTAATCCTAATTCTTTTCTTTTAGGAGTAGTCTCTGAACCATACGTTATTCTTGCTTCTGGATATTTCTGATATATTCTTTTACGCACTATATTCATAAAAGTTGCTTCTTTATATCGTCTTACTTTCTTTTTTTCTTTCATCCATTTATAAAGAATACCACCTTCTTTATGGTTTTCTGATATATGACAATCGGTACAAACAGTAATTAAATTATCTGCTCTATTAGTCCCACCACAAGATTTATATATTATATGATGTGTGTTTAATATTTTATTTTTCTTTTTACATACTTGACAAGTATAATTATCCCTATCAAATACAAAATATCTTATATTATAATAATCTTTACATTGACCATTTTGATACTCTTCGCCACTTATATTAGGATTAATCATTTTAGCAATATCAAATTTACCAACTTCTATTGATAATTTAGGATTGGGAACTAATGAACAAAACCGATCAATCCACATAAATGTTGCATTTATTTTGCTTTGTACACTAGGAGGCAACCATCCATTTTTACGTTTACGATTTAACCATCTTGCTTTTCTATAACGTGTTTTGTGGTTACGTCTACTTCTTCTAAGTGAACTACGTGACGTAATATTATCTGATATATCATCTCTTAATTCAATTTCACCTTTTGCTAATACTTTGTCTTCTGAAGTAACCGCAATCCCTATATATTTTGCTCCAGTATCTATTCCTATATTTATATCTTGTATAGTTTCACCAGTAGCATAAAGTAATTGGATAGTAAATGGATTATAACAAATTATTTTTGCTTTTTTATCCCTTAATAATTCTTTTGCTTTTTTAGTACTACATGGCATTAGTGGTTCGTTCCTTAAATTTTTTACGAATACTCTCAAGTTTCGTACCTCCTTTCAGAGTTTGTTACCCTTCGGCAATGTTAGATATAGTTTTAGATATAATCTACAAATTAGGTTGACTATCTCGAACTTTCCAAGATTGTTTACAGTGCCTACACATTTGCATAAAACTAGGGTATCATTCTATGGTGTGATATTATATCTAACGTAGTCAGTTAAGACTTAGCCTATTGCTTAGTTTACAAATGTAAATAGTTTTTCAACTAAAAGTTTGAAGCAAATAAATATTTGGTTATGATATTTATTTTTTATTTGAAATATAATGTTCTAACACAATATCTTTACTTTTTAAATACTCACTATTCCACCAATCATTTTCATATAGTACATATGGCATATATCTAAGTTTAAAACCTTTATAATATGAATCAGGAACAATTTGTAACCGAACGCATTCGATATTCACACCATTAATTTTAATCCATACATGATTCGACCATCCTGCATATCCCCAAACATCTTGACCTCTTCCATGTTGCAACTGAGGATTTAAACCGCAATATTTAAGATAATCATATACAAAGGCACTCATTTCTGAGCAATCAAATTTGCCTTCTTCATAATTTTCGTACCAATCAGGAAATTGATGATTTAACACCCATAAAGCTTGATTAACTGTTTCTACCTTTGGAAGTTGTGTTGATGCTAGGACAGGGGAGGGTAGTAATAAGGTTGTAAATAGAATGATGGTTATAATAAATGTTTTTATAATATTTTTCATTAATCCTCCATAAAATATTAAAACCATTCCTTTTTTATTAAGGAATGGTTTATATCTAAAGTTATATTATTATTTTAATTATTTAACCTTGAAAACATTTAATATATGCTTTTTGTTTACCTTCTTCCGTTAAATGGGCATATATCATTGTACTATTCAAATTGGAATGTCCCATTAATTGCCTAATAACTTCCAAGTTAGCCCCATTATTAATTAAATGTGTGGCATATGAATGTCTTAATCTATGAGGATGTACATTTTTACCTATACCTGAACGTTTGGCTATGCGCTTCATAATATATTCCATTTCTGCAACACTCATCCGATGTGGCGCACGTTCTGTTACAATCAAAGCTGGATCATCATCTTTTCTAAATTCCATATATTCTAGCAATAATTCTTTACAGGGTTCACTAAAATAAATTGTTCTTCGTTTTTCACCTTTACCCATGATATTAATTGAATTATTCTCCCAATTAATATCATCTTGATTGATAGTTTTAATTTCACCAACCCTACATCCAGTGGCAAAAGAGAACTCTAGGAGTGTTTTTTCTAATAGAGTTTCACATCCACTTTTTAATTTCACTATTTCTTCATCAGAAAAGAATTTTGGTGTTTTATCTTTTATTTTTGGTTCTTTAATAGTTTCTGTAGGATTAGTTGGTATATATCCTTCTTTGTATGCCCAATTGAAAAATGATTTCATTACCCTAATACGCATACCTAAACTACTAGTTTTTAAGTGGTCACAACTTGCAAAATAATCTTTCATCATATCACAAGTAATATTATCAGCATCAATCTCTCCCATATATCTATGTAATAAGTTAAACTGTACCTCATGCGCTCGAAGTGTATGAGGAGAATATCTAGCGATGGTCTTATCCCTATAATAGATAGGCCATAATGAACTTAAAATCAAACTATGAATCCTCCTTAATTTTATCAATAAAATAAATAGGAGACATATAATATGTCTCCTTTAAATCCTAGAATTTATAATGTTTTTACAATTATCTATTGTCGTTATACCAAGAATCGCTATTCCGATAGCTGAATTACCAAGTTGTATCTCGCGGTATTCTTGTCCATGTGTTTTGTGCAATACATAAATAAATATACACATCATCCCACATCATCTGTCCTTTGATTCCATCAGCAGATTTACTTACTGGAGTACCTTGTTTGCCAGCAAAGATACACCCCTCTGCTACGCCATCTATGGAGACATATAAGGTTTTGGCGATATTGTATACAGTCATTGTATTTGCTTCACTAGAGTTAACAACTGCCTCTATACTGCTGTTCCTGTCACCAAAAATCAAACTATTGGCAACAATAGGATAGGACAACATACTGTGATATACTAATCCACCTTGATATTTAGACGGTTCTATATAAGTGCCATCCTTATACGCGATTCTTGCGTTTATAATTATATTGCCAATAAAATAACGAGTAGGTGCAGATTTTGCTCCCTTTATTTCAACCCCCACAAGTCCAGTACCACCGCCATCAACCGTCATATTGCCTCTTATAAAATTATAATCGTCATTGAAAACGATATGCCCCTTTTTGTCTCCCGCGATCTGAACCCATGTATTAACCATATCCAAATGGACAATGCCAGAAAGATTGATAGCAGTAGCACCCGCCGTATCTCTACCTTCTATCAAGAAATTATTGAAATGTACGCTTGTAACCCATTTCATACCATAATCGACATTCAAACAAGAACCCCAGGCATTTTTACTATTAGTATTGTTGAAGTTTAAGAATTGGGATGGTTGCGCTCCTGTGCTAGTAATCCTTATGTTGTCGCGCCCAAAACTGCTTATCATTAAATTATCAACAGTTAGAAATGAAACCCCATCAATAACCAAACCATCTGATATACTCGCTTGATTGTCGCCCCATAACATAAAATCGCGCAATGTAATTTTATATATCGCCTTTGCTGTATTACCAACTGATAGAACGGGTAAGGTTAAGTCATAAGGTTTTAATACTGTTGCGCCTCCTGCTCCTTCTAGGTTTATGCGACTATCAGAAACAACAACATTGCACTTAGCTGTACCTGGTGGTAATACCAACTTGCCCCCGCCTTTACCTTGTAAACCGTTAATCATGTTTTGCAAGGCTTGACTATCATCAGTCGCGCCATCAAATTTAGCCGCAATTAACGGGATGGGGGGATATATCGCATTAATAGTTAATTCCGGGTAACTTGCCATCATATCTGACACTACTTCATCTACAATCAGGTTCCCCTCCATATCCCATACTTGTTTTCTACCCATTGTTAAGCCCTCTTTAATGATATGCCGCAAGGAGATGACCCGTATAGTGTTGGGGCAGGGTGGGGGGTTGGAAGTTCCCCATATACTTGCGTTGTATAGTACCATGAATAACAACCGCATGATGCCACACTAGGAGTTTTTAACCCCAAAAGATTAGGTATAGTTGTTGGTCCATATACTTTGGGAGTTGCATTAAAAATCGCCGCTAACCAATATAATCCTGGTTGCAAGGATTGGTTAATAACAATCTCTTTTGCCCCTGTAGTACCAGTGTCTACTGCTCCCGCATCTACTAACAACGTACCCGGCGCGCAAGCTCCATTATCATTATAGATTCCTAACCTCGCATTTCCAGCAGATAAAGTTTGCACATCAATGGCTATTCCGTTAAAAGTCTCAGTTTTTAACACCAGGAAAGGGATACAATATAGTTTATCTGCCACCATTGTTATCGGGGTTATCGGGCCTGCTGCTCCCAAAGCTCCATAATATTCACCCGAAGCCCTCATTGTTGCATAAAATTGTAACCCTGGAATTACCGGCATATATGGAACTACCTGCGGGGGTGTTTTTAATGTTTCCATATCAATACCCCCTAAACCGAATAGGTGCAACGCAAACTACCGCTTACTGCACCTGTTCTAAAGCCTCTAAAAGCCGCTATATCTTCTGCGCTATCAAGTTTTAATGTTTCACCTACGTTTAATAAGTGACCAACTGCTACGGTAGGGGCTGTGCCATCAACGGTATACCGTATCTGTGCGGTTTCCAGTGTCATAAATGCCTTTGTGCAAGTGCCTACCTTTGCCGTAGTGCAAGCAATTCCCCCAGCAGTATTATCAATAGTTAGTGCCTCGTATTCTTGTGCTTTACTTCCAGATACCTGAACATCAAGAACTCCAAAAAGTCTATTCCATATCCCTTTTGCTAGACTAATTAAACTATTAGGAGCTGTCGTTGCCGCAACTGCTATAGGTGCATCAGCTTTTGCTCCTAAAGTAATATCAT
>Ga0172381_10007799_pt1 | contig 10544 bp, 22 predicted proteins | sample Leawel6488metaG_FD_119754 | JGI IMG/M metagenome (GOLD analysis project Ga0172381, IMG submission 119754) | Leachate microbial communities from a municipal landfill in Southern Ontario, Canada - Leachate well 64-88 metaG | ecosystem: Engineered > Solid waste > Landfill > Unclassified | place... | reverse complement strand
TGGAGCTGCCAGCGTGAGGGCAATCTACGTGCGCACCAGTCCGGGTGACAACGACGGTGCGGCGCAGCTCCACCAGCTACGGCAATGGTGCGTAGCGCAAGGGTGGCGAGACGTGCGCGAGTAAGTGGACCGAGACGTGAGCGGCACCAAGGACTCACGGCCGGAATGGAATAGATTGCGAGAACACGTGCGGAGCGGGAAAATCAGCGAGCTTGCAGCGACCGAGCTATCACGGCTCGGTCGTTCAGTGCTCAACGTGGTGCTCGCGCTCGACGAGCTGCACCGAGCGGGGTGCCGCGTGGTGCTCCTGCGTGAGGCGTTAGACTATGGGACGCCGGTAGGGCGGGCGGTCGCAACCATCATGGCGGCTATCGCGCAGCTCGAGCGTGACCGCATCGTCGAGCGCATCACGGCGGGAGTGAGACGGGCGCAGGTTGAAGGGACGCGCAGTGGGCGGGCCATCGGACGCCCGAGAAGAGAGATAGACGACAGGACCGTAGAGCGCGCGATTGAGGCGATGCAGCACGCGCCCGCAAACATTCCCATGTCGTGGCGACTGGCAGCCGAATGGCTGGACGTGCCAACAACGTCCTTGCGGCGAGCCGTCGAGGCGTACCAAAAACGTGCGCGAAACGAGAGCCCGTAAGTGGTTGATTTTACGACACTGCTATACGGCTCGTAGCGACGCGCCACAACCTTTAGTTTTTGGCGGGGGGAGGCCTTCCCTCGCACCGAACCCATGCGAGCAAAGCGTCAACGTCGGCGAGGTAACGCCGACCACGGGCGTTGCGAGACCGAACGACGCGCACGGGGGCGCCGTCCTTCGTGAGCGCACGCACGCGGCGAGGGTCGTCAAGCCCAAGAGCCTTGGCGATTTGCTTTTGACCAACGAGGACGGGCACGAAGCCACATTGCCTACAAGTGTTGTCTCGGGTCAACCGTGAGCAACCATCGCCATCGACGACGCGAGGCACTGGTGGTGCAATACAGCCATGAACCAACCCGCCCACCTTATCGAGCAGGTCATTGACGAAGCGCTCGTTGACCTCATTCAAACGCCCAGCGGAGGAGCGGCCGTTGCTCGCCTGAAGCAAGCGGCGCGGGAAGTGTTCGAGGAAATCGAGGCGGCAAACATAGACCTTAGCTCGGCGTTCATGGAGATTTTGCCGAGGCTCGTAAGGTTGTCGGCGGGCTTCCAGGGATGAGCGCGAAACCGGAACGCAGGCGGCGAAAGAAGCTCACGCGCGAGGAGCGGCGGGAACGCTCCGAGTACATGCGGAAGTATCGCGCCAAGAAAGCCGACACGACCACGGGAGCGCCTGTTGCGGCGGGCAATGACGGCGCGCCCGTGGTCGTACCGGAAGCGACGGCGGCGCCCGAGGCGCACGCGGCGCAAGCGAAACCACCCGAAATAACCATCGAGAAGGCCGAGGCGATGCTAAAGGGAGCGTTGGCCGGCACGGCGGAAGCGCTCGCGGACACGGCGCAACTCCTGTTCCTCGACGGCGAAAGGCCGCACCTAGGGCGCGAGCGCGCGAAAACACTCGGCGAGCTATGGGCGCCGATTCTCGCGCCATACATCACGGTAGAGAGCGCCAAGTGGCTGACTATCGCGCTCGCGGCGGGCGGCACCGCGAACATAGGGTATCAGTGGGCGCACGAGTACCGCGCCGCGAAACCCAAACCGGCACTGCAAGTCGTGCGTCCTCCGCAAGAGGTCGCCGAGGCATGAAACTGAGGGACGCCGATAGAGTGGGCGTGCTCGGAGTCACGGGCAGCGGCAAGAGCCATTTCGTCAAGCACCGGCTCGTCAAACGCTCGCGGCGGTGCGTGGTGTGGGACGTGCATAGCGAATATGCCGAGCCGTGCGACATGGACGAAGTATCCCTAGACGAGCTGACCCGCGAGCCGGGGCTGCTACAGGCGGGCGAGTGCAAACTCGCCGTGGTGCCCGAGTGGGACGACCCGCGCGAGCTTGCTACGGCATTCACGATGTTTGTGTCGGAGCTGAAGGATAGCGCCCAAAGCGAGAGCCTTCTGGTTGTCGTGGACGAATGCGGCTTGCTGAGGCCCATTGCGGACGGGTCGCTCGTCGCGCTCGCGGCGCAGTCGCGACACTGGCTTATGCCGCTCGCGTTGGTCGGCCAGCGCGCCACGATGTTACCGCCTGGCGCAAGAGCGCAGCTCTCAACCATTGTTTCATTCCGGCAAACAGACCCCAGCGACATCGACGCGCTTGCGGAGCGCCTAGGCGCGGTACGAGCCCAACGCATCACCGAGCTAAAGAACCACCGATTTGTAACATGGAGCCAAAACGAAAAGGCGAAAGAGGAGCCAGAAAAATGAATGCGAAGTCAATAGCCATCGGCATCGTGCTCGGCATGGTGGGCGCCTACATCCTGGCGCTCGTGAGCGCCAAGGCGGGACCGTTGCCGGGCCTGAAAGCGTAAACAGCCCATAGGGCAGAGGAAAACATGAACCCCAAGAACATTTTGTTGATTGCGGTAGTAGCGCTTGCGGCGGTCATCGTCGCCAAGAAAATCCCCAAGCTCAAGGACATGCTCTAAGAGCGGAGGACACCATGCAGAACACACAACGACTTGAGGACGTTGCTTTCGCAAGCGGCGCCATGCGCCAGGTGCGCTTGCAAGGGCTCGCCAAGGGCAAGAGGATTCGTCGCCTGTCGCTCTACTTCGATTTGAGCGGCACGAAAGACGCGGCCGACGCGCTTGACGGGGACTTGTTCGCACGCATCGTCAGCCAGATTCGCCTAAACAGCTCCGAACACCAACCATACAATCTCACGGGGTTCGATTTGTGGCGCCTGCAACACCTTGAGCGCGGGCGCGTCGTTGCCGACCCTACCGATATCCCGGGCACCGGCACCACGTTCGTGATGCAGTTTCAGCTCGACCTATCTTTCCGAGTCGAGCGGCAACAGGCACCGGACGACGGCTCGCTCTCAACGTCGCTCTTCACTGACCAAACGCTCGAAATCACGTTTGCGGCGGCGAACACGTGGGGCGTCGGCAATTTGCTCGTCACCGCAGGGAATGTGCGCGTGGCGGCCGAGTACGCCGAAGGCGACTGCGTGCCGCAGCTCGTCGAGAACAAGTATATCGACCTGTCGAGCGGGCTCGCGACCCTGGAACCCGGCATCATTCTCGGCGCAATGCTCGTGCAAACGGACTACTCCACCATCACCACGGCCGAGCTGACGTTGCTCGGGCTCACAGCGGACGGCAAAGAGGTGCACCCGTCCAACACGATGCACGAGCAGCTCGTCACAATGTGGAACCAGGACGCGGCCGAGCAGTCGGGGACGCCGCACGAACTCGACATCAACGCGGCGCGATTCATCCCGCTTGTGTGGCAACCGCGACGCCTCGGGTTCCTCACCAAGCAACCGGCCATCGAAAAGCAAGGCGAGGTGCGCGTGACTGCGGGCACGCTCACAACGCCGCGACTGTTGGTCAAAATCGTCAAACTCAAGACTGACCAGCAGGCGGCAAACATCGCGGTCAAGGCTGGGGCACCGTCCGACTCCACCGTATACGAGCCGGCCGTGGGCAGTAAGTCGGCCGTGCGCGCGGTGCACGAGACGGCGCGACGCGGAGGCGAGCCCACCAAGAAGGCCAGGCTCCTCTACGCGGCATTGCCGGGCAAGATGCGTCAGACCAAGACCCCGGGCAACATCTAGGGCGCAAGCGAAAGGGTTAGGCCGTGGGCTTTTTCGACAAAATCAAGAAGGTCGCAAAGAAGGCCCAAAAGACCGTGCGAAGGACGGTTGAGAAGGCCACGGCCAAAACCCCGATTGCAGCGCAGGTCAAGACGCTCACGAGGGCGAGCGTCAAAGACCCCGCCAGTCTCATGAGGGCGGCGAAGACCGTAGGCACGGCCTACGCGGCCTATGCCAGCGGAGGACTCTCGGTCATCGCAAAAAAGGCCGTTACGTCGGCCATGAGCGGGGCCAAGAAGTCGGCCGATAACCTCATGAAGGAAGCCACCAAAAGTGCTTTTGGTGGCGGCGCGCCCGTGACGAAAACGGCAAAAGGGGCGGCGACGGCGGTCAAGAAAACGCCACTGTCGGCAAAAGCGCCAGTCAACAAGCAAAGCTCCGGGTCGGTCGTGCGTGCAGCGGTGCCGATGGCCACGCCCGACCTTGGCGGCGCGCGCAAGGGTGACATGACGCGCGACGAGTGGAAGATTTACGCGAGCCAGAAAAAGACCGTGGGCGGGCTTCTATGAGCGTAGCGAGTGACATAGAGCTAAACGTCTCGCGGGTAGAAGGCGAAAACCGGAAGGCGTTAGACACGCTCAACGGGAAATGGTTTAAGTCATCCGACACCGAGGCGGCAATCTCCGCTCTAACCTCACTCAAAAAGACCATCGCCGCTTGGGCCACGCGGGGGCGCAATGCCGTCAAGGCCGGCGCCGGCAAGATGCCACCCGAGAAGTGGTCAGGATGGGTCAAGGCCGGCGAAGTCTTCATCGACGGTATTCACGACCTCGGGGAGTTTGGCGCCAAGTCTTCGTTGGTGGACATCGCCGACACAACAGTAGAGGCGGTGAAGGACGCACCCAAGCAAGTAGCGCGCGCCGTGAAGGCAACAGCCAAAGCGGTCGGCGAGACGGCCGGCGCCGTCGTGACGCCGCTTCTCCTGCCATTGGTGGTAATCGCTGCTATCGCCATCGCCCTCGTCTACGTCCTGCATCGGGCGGGGGTGTTGTGATGGACGCGGGAATCATCGTGGGCGCGCTCGCGGGAGGCGCCATCTTGCGCGCGCTGCAACCGCTCGCGCGCTTCAACATGACCTCGAAAGGGCTGAATCTCTACACGTTCAAGGCGGCGCTGAACGTGCTCGCGCATCATCGGTTTTGGGAGCACGCGCAACAGGTCATCGGCGCGCGCATCACGAGCGCCTACCGTTCGCCGGGCGTCAACAAGGCCGTGGGCGGGGTCGCGACGAGTGACCATGTAAAAGGCCTGGCGTGCGATTTCGTGCCACAAGGCGACAAGCAGCAAGCGGTAAAGAAGCTCCGCGCCGCGTGTGCGCAGGGTGAGCTAGGCCCCGTGCGGCAGTTCATTTGGGAGAGTTACAAAAACGTCATCCATGTGGGCTATTACGAGCCGGGAAAGACGGGTGGGGTGCAGTATTTAGAGCAGTATGGGCCAGGACAACACCGGCCATTGGTGACCTCATGACCACGACACCCACAATCTACAGCCCGAAAGACCCGTTCGCGCGCGACACGCGCAACGATAGAGCCGTGGGCGGCGCTTACTCGGAAATCTTGCGGGCCACTCTCCCTACGACTGTTGCCGTCGAAACACGAAAAAGGGTGCACGGGGTAGCGCTCGGCGGCACGCTCCCGCCGGGGACGTACGCGCTCGTGGCGCCGTGGGAGCTCCGGGGCATGCTGTCGGCGGCAAACCCGCCGGGCGTGCACGTCTTGCGACCAGGGGACGCCTACGTCGCAGAATACCCGCAAGGCATCGCCGCGCTCGTGGTTTCACCGTATGCCTGGGCGACACCGACGTGGTTCACGACGGCGGGTTACGCGCCGCTCGCCTATGCGCCCACGGCTGAAGTGCATTGCTTCTACGACGCGGCCCAAGTGTGCCGCGTGAACTTCTCGCGCGTCCCAGGGTACGCCAAAATCGACCCAACGGGAGTGCCAGCCACGGCGCCGACAACGGCACCCGTCGAAACCCTCGACGTGGGCGCCCTGGAGATACCGAGCGACGCGGCGACCGCGCTTATCCATGTGACGAAAATCAACGGGGTAGATATCCCTATCCGACTCGATGAGGACTACGAGCTAGAGGTCTACTGGCTCACCGAGTCACGGCATTGGGCGCATTCGGAAGCGGACGACTTCGACGCGGCTGGAACCGGGCTCGCAAACGCGGCGCACGACGCCGAGCAGTTCGACGTGGCAGGTTTACGGGCGGTATACGTTCGCCGAGTCTCGGGCGGCGCCACGGGCTTTATGGCCTGGCACGCAGTCTTCGGGTGGTGACATGAGAATCGTCAGGGCCGCATTGGCAGCAGTGAACTACGTTACCTCGGCCATCGCCGATGCAACGTATCTCGCGCTCGCGGGCGGCACCCTGTCGGGCACGCTCACCGTGCCGGACGGCACAGCGGCGGCGCCAGGGGTGCGCACCACGAGCGAGGCGCACGGCCTTTTTCGGTCGTCCGCAACCGCCATCGCGCTTGCGGCGGCGGGGACGGAGGCCGTGAAGTTCTCCTCAAGCTCAACGACAATCCCCAGCGCCGCGCTCTACACATGGTTAGGGCGGTCGAAAATCTCCTCGTCATCGGACGGAACCGTGACGCTGCAAAATGCGGCGGCTACCGGGTTCACGGCGCTACTACTCGGCGGCGCCACGAACGCATACCCAGCGCTGAAACGCAACGGAACCGAGCTACACGCGCGCCTTGCCGATGATTCGGCGTACACCACGGTTTGCGCTACACGCTTCCAATACGATGGCGGCGGCACGCTCGTTACAGATGGAGGGGCGACCCCGTGTGGCATTTTCCGCAACGCCGGCTCGCCGGAAGGCGTCATCACGGCGGCGGGCGGGTCTTTGTGTCTCGACACCACAAACTCTACTGCATGGCTCAAAGCGAACCCAACGGGAAACACGGGGTGGGTCGAGATAGCCACACTCTAAGGGGCAGTCATGGCGGCGGGTGACCTTACATACATCGAGCAGGCCGGCGTGATAACGCTCAACGCCGCGCAACGTACCGCGCTCACAACGTTCGTGGATAGCGTTTGGAATGGCGCCATTGCCAACGTACTGGGAATCAGCGCATGGCGAGACAGCGAAAATCCCGCAACGGTCATGTGTGCCGTAATGGGCAAACGGAAAGTGGCGCCGGCGGCATTGCCGCTCGGCGTCCAGGTCATCGAGCGCGAGTAGCGCTCACAACAGGAGCAAACACCATGGGAAGAATCTTTGACACCGCAATCTCGGGCGCCGACAAGGCGCCGCCAAGGGCTCGTGCCGGGTATGCACCGAGCACGCAAGCCGCGCCGAGCCGCAAAACACGAAGCACCGAAGCTACGAGCTGATAGGCGACTGGTCGGAGGCGGGCGCGGCCGTGCAGCATGCACGTGAGGCGCAACAGACCTTCAACACGGCGGCGCTGCAAGCGCAGGTAGGCGCGCTCAAGGTCGTCGCATTCGGGTTCGCGGGTGACGTGCTCTTCGAGGGCGTGCCCTACAGCGCCCCGGCACGCGACGAAGACAAGGACGAAGCCAAGGCGAAAGCCAAGACGAAAGCGTCGTAACCGCGATGGAAGTCACGGCAAACGTCGTGATTGCGTGGCTCGCAGCCAACGTCATTGCGCTTCTGGCCGTGGCCTGGAAAGACGGGCGATGGCGGGGCGTGGTCGATACGCAGCTTAAGAGCATCCACGAGGCTATTCTCGCCCTGCCATGCCGGCGAGAGGGGCGGTGCCGAGCGAGTACCACCGGAGAGTTTGAGGTCACGTAATGTCTATCTTGCTTACGCTTATCCCGAGAAAGTTTCTCTACGCAGCCGTCGCCACGGTCGCAAGCGCCATTATGGCGGCGGTCAAGGCGAAGTGGCCAAGCGTGCCGCTCCCGAGCGCTGAGGCCATCCTGGCGCTCGGAGGGGTTGTTATCGGCGGGCACACGCTCACCGATATCACGGCGATAAATAAGGCAAAATCCGACATAGCCGCGCAGGCCAGCAAAAAGAATTGAACGCCGCGCGAAAGTGTGGCGTAATGAAGAGTGTAACGCACGCCAACCGTTGACTTACCGGCGACGGTTCGGCATCACGCGAATTCCCCTGTGAGTTGAGCGCACGCTCGCGCGTGCATTCGACCCGGGAGCCGTGGGCGAGTCACCGGTAAGGGCTCGCAACCGGCTCCCGGGCAGGGGCGCTATGTCGCGCAAGCCAAGCAGCAAGCCCGCAAACGTCATCGCTATAGCCGACCTACGCACGATGCGCGTGGACCTCGAGGGCGGCACCATCAAAGAAGCGTGGGACTGCTACCAAGCGTCGATGGCGCTCGAAGCGCTCAAGCCGGCATCGCGCCGCGTGTACAAGCAAGCCGCCGAGCTGGCTATTGCCACGCTGTCACCCCGAGCGCGAGCTGGCGATGTAACGCTATGGCTCGAAGCGCTCAAGCAGGGCGGGCGGGCGCCGGCCACTGTCAACAAGCTCTTGCGGGCGCTCAAAGCCATCACCGAGCGCGCTACCCTCGTGCAGCGCGGCGGCAACCTCATGCTGAGAAACGCCTTCAAGCAGCAGCGACCGTTTCGGCTCGCGGCACGCACGCGGCGCGACGCGAGCGCCGCCACCGTGCAGCGGCTCTTGCAACTCGCGGCGACGCCGTTCGAGCGTTTGGCCGTGAGGCTCGCGGCGTTCTACGGGCTGCGCAAAGGTGAGCTACTCGGGCTCATGCCGGGCGATGCCCGAAGCGACTACGGCAAGCTACGTGTCACGGTCGAACGCACGCGCGGGAAATTCGGCGTCAACATGCGCAAGAACGCTCTCAACGGCAAGGCGCACGTGCTCGTCATCGACGACGGCGAGACGGCGGGTATCCTATCGGCGCTCCTGCGTGACGAGGTGCGCCTGAATCTCGCGACGAAGGCCCAGCGAGAACTCGCGCGCGTCTACGTGCTCCCTTGGGGCTGTGACCACATGGACACGCTCATGAGGGCATGGCGGCGTGACCCGGGCGTACACCTGCCAAAGGGTGATGGGTTTCACGCGCTCCGGCATTACGGGGCCACAGCGCTTGCGGCGAACGGCGCCACCATGACCGAGATTCAAGGATGGCTTGGCGATTCAACGCCCACGGCGGCGCAAACGTACATGGGTCAGGTGCGCGGCACGACATGCGGCACGGCGAGTCGCATCGTGGCGAGCTTCGAGCAAGAGAAAGGAGACAGCGGAGAGAGTGACGGGGCGCGCGGCGCTTACCGGACGACACGCGCCCCGGGTCAGAATCACAGTCATGTAAGCTGTGACGCCGACCAACTTAGAGAGTCACGCGAGGGACCACGGTGCGGATTTAATCCGACCGTAGGGGTACCAAAAAATCCCACCGTAGGACGAGGTGAAAACCATGAGTAAACAACCAGTTAAGCAAGGCGCTTCTATTCAGTGTAAGGATGGCTGGGGAACTACAGGTCCGACCGTAGAGTGCACCCAAACCTCGACACACGAGCGGCCATATAGGGTCGCCAAGCATGACGGCGAGGACGACGGGCAATGCCATTGCGCGGCCTGCGCCGAGCACCGCGCGGCGAGGCTCGTGTACGTCGCGCCCAGCAAGCGCACGACGGGGCCGGCGTGCTACGTGTGCGGGCAGCGAGAGCACCTAGAGGCATGCCAGCATTGCGGCTCTCCCGTGTGCCACACGCACGCCAGGGACGGGTTTTGCACGCTATGTGCGGCGACCCGAAAGCAGGCCGTCGATGACCGAATGGCCGAGCTAAAGAAAAAGCGCCACGAGTTTTGCGAAGGCGTGGCGGCGGCGGCGGAAATCATCGAGGCGAAGGCGCTAATTGCCCAAGGACTCATGCGCGACGTGTTGCGCGCGGTTGCGGCGGAAGTGCGCCGCGAGGCGACGCGATGAGCGCCAACAGAGACAGCGCCATCACGGTTCTTTACGAGGTAATGAGCAAGGGCGGGTGGTGGACGCTCCCGGAGCTTGAGCGCGTGCTCGAAGCCAGGCGCGGGCGCCGAGCCCTTCAGACGAGCGTGAGCGCGCGCCTGCGCGACTTGCGGAAACCACCATGGAACCGGAGCGTGTGCAGTCGGAAAAGGGCCGGAACCGCCAGGCTAGAGGAATACACCATTTGCAACATGAGCGAAAAAACCAAAACCGAAAGGTAACAACATGAAACCCGCCAACATCACCAGCGTTATCAACGTCAACAGCCAATTCGGAAAACTGGTATGGGAGGAAGCCGTACAAGCGAGACCAGGGCACGAGCGGCGCGTCGCCATTGCAGAGAGCGACAAGGGGTATGTCGTGCTCGCGGCGGTATGCGACCCGAAGAAGCCGCAAAACCCAGCATGGGCGCGGCGGTCGGAATTCAAGCGCGAGTATCAAGAAGCGTGGGCCATCGCCGAACAGCTCTATAGGTGGGCGTGCGAGTATGCGCGCGAAAACGGGTATGTGCCACCGTGCGATGCGCTCGCCGGCGCACGATAAGGGGCGGTATGGCGAAGATAGCGACACCAGAACAGCTCGCGAAACGTGCGCAAGAGCTTGCAGAGGCACTAAACGAGCTACAGAAAACCAAAGAAGCGGCGGCCCGAGCGCGCAAGGACTGGAAGCGCAAAGCGGACGCCCTCGAAGAACGAATAGCGGTGCTCGGAGCGGCACTGAGATTGAAGCAAGAACCGATAGAGCAAATGGAGCTGCCAGCGTGAGGGCAATCTACGTGCGCACCAGTCCGGGTGACAACGACGGTGCGGCGCAGCTCCACCAGCTACGGCAATGGTGCGTAGCGCAAGGGTGGCGAGACGTGCGCGAGTA
>Ga0172381_10007798_pt1 | contig 10545 bp, 15 predicted proteins | sample Leawel6488metaG_FD_119754 | JGI IMG/M metagenome (GOLD analysis project Ga0172381, IMG submission 119754) | Leachate microbial communities from a municipal landfill in Southern Ontario, Canada - Leachate well 64-88 metaG | ecosystem: Engineered > Solid waste > Landfill > Unclassified | place... | reverse complement strand
TCGCGAATGCCATCCAATGCGGATTCGATGTTCTTGGCTTCGGCGATGAGCTTTGCGGCTCTGCGTCCTTGCGCACGGAACAAAGTAACTTTGTTGTAGTAATTCTTCTCCCAACGATCCGTGAGCTGCGCGGCTGTTGGCTGAGGAAACAACGTGGTAGCCATGCTCATGAACTCTTTGTTCAAAGCAACGAGGTCGCCAAGCGATCCTTCTGTATTCTCGACAAGGATCTTCTCGGTGATTGCCATGATGCGCCTGCGCACGGCTTCGAGCTTGTCTTCGGTAGCAGCAAGATTCGCTCCCGACTGTGGCTTCGACAAAGTCTTAACATAAGACTTCATGTCGGCGACAGCTGCTTTCAGTTCCGATGTGGAGCTTGCTGCACTCACGACAACATGCTGGATTCCGGCTTCTTTGAGGCGTGCCGAGATTACCTGTAGTCCTGTCTTCATTTCTTGATTCCTTTGCGTGTTTATATTAATAGACAAGCCACTGCCAAGCAGCATCAAGAGTGGTGAATACGTTACCAAAGCCATGAAGATATCTCTTCGTTGTCTCAGCAATCTTCTTTCCTGCTCTCGCCTTAATACTAATATGTACTGACTGAGAATCAGATAGCTTGACCGTAGCTTCAATGAAATTGCCAATAATACGAACACCATCCTTGCGCTTGTGTATACGACCAGCATTGATTTTCTGTGCTATGAGGATGTCATAAAGAGCTGAGACACTTGGGTCGGCTTCAAAGCGCTCCATGGCTTCGATCTCGGGGGTCGCCGATACAACCACATGCTTAACACCTGCGGTTGCAAGATCATTGGAAAGTTTCGTGATACTCATTGTGGCCTCACTTATTGAGCTTACGCATGTTCATTGCGAATTGGATGCGCTTGCGTGTTTTATCGGAAGTCTTGGGATCTTTCATAGCAGCCCTCATCAAACTCAATGGAATGGTCTCGTCTTCTGGAATCTTGAAGTATCGATGCAAGGCACCTTCGGTACCTTTCTTCTCCATCGACTTGGTTACTTTCTGGATCCACTTCTTGGGACTTGCTGATTTGGATGTCACGACGACGTGACCAACACCAGCGAGGCTCAAGTGACTGGAAAGCGTTTCGATATCCATCGTTTTTCCTTCGGTATTGGTACCTCGCTCTATGTCTGACAAGATCCAAGCCAGACCGGACTCGCATTCGTGCATCGTAGGATGCACATCATTTGTTATGAAACTGCGAAGCTTCCGGATATCCGAAGTTCCATTCTCGTTCAAGAAGTCTTCTATCTCGATAAGCGTTCTCTCGACACTGCTTTCGATGTGTCCTCGCAGACTTCGAGGAAGATTCTCTTCCATGTCAAGAACAGCAGAACCTACAGCATAGATCATACGCAAGTATTCTAACATGTCTGGGAGGCTGGCCTTATTGCTCCAGCCTCCGCGCTTTCCTGCATTCAGCCTACCTAATGTTCTGTACAGGACGTTCAACTTAGAGTACAGACTTCGCAGGTTGTTCGGGATGCTCATGACGCCTATCTCTTGATGATCTTCGCGATTGCGCGTGAAGCCCTGGGATCAGTGTCGACCAGATGTTCCATCAGAGCAGATGCCGTAACTGTGAGTTCGTCATGTCCGGGAGTACCGCCGATCTTGTCGATCAGAAGCTTCAGCAGATCCTTGACTTCGTCATCTGCACGCTTTAGATAACCCCGCAGAACCTCGGGAGCAGGTGCGAATGTTGTATCGAGGAGCTGTTGGATGTGCAGACTCAGTGATGATGCTGCATTAACACCAAGCTTCAAAGCATCGCCGGACTTTCTTGGCTTCGTGGACTTGTCGAGCTTTGGCTTTTGCTTGTACTTGGGGCGCTTGGGAGCCTTGGCTTTGCGAATGAATATACTGGATTTCTTCCCAGGCATTACTAACCCCCAATGATCTTGACCTTCACACCCGAAGACCTTAGTTCTTTCGCCACACTCACCAGATTGAACTTTTCGTTGATTGTGGTGGCATGGATGAACTTCCTGGAATAGTACTTGGCGATCTCGTCATCCAACTCGCCAGCATCCTTGAATAGTTCCTTGGTTTTAACAACTTCGGATTTCAATTGGGCGTGGATGTCGCCGACTTTTTTCATCTCGGAGATCCACTTGGAATCCGTAACCAAGTACTTCATGAAGTTCAGTACTTTGGCTGCGATCTCCGGAGTGCATTCCTTGTAATGGTTCTTCCAGATCAAGTAACAAGCAGCACGACATGTGTTGTTGCTGAACTTGTTGTCATCGTCGTTCACGTGCGTGACAAGGAAGCTGAGACTGCGACCGCGTTTGCGGTAGGCATCTTCGAGATCCAGAGCGTCGGTGTTGCAGTCCCATTCGACTCCCCAAGCATCGTTCTCGTGCTGAGAGGCCGTGGTCTTGTGTGGTTTGCTTTGCTTCGATGCTTTTGCAGGCTTCACTTTGCGGCTTCCTTGTTAGTCTTTTCTTGAGGCTTCGCATCCTTGATCGTGTCCTTGGCATACTTCATGTTGTCTGCCGCAGACTTCTTGGACCAGATGCGGTTGAGTTCCGACACCTTTTGCTTGAAGGGCTTGAAAGGCTTCTCGTTTCCATGACGAGCTTCCAGCGCCTTGAAGATCTTGGACTTGACGAGATTGACGAACAACGCCAAGGTGAATCCACCAAAGATCGGCATCAGAAGAGACTTGACCGATTCCACCGTGCGCTTCGCGTGCTCTTCCGTGATCATGTCGAGAGCCGCCGTGGAGATGCTCAGCATTTGCAAATGCGCATCCATAACAGCAGAAACTTCTGCCCACTTGGCATCCCGACTTTGATTAACCTTGCTCAACCACCGCTGAGGGTTGAACATGTACTTGGGATACTGATCTGGTTCGACAAGGACATCAGCCGCGCATTTGATGATCTTGCCGACAGCGTCCTTGGATTTGCATTTGATGATTTCGCATTCGACAAGAGCTTCATCTTCCTCGCCATCGCCGTAGACTTTGACGGCGCGGACATATCTGCGGATCGGTCCATTGTGGGTGCTGATCTGGTAGATTGCATCTTCGATGATTTCTTGCGCTTCTGGTTTCGTTAGATCAAGCATTGTTGCCTCTTTGGTCCGATTAGGAGTTGGTGGCTTTCGCCATCAGGGTATCCAGCAGCGCAGGCGCGTGTTTCGCCACTCCGGAATCGAGATCACCAAAAACCTTCCACTTCGTCTTGGAAGTGATGCGGTTGGATCCTCCTGTGAACAGCGCTGCAGTGAGAGTTATCTCGGCGTCTCCGACAAGAACATTCAAGCCAAGACGATCGGTGCCTTTGGTGAACACGAAGCTGTAAGAAAGCAGCTGCTTCGGAGCATCGCCGATTTGGTGGTAGACAAGTCGATCGTCTCCGAAATTGTAACCAAGCTTCTTGAGATCGCGAACAGTATGCTTGAATTGGCTTTTCGCCAAGGATGAGACCTTTCCGGAAGGGGCAGCAACGACCAATGTTCCTCCGGTGGCGACTGCGATCTTGTCTAGATTGATGTTCATTTGATTTCCTTTAGGCTGCTGAGAATACGGTTTGGCAGATTGGACAGCGCACAACAGTTCGACTTCTTGGAGTCTTGTAAGTCTTGCATGCCGGGCAGAACTTCCATGCCGAATTAACAGACGCAGGGCTGGATCCTGCTTTCGGCATCAATACTGGTGCTTGGGAATGTGCTATGGCTTTTGACTTTCCGCAGTTGCATCCCATGCTGTTCCTCTATCTTGTATCTTGTTATAGTATCGGCATTTGGCCGTTCGGCCATGTGTGCGCAAGTTGTATGGGCCTGAGTCTTACGACATCACTCATTGTCAATTTGGAAGCATTGGCAGTATTGATGCTTGCCTCGAAATGCGCGTCAGATTTGTCCATCACGACTTTGATTTCGGACACGCTCGAAATGCGCTCATCGGCTGTGATGCTTGAATCCTGAGCTTGCATGCTTTGCAGTCGTGTTAGTATGCGCTGCACTTCCGAACTCACCATCGCCTTTGCGCCCAATCCGGGAACAACCATTGTTTGGAGTTTGCCACCGTAGTCGCGCTCATAGTCGTAATCGCTGAGCAAGGCTTCCGCAACATCCTGAGACAACTTGTCATGACCTGAGATCAGATCGCACGAACCCAAGGCGTTGATGTCCAGATCGCCATTGACTACAGCTAGTGTGTGGGACATGAATTAACCCAACAGGTAGGCATTGCCATGGGTGTCGGTATAATAGGCACCGTACAGGGATTCACGATCGATGATGCGCTTGAAGTCGTTCTTCTTGGCCCACGCTTCCACAGCTTCTAGCTTTCCTGAAAAGACTATAGGAAGCTTCAATGTCGGAGTATTCTTGTCGGCGTGCCAAGCATCCTGAAAATACACATCGATCGTGGTTGTCGCGACGACAACCTTGCCACCTACAGCCTTTGCGATGGCCTTGATATTTGCTTTGGACAGTGCGGTCATTGTGATCTCCTTGACTAAACTAACTTGATCTCGTGTTGTTGCTTATCGCCTTTTAGAACACAACCATCATGACCATCACGCCAATCTGGCGTGTCGCAGAGACTAGTGAATGCTCGATAAGTTCCTTTGGTCTTGTTGTAAATAACAAGTGCAGGAGATGTCCCACGAATACCCATCTTCGTCTCTATAGGCGAATGTGCTTTGTCGTCCTGGAAAACGATATTCTTTCCTGACCAAAGACCATTGATGAGTTCCTCACCATCACTCAATCTCTTGTCGTAGTCGAGCTTTATCTCAGACTCTTCAGGTCTTCCACCGTATCGCCTGTTGAATCCGGGTCGCCAGTCGGTAACATCACCGGTATGTGTAAAAGCACGATAGGTCATCGTGTCGTCATCATACAACACTTTGGCGGGTATTGTTCCCTTGATTCCCGTCGCTGTCGGCAATGGCTTGTGCGAAGGATCAGGGAAGATGATGTTCCAGCCTGTCCATAGTCCAATCAAGACATCAGGCTCAGACTGCGCAACTACACGTGAACTAGCTGTGGCTTCCGTAGAACCAACAGACTTCCTGAAGTAGAACGGCGGACATTTGTCCTGATTGTAGGCATTCTCGAAACCTGCGGCTGCAAGTAACTTAATCCATTCCTGACCAGACCAATGGTTGAGCTGTCCGGTGTGTGGTTCCGGATCTTCTTCCACTGTATGCAGGACTATCACGAGATCTCGCTTCACGATACGTCTGATGTTCTTGAAGTAATCGAGAAGCATGTCTCTCGGTATGTACTGTGCGCACGTCTCGTACACGCAATCATAACAATTGTCGGGCAGTGCGTTCAGGACTTCCACTGCGTTCGCTCTGGCGATTCGTTTGCGCGTGTCGCTATCGCAGCCTTTGAGGATCGACTTTGTGAACTCGACTCCACGTGTTCGTATTCCCATACTGTTGAGTTCGCGCATGACAGAACCATCAGCGCTACCACACTCGAACACAGATGTAGGTTTGGGCGCGTACGTCTGTGTCAGCACCTTCAAGTAATCTTGGAACCTAGCGAAGCCGTAGTCTCTCCAATTCGACGAATAACTCCGATCAGATACGCCGATTTGTTCATCGGCGTAGAACTGGAAGTATTCGGAAGGGAGTTGTTTCATCGGCTTCATTTCAAACTCCGAACAGTTTTGACTTTTCTTCCAGCATTCCATTCTCGTCAAGGAGACTGGCAAGCAAGATCATATCGTCCTTGTCAAGCTTCGAGCCTGATGCAATCGCTGCTCCAAGATACGTATCAGCTGTGACAGCCTGTACTCTTCGTGCTGTAACAACCTCCATATTGGAGAGTACCATCGTATCAGGAAGTCGGGCGAGCATGGATTCGTACGTAGAGGCTTCTGTTGCGTGCGGCAGAACGACAAATCCATCATCGCAACTGGCTTGCGTCTGGAGACCGTAAGCATTGAGGCTGTATTCGAGGCTTTCAAGCCGATCTTGCCATGCAGGCTTGTCGGATGCAATGCCTGCGACTGCAATTGTGTTGTTGGAGTTCAATGCTTCGGTGTTCCTTGCCTGCACATAGGCAACGACCTGCATTCCGACTTCCATAACAGCAACGTACTTGTTGTGGTCCTCGCCTTTGAGTCCGGCTCCGATGCGAACAGCGCGTCTGCGAGTCTCGTTTACATGCGCATCGGTGAAGCCATGCACAACATTGCGCACATCATCGACCAGATCCTTTAGATTGGCGAGTGCTGTCTTGAGTCTATCCGACATGTGAATCTCCTGTGTCTTCTGTAAAGAATTAGTCTTCGTTCAGAGGATCGGTCGATAGGCAAAAACTCAAAAGCTCGCCGTTCATGTGGTTCGAGTTTTTGTTATCTCTTCCGAGTCTGATGCGTGGGATGTCAGGAACTACGAATGCGTTTGCGAACACGTGCGTCATGATCTTCAGGGAATCTAAATCGATGCGCAACGTGTTCTTGTCGAACCAGCACGTCAAAGTAACAACTTTACCGTACGTGAAGTGCATCACGGATGACGATGCGATCTCCCAAGTCTCGGATGTTGTTTCCCCTGTCATGCCAAATACAATGAATCCGGAACTGTTGTGGTAGCAATAGAATCCGTACTCATCGGTGACATCGCGGGTATCGAACAAGAACTGGTCGCCAAGGCTTCCTGGGATCCCGCTGTATGCTGGGTAGAATGAAATATCGAACCTTCCGCAAGTGTCGTCGTACGTACCGTCGTCTGGAATCCATGTAACATTGTCGGCTTCCCTGACAGACGAGTTGGCTATACGGGACGAAGCTGTGGGCATTGTTTCTATTTGAGGGATCGCCAGTGTCGCCTCGAATCGATCTCCAGGACACAAGTCGCGAACACGAACATACAAACTAGCGAACCTGCTAGCCGAACTTGGTGTCTGGACATGATCTGTAACATACCGAAGTTCCAAATCCTGTAGACTGTTCGGATCAAGATCGATTTTCGTCTCACGCAGGATTGTCTTGTTGGCGTCGTAGATGCGCAAGCCGATTTCGATTCCGAACACTCGTGACGATCTTTGGATCGTCTGGAAATACAAGGATGCTGTGTGCGTCGTGTTTGTCGTGGCTACGACTTCCGTCTCGAACTCCCAGTAGGCATCGAGACTGGAAGATCCCGATACCGAGAACACAAGAGCATTGTGGTTCGGGAAGCTAGGAAGCTGCGCGATTCCGTGATTTGTTATTATGCGCGAAGATCCAGTGTGCTTCCAGGTTGACAATGCGAGTTCGGAGTCGTGAAGGATGTTGGACGATTCGGCTTCGACAAACAGCGAACATCCCATGCTCCATGGCTTTTGGTTTCTGGCTTGTGGTTCCGCGATGCCTTCGTAGGTTGGAAGGTATCTGTTGCCGCCACCTGTGTATTCCAAGGATCCAGATCCCAACAGTACTGGATTGTCGTTGTGGAAGTCAAGACGCACTAGTTCGCGAGGTGTGGCATCATCAGTCACCAACACGACGGTGTGCGGCTGATCTTCGGGAAGAACATCGAGACTTGTCCTGAACTTCTCCGTGTAATAACGAACTTGTTTTGACCGTTCTTCCGATTCGATCGGCGTCCATGCAGCGTATTGCGATCCTGCGGAATAGACGACAGCACCAAGCAGCACCGACGAAGATGGGACTTGGATTCGTGTGCTGATCTCCCAGTAGTACTTTCCTGCGCTCTTCTTCAAGTACTCTGCTGTTACTTCTACTTCGTTGATCAGGTAATCGCTGCCAGCATCGACACTGCGGTAGATGCCGAGAACGCACGAATCGACAAGCCTGAAATCAAGACCACCATCGACTTGGCCTATGGTTATTCTAAGTTCCTCGGAGTCCTCGTTGTATATACCGCCGAGTCCGAACATGTTGGAAGCGTCCGGAAGATCGAATCCTTCTATCTTGGTGGCGAGATAAGGTCTGGCTCCAAGCGACTTGACGAACACTCCAAAACTGGATGCTAGCAGCATATTTCGACTCCTACAAGCAAGAAAAGACGCTGAGTATGCACCCAGCGTCGTCGTTTGTTTTTGTTAAGCTATTTCATTTCCATCGAACGCGGCCTTGAGTTCTTCCGGAGTCGTAGCCCATACGATCCAGCGCGTGATCTCGTCGGAGTCGTCTTCCTTCTCGCAGCGAAGCACAATGCCAACGTAACCTGCAACAGATTCCTGATAGGCTTCGCCGTAATCGGCAAGTCCAGGAAGAAGCTTTTCGATGCTGTACATGGCAAAGCTTCCACCAGCATCGACATCGGATCCGCGAGTCCTGTCAGGTTCTGGAAGAGCGTTCTCGTCGATCATTTCCAGAATGGCGTCGTCGATATCCTCATCCGTGATTTCTTCTACTTCTCCATCATCAACGCCGTCTTCACTGGCGTCTTCTCCATCATCACCTTCACCTTCGTCTTCGCCGTCCTCGTCTTCATCAGACTCGACATAACCACCGGCTTCGTCAATGGCTTTCTGCCAATCTGCTTCGAGATCGGTGATGCTCTTGTAGTAGGAAATCGCCGGAGCGTCTTCATCTGTGTCTTGATCGGCTTCGAAGTACAGAGCCGCACCTACGATCGACTTGACGAAATCCTTGTCGGCGACATCTTCGGCTTCGAGCAGCGCCTGCTTGTCTTCGTCGGTGAATAAGATCTTGAAGTAACTGGAGCCGTCGTTCTTTCCGATAAACTCGTCTTCTGTATGGTCATCCATGATGGCCCATACGTAAGCATTCAAGTTGTCGTCTTCTGAAGTGAAGAACGTATCGGAGGCCGTGGCCATGTGCATCTCGGCAAGCATTCGTGATACGAGTCCCATGGTGTTTCCTTTGTTGTTAGTACTTGTGTTTCTTGTGTACGAGCTTTGCACGGTCGCTGAGAATCTTGTTCGGCTTGCGATGCTTCATCTTCATCCGATACTTCTTGGCCTTGAGTCTAAGCTTCGCCTTGTTGCGGAGCCTGTACTGCTTGGCTTCTCGGCGAGCGCGAGCGCGTTCGGAACTGGACTTGAATTTGAGAGTGACTCGGCGCGGAGGAGACTTAGCGTCGGCCTCTGAACAAGCAACAACGACGTGGTCTATGCCGTAAGCTGCCAAAGCTTGGGAGATTGATTCAAGACTCATTGCTTGTATTCCTTGTTAAGTATTTCAATCCGCTGCGTGCTTGTTGTTTCCGTACCGGGATTCCGCGTCGTTCTTATGCCGCTTGATTGCTGAACGCAGCCATGATTCAATCCTGGCAGGTGATTTGAACTCTGGACTCATGGGATCTTGTGTTTCGCGAACAACGAGAACAACACCACCACGCTTCGTTATCTTGGTTGTGAGATCAACACCTGAAGTCTTGCGGTACTGAGACAAGAGATCCCAAACGATCTTGGGATCTACATCGATGCCCTTGCCTGCGAGAGACGTGCCTAGATTTCATGAATGCTTATTGTTCGGATCATTCGTTCTGAGTAAGCCATGAAATAAAGCTATTTGCATTTTTGTAGCATCCATTAGGCGATGTTGATACAAGAGGCGATTTGGCGTGTTCAGCAGGAATCACGTCGAAGGTGCCGTTGGTATTGCGTATAAGAATACCAGAGCCGAAACTCACTTTATCTGCCAGTTCTCTATTGGCTCGCGACACGTAAACACTTAACCACCATTTCGATTTGTGCTTCGACTCAGTGGCACGTTCGATTGTTATCTTGACACCGGTAATAGGTTCGATTACGTAGTCGCCGTTGAACTCATTATGCTGCCAAGATTCCAGAGGAGGTAGCTTGGTCGTGGCTGCCACAACTACATGCTGAATTCCAGCCTGCGAGAGACGTGCGGAGATTTCATGAATGCTCATTTCTTTTCCTTTACAACAGCAGTGTGCTTGCGTGTGCGCTTTTCCTGGTAAGCTCTTCCGAAGTCTTCGAAGTCGACGAATTCACTGTCGTCCAAAGCATCCAAAGCACTGTCATGTTCATCCATCTCATCTTCGATGTCTGTAACATCAAGAGGTTTCGGCTGCGCCTTGAGTTGATCCGCCAATCTACGAAGCTCGTCTTTGGTCATGCGCTTGCGTGTCGGCGATATGTTCGAGATGGAACGAAGAGCGCTTCTGATCTTCCCGAACGGAACATGCGAGCTTGCGTCGACACGAAGCACTGCGATTCCGGCAAGTCCAGGATTGTTGGGATTCTGATCAGGACGTTCCTGTGTCCAAATGCAGATGCTCTTGGCCTTGTTGCAGTATTGGTAACGGAACGCACCTGCATGCACGCCTTGCAGAACCAAAGGTGTCGGCAATATGCCGAACTTCTTCAGGAATCCAAGCCATATCGAAGAAGCCGCACCATAACGGTCTGTCTTCACGACAAGCTTCCCGAATCGTTCTCGTCCTTCTGTTGGAGCCGAAGGTGCCGCCACTACGATATGATCCACACCATGCGTATCCAATACCTTGGATAATGCTTTCAGGCTTGCCATTGCGTGTTCTCCTTTATCAAGAATTAGTTGCGCTTGCAATCACGCAAGAACATCAATCCGAAACTTC
>Ga0172381_10007796_pt1 | contig 10547 bp, 10 predicted proteins | sample Leawel6488metaG_FD_119754 | JGI IMG/M metagenome (GOLD analysis project Ga0172381, IMG submission 119754) | Leachate microbial communities from a municipal landfill in Southern Ontario, Canada - Leachate well 64-88 metaG | ecosystem: Engineered > Solid waste > Landfill > Unclassified | place... | reverse complement strand
TTTGGTATAATATGGGTATGTTACATACACAAATTAAAGATGGAATCAAAGAAGCAATGCTTTCAAAAGATCAAGTTAAATTGAAGACTATGAGAGGAATGGTTTCTGCTTTTACAAATGAATTAGTAGCAAAGGGTAAGAAGCCAGATGAATTACTCAAAGATGAAGAAGTGTTAGAAGTGATTACAAAACTATCTAAGCAGAGAAAGGATTCAATAGAACAGTACAAGCGGGGGAACAGAGAGGATTTAGTAGAAGAGGAGAGTGCAGAGCTTGCTATTCTTCAATCATATCTTCCGAAATTGATGGAGAGAGATGAGATAGAGAAGATAGCAAAAGCAAAAAAGGATGAACTTCAGATCACAGATGCTACGAAGAAAGGTTTGCTTATGCAATCACTAATGAAAGAACTAAAAGGAAAAGCTGACGGTGCTATAGTAAAAGAGGTAGTAGATTCTCTATTTTAATATTTTATGCATACAGTAGAGATATTAAATCATTTTGTGGAGAATCATCAATTCCTAGCATACCTCGTGATATTCTTCGGTCTCATTTTTGAAGGAGAGGTGGTGGTCATCACTACAGGCGTGCTTGCAAATCTAGGAGCTCTTGATTTTGGTACTGCATTAATCTTCGTTCTAGCAGGAGGAATGGCGAAAACTCTCGGGTGTTACTATCTAGGTACTTTGATTTATAGAAAATACAGTAAATGCAAGTTCATCAACTACCTTGAGAAGAGGGTGATGTATTTTATGCCGAGATTTAAGCAAAAACCATTCTGGTCAATATTCATCTCTAAATTTATTAGTGGAATAAATTACATAGTCTTGATTTTCGCTGGGTATACTAAAGTTAGTTTAAAGACATATCTTAAAGCAGAGATACTCTCCACTATCTTCTGGGCACCTCTACTTCTATCTCTTGGATTCTTCTTTAGTCAGACTGCCCTAGAATGGAGTAAGGAGATAAGTAAATTCTCATTGGTTATATTCTTCTTTGTGGTAGCATTTATTTTCTTTGACAAATTAGTAGCAGGATTCTGGAGGGTTGTCGTTTATATGAAAAATGGTATACATAATAATGAGAATGAGGATGAAAGCAGAAATTTGAATACTGACACTGATTGTAATAGGAAATAGTATTAAGGGGAATAAATTTTTAATTTAGTGAAATTATGTTTTAGTTTGTTTTCATTTACGAAAACGAAGTATTTTGATATAATCACAATATAACGATTATATCACTATATAAAACATTATTAGTCTTAACGAAGGGTTATAGGTTATCAAATATATGTCTACATACGATGATTTTAAAGATAGATTCAAATTATTAGCAAGCAAAAATCAAAACTTGGTTGTTAATACTCTGTCTAATATTTTTACGATGAGACTAATTGGTAACAAAACTCATGGTGATCTTGCTGAAAAAGGACATAAATTGGCTAATGATATTTTGCAAAAAGATATTGAACGATTAAAAAAATCATGAATAATCAAAAAGACATTTTTGGTAAGAAAGTATTCACAGTTCCAAAAACTGAAGGTATAAAATATGCTGGCTCAAAGTTAAAAATTTTACCTTACATTGTAAATATACTATCTGAATTAAAGGATGTAAAAAATGTGCTAGATGGATTTAGTGGAACAACTAGAGTATCACAGGCATTGGCTCAATTAGGATACAATGTAACTTCTAGTGATATATCAGAATGGTCGGAGGTTTTTGCTACCTGCTATTTAAAATCAAATAAGCCTGATATCTTTTATCAAGATATTATTGATTATTTAAATAATTTAAAAGGTTATAATGGATGGTATACTAAGCATTATGGTGCTGTGACTTTAGAAAAAAAGAGGCCCTTTCAATCAAAAAATACAAGAAAACTTGATGCAATACGAGATGAAATTGAAAAACTAAACTTAGAATGGGAAGATAAATGTGTAATTCTTTCTAGTTTGATTCTTGCTCTTGATTCTGTGGATAGCACTTTGGGTCATTACGCTGCCTATTTATCTCAATGGTCTCCAAGATCACATAAAAATCTTTTACTTAAACTTCCAAAAAGGTTTATACATAACAATAGTCATAATGTAATAAAAGGAGATATTTTTGATACATTACAATATGGGAAATACGATCTTGCATATTTTGATCCACCATATGGTTCAAATAATGAAAAAATGCCACCTAGCAGAATTAGATATGCTTCCTATTATCACATTTGGACAACAATAATCAAGCACGATAAACCAAAAGTTTTTGGAAAGGTGAATAGAAGAGAAGATAGCAGGGATCTAACATCCAGTTCAGTTTTTGAGGAATTTAGAAAAGATGAAAATGGTTCTTACTTTGCCTTGCAAGCAATAAAAAAAATGATAAAAAGTACAAATGCAAAGTACATTTTACTTTCATATAGTTCGGGTGGTAGGGCAACAAAGCAAGAATTGAGTGACATAATTAATGAGTCAGGAAAATTAATTAAAGTAGTTGAAATTGATCATAAAAAAAATGTAATGGCGAACATGCGTTGGACCTATGAATGGATTAACAATGAAAGCAAAAATCATGAATATTTGTTTTTAATGGAAAAAGATGAAATGCCAGCCCTAATAAAAGAAGGACTAACAATTAACAAGTTAGTAAAAATGTAATTTTAAAAACTGTAGATGATTATCAATAATACAAAAATCAATAAGTTAGTTACTCATAATGGTTCATTCCATGCAGATGATATATTTGCTTGTGCGACACTATGTTTGTATTTAGAAAAGAGGGGTGAAAAATATGAAATAATCAGAACGAGGGACAGTGAAGTGATAAAGAATGCTGATTATGTATTTGATGTTGGAGGTGTGTATGATGAAGAGAAGAATAGATTTGACCATCATCAAAAAGAATTTAATGAGAAGAGGAAGGTGCTAGAAGTGGACGGTGTAAGCGAAGCAGAATTTCTCTATTCATCTTTTGGATTAGTATGGAAAAAATTTGGAGTAGAGTTTGCAGGGGGAGAAAAAGAGGCAAAGATAGTGGATGAGATGCTAGTAGTACCTGTAGATGCATTTGATAACGGGTTTAATTTAGTAGAGAATAAATATTCCGTCACCCCGTATCTCATTCAACATTTTTTCCTTTCAATGAGACCAACCTATAGAGAGAATGATGTGACATTTGATGAGATGTTCTTCCAATCAGTAGAGATAGCAAAGAAAGTACTTGAGAGGGAGATGATACTAGCTAGAGATTCTGCTATTGCAGAAGCTGAAATCATTGATATTTATAACAACACAGAGGATAAGAGAGTGCTTGTATTTGATAAACAATATGATTTTGATCACAATGTGCTAAATAACTTTCCTGAACCGTTATACATAATCTTTCCAAAAAGTGACGGAACTTATGGAGTAAAGACAGTAAGGAAGAATCCAAAAAGCTTTGCAAATAGGAAGGATTTACCTGTAAGTTGGGGAGGATTGAAGAATGAAGAACTTGTAAAAGTTACTGGTGTATCTGAAGCAGTATTTTGTCACAGAGGATTATTTTTAGTTGTAGCAAAGACTTTGGATGGAGCAAAGGCACTTGCAAGGAAAGCATTAGAGGATTAGTTTAGTATTTTAATATATATAAAACATTATGGCTTTAATAGACGAAATTAAAATATTTGCTTCTGCTGGTAAGGGTGGAAATGGTGTCGTCAGGTGGCGACATGAGAAATTCATTCCCAAAGGTGGACCTGCAGGGGGTGATGGTGGAAGAGGGGGAGATTTTTACATCAAAGCAATCCGTGATATCGGTGCTCTTTCACGATACAAAGCTATAAAAGAGTTCAAAGCAGAGAATGGTGAAGACGGACAGGGAAAAAGTTTGCACGGGAAGACAGGACAGGATTATTTTCTAGAACTCCCTATCGGTTCAATAGTTACGAATTTGGAAACAGAAGAAAAATATCAACTTACAAAAGAGAACGAAACCCTTCTTTTATTAAAAGGCGGTTATGGTGGATTTGGTAATGAACATTTTAAAAGTTCAACGAATACTACACCAAAGGAATTTAAAGAGGGGCAAGAAGGTGAAAGTGCAAACTTCTTGATAGAACTTGAACTTTTTGCAGATATAGGTTTAATTGGGCTTCCAAATGCAGGCAAGTCTTCACTTCTTAATGCTCTTACAAATGCAGATGCCAGAGTAGGGGATTATGCTTTTACAACTCTTGATCCTAATCTTGGGGATTATTATGGTTACATCATTGCTGATATTCCAGGAATTATTGAAGGAGCATCAGAGGGTAAAGGGCTAGGTACTAAATTTCTAAAGCATATCAAAAAAACAAGGATACTTGCTCATTTAGTTTCCTTTGAAAATCAAAATATGATAAAGGCATATAAGGAAATTAGAAAAGAACTTGAAAAATATGGAGAAGGTCTTTTTGAAAAGAAAGAAATAATTATTCTTACAAAAACAGATGTGGTAGATGATTCAAAAATGATAGAGAAAAAAACAAAGGAATTTCAAAAGTTAGGCAAGGATGTGTTCACTATCTCACTATTTGATAATGATTCTGTAAAAAATGTTCGCGATGGTATAATTAAATTTCTCAAAGAAGAGTAACTTCTTATTGCTCAAGACACTATTATCGTGTTATTATTGGACTAATTATGAAAAATATTTTTAGTTACCTTTTATCAAAAAAGTATTATGTTATTGTAGTATCCGCTGTGATATTGACTGTTTTTTTAGTATCAGGCAGGGGTAATGGCAAGGAGGAATCATATACCGCAATACTTACAAATATAGAACAATCAATCACTCTCTCTGGTGAAGTAAGGACCAGTGATAGGGCAGATTTAGGATTTGCTTCTTCAGGTAGGATTGCAAAGGTAAATGTTGAGAATAACGAAAGTGTAAGAAAGGGACAGGTTTTAGCCCAACTTGAGATAGGAGAACTTATGGCTGATTTAACTATTAAGAAAATAAATGCTACTACTTCAAGTATTGATTTAGAGGGAGCAAGGGAAGACTTAGAAAGAGTAAGGAAATTAGAAGATACAAAAGTAGCAAATGCATACAAGACACTGCTATCTGATGGTTTAATAGTAACCCCCGATTCCTTGAATTACACAGCTACAGCACCTACAGTAAGTGGCGCATATACAGGTGAAGAAGGAATATATAAGATAAACATAGAGAAGAAAAATGCAACTTCAAACGATTATGAATTAAGAACATTCAATCTAGAAAAGACTGTAGTGGAGGTAGATAAGGAGTCTGCAACACCACTTGGAACCAAGGGAATATATATTTCATTTTCGAGTGATCTAGAAGAATATCACGATACTATTTGGTATTTAGAGATACCGAACAAGAAAAGTTCTTTGTATCTTACTAACCTAAATTCGTGGAATGAGGCAAAGGAGAATAGAGACAGAGCAGTAAAGCAAGCCGAACTTGAATATGAAAAACTTCTTAATGAAAATGAAGGTAGTGAATTTGCTATAGCACAAGCAGAGATAGATAAGATAAATGCGGAAATACAAAAGAGTACCATTTATGCTCCTTTTTCTGGGAAAGTGACAAATATAGATAAAAAAGTAGGAGAAAATGTGTCAGTAGGCGAGAGGGTGGTATCAATAATAGGTGAAGATAAACTTGAAGTAGTATTACAGGTGTCAGAACTTGATGTTGCTAAAATCTATCCAGAATTACCAGTCTCAATTCACTTTGATGCATTTCCTGATGAAGTATTTTTAGGAACACTTTCAAGCATTAATTCAAAAGATACAAATATAAATGGAGTACCAGTATATGAAGCATTCGTAGAACTTAATGCAAGTCAAAATATCAGAACAGGAATGAATCTTGAAGCAAAAGTAATTCTCAATGAGAAAAAAAATGTTGTTGGTATTCCTTCTAGATTTATTAAAGAAGAAAGTAAATCAAATTTCGTAGAAGTAAAAGATTCTAAAGGAAGAAAAGAAAAAAGAGAAGTGGTGTTAGGATTAAAAGGCACTAACAGTATGGTAGAAGTAATATCAGGACTTAATGTAAATGAAAAGATTATTCTTGATATGAAAGAAGAATAAAACAAATTTAACAAAATGAAAGGCAATACCTTAAGAGTTGGATGGTTTTTAGCCAAAAGACAAATAGTAGGATCAAGTAAGGCGACTACTCTCCTAATCATTTTTATAATGCTTCTCACATATCTTAATCTAGTAGTAGTATCAGGAATCCTGGTTGGTACTATTCAAGGGATAGTAAACACAATTCAAGAAAAATATCTTGGTGATGTATTTATCTCCACCCTTAAAAATTCAAGGTATATAGAGAGAACTCCTGAAATGGTTTCCTTCATCAAGACTCTTCCTCAGGTAGAAAATATTACTGTTAGATATACAGAAAGTGGAGTGATAGATGCAAAATACAAAGAGATACAAAAGAGTAAAGAAATCCACGATACCGTGGCTACCTCTATAGCTGGAATAGTTCCATCTGAAGAAGATATGGCTACTAATCTCCGAGAGATGATTACAGAAGGAGAATATCTCGCCGATGATGACTATGATCAAGTAATGATGGGAGCTTCTCTATTTAGAAGATATCTAGATATTGAGTCTGATATATATTCTGTATTAGATGATGATGTGGTGATAGGTAGTAAGGTGATGATAAGTATTGGTGATATTAAGAGAGAAGTTACTGTAAAAGGTATAATACAAACAAAGGTTGATGAGATAGACAGAAGGGTATTCTTTACTGCAAATCAATTCCGAAATCTAGTCGGAAGGTATGATTATAGTGCTAATGAAATGATGATAAATATAAAGAAGGATACCGATCCGATAGCAGTAAAAAATACAATCATAGGAGCTGGATATGGAAAGTATGCAAAGATTCAAACTGCCCTTGATGCAGAACCACAGTTTGTAAAAGACATGCGAGACACATTTGCTATGCTTGGCAATATCATTAGTTCTATTGGTCTTGTAGTTGCAGCCATCACTGTGTTCATCGTCATCTTCATCAATGCAATCACCAGAAGAAAATTCATAGGTATTCTAAAAGGTATAGGTATATCAAATTTCTCAATAGAATTCTCATATATTATTCAATCAGTATTTTATGCAGTATGTGGAATATTAATTGGTGTTCTCATTATATTCCTTTTACTTAAACCTTTCTTTGCAGAGAATCCAATAGAATATCCATTCGGAGACGGAATACTAGTCGCAGAAGTATCTGGAACTACAATTAGAGCTATGATTCTTTTAATTGCTACCATAGTAGCTGGATACATTCCTGCTAGGATGGTGGTAAAGCAGAATACACTTGATAGTATATTAGGAAGATGAAAAATATATGATTACGATTAAAAATTTATACAAAACATATAGAACGAATGAGATAGAGACACCAGTACTCCGAGGTATTGATTTGATAGTGAAAGAGGGAGAATTTCTTGGAATAATGGGTAAGTCAGGGGCAGGTAAATCTACCCTGATGTATCAGGTGGGACTTCTCGATCATCCTACTAGTGGAGAGATTGTTCTTAATGGTATCAATACAGAGAAAATGACAAAAGAGGAAAGAACAGAGATGCGACTCTCTACTTTGGGTTATGTCTTTCAGGACTATGCTTTAATCCCAGAACTAACTGCTAGTGAGAATGTAATGGTACCTCTTCTAATGCAAGGACTTGATCTTAAGGAAGCAAAAAAAATCAGTGATGGAGTGCTCTCTAGTATGGGGTTAGCAGAGAGAGTAGAGAATAAACCAAGTCAACTCTCAGGTGGAGAACAACAAAGAGTCTCTATAGCACGAGCTATGGCCCATAATCCAAAAATTCTATTTGCAGATGAACCGACAGCAAACCTAGACAGTATATCTGGTGTCGCTGTAATGGAACTCTTTAAAGAAATTCATAGAAAAGGGCAGACGATAGTGATGGTTACTCACGAAGAAGAATATGCAAAGTATTGCGAAAGAATAGTTTATCTTGAGGATGGGAAAATAGTGAGAGAAATCAAATCTAAATAATTTTTTTATCTTATGCTATAATTTTACTATATGGAAAATAAATACTATCCGACAGTCGGACTTGAAATACATGCGGAATTATCTACAAAGACTAAAATGTTCTGCTCTTGTAAAAATGATCCGGATGAAAAATCTCCTAATGTTAATATCTGTCCTGTGTGTATGGCTCATCCGGGAACACTGCCTGTGGTGAATAAAAAGACAGTTGAGAATGTGATAAGGGTAGGGTTAGCAGTTGGAGGTAATATCGCAGACTTCACTGAATTTGATAGAAAGAACTATTTTTACCCTGATATTCCTAAAGGATATCAGATTTCTCAATACAAGTATCCCATAGTCAGTGGAGGAAGATTAGCAGACTTTGACATCACTCGTGTGCATCTAGAAGAAGATACTGCAAACAACAAACACGACAGAGGAGATTTCTCACTAGTTGATTTTAATCGAGCAGGTGTGCCACTTATGGAACTTGTTACAGAACCACACACATTTGATGATAGTGATAGTACCGCAAAGAGTGCATCATTCTTTGCAAAAGAACTTCAACTACTTCTTTGGTATCTGAGAGTCTCAGAAGCAAATATGGAAAAAGGAGAAATGCGGGTGGAAGCAAATATTTCCATATCAAACAAAAAGGGGGAATTAGGCACGAAAGTTGAAGTAAAAAATCTTAACTCTTTTAAAAGTGTAGAAAAAGCCATAAAGTATGAAGTAGAAAGAATGATAGAACTCTATGAAAATGGTAAGGAGAATGAAATAGTGCAGGAGACTAGGGGGTGGGATGATGCAAAGCAAAAGACATTTTCTCAAAGGAAGAAGGAGTCTAGTCAGGACTACAGGTATTTCCCTGATCCTGACATTCCTAAATTTAAGCTCAGTGAGGTCTTTGATCTAGAGAAAATGAAAGCAGAACTTCCTGTATTGCCAAGTTTCAAAAGAGAAAAATATAAAAATGATTTTGGAGTTAAAAGTGAAGATGTAGAGGTATACATAAACGATCCTACTTTGGCAGAATGGTTTGATGAAGTAATAAATATTCTAAATGAAAAAGAGCAAAGATTGGAATTGATAAAGATTGCATCAAATCTAATCACTTCTGATTATATAGGCATAAAAAAAACAAAGGAAAATATCAATCTTCCAAAGAAGGATAATTTTGTTGAATTAGTGCTTATGTTTAAGAGAGATGAAATCTCTTCAAGAGTTACAAAAGACATCCTTCTTAAGATATGTCAGAATGATTCTTCTCCCCGTCAAATTGCAGAAAAAGAGAATTTATTGCAGACAAGCAATATAGAAGAATTGAAAAGTGTTGCAAAGAAAGTGATAGAATTAAATAAAGAAGCAGTTATTTCATACAAAGGAGGAAAAGAAAACGCATTGATGTCACTTGTAGGACAAATAATGAAGGAGACAAAAGGATCTGCTAATCCACAGAAAGCTAGGGAAGTATTAATAGAATTGTTAAAATAATAATATGAAAACATTAAGAGAATATATAAAGGAAGCAGAAGAAAAAAAAATAGCAATAGGACATTTTAATATCTCTACACTTGAAATTTTTCATGGCATATACAATGGAGCAAAAAAATTAAGTGAAGAGAAAGGAGAAAAGATTCCAATAATTATTGGGCTATCAGAGGGAGAAGAAAGTTTTTTTGGTTGTAATGAAGCAAAAGCATTGATAGATTTAATGCGGAAAAAAGATGAATACCCTATTTTTTTAAATGCGGACCATCATTATTCATTTGAAAGTGTTAAAAGAAGTATTGATGCTGGATATGATATGGTTATCATTGATCAAGTTGAATCTTCACTTGAAGAAAACATTTCTAGTACGAAAAAATGTGTTGAATATGCAAAGCAGAAATCAATAGAGGAAAAAAGAGAAATATTAGTTGAGGCAGAACTTGGATTTATAGGTAAATCATCTAAATTAATAGACAAGATTCCAGAAGGAGTAAGTGAAGAAACAATGACAAAAGTAGAGAGTGCAAAATACTTTGTTGAGCAAACAGGGATAAGTCTTCTTGCTCCATCTGTTGGAAATGTGCATGGAATGGTGAAAGGTGGTAATCCAAAAATTAATTCAGAAAGAATAAAAGAAATACGAGAGGCAACAGGTGTGCCATTGGTGCTTCATGGTGGTTCTGGAATATCAGATGATGATTTTCAAAAAGCAATTAAGTCAGGAATAAGTGTTATCCATATAAATACAGAAATGAGAGTAGCTTATCATTCTGCTCTTTTAAAGTCTATTAACGAGGATAAAGATGAGATTGCCCCATATAAATTTTTAAAGTTATCAGTAGAGGAAGTAGAGAAAGTAGTCTACAATAGAATGAAACTTTTTAATAGCTAAAGCAAATTAAATGATTTTTCTTTATTATAGTATTTTCTAATCCAAGAATGATACTGAAATAAATATATCATAAGGTGAAGTTTTTAAATAATTTTCGCTTGTTAATTTGCATTCTTTGAGCTGATTCGTTGTCGCTTTCTTTCTTGGAAAT
>Ga0172381_10007795_pt1 | contig 10548 bp, 8 predicted proteins | sample Leawel6488metaG_FD_119754 | JGI IMG/M metagenome (GOLD analysis project Ga0172381, IMG submission 119754) | Leachate microbial communities from a municipal landfill in Southern Ontario, Canada - Leachate well 64-88 metaG | ecosystem: Engineered > Solid waste > Landfill > Unclassified | place... | reverse complement strand
TCTTCACCGGCCCCTGCGTGATGGGTTCGCCGTCGCTCAGCGTGCCACCCCGCGCCCAGAACGTGCTCGCCAGCAAGATCAACACCGACGCGGCCAGCACCACACTCAAGAATCTCTCTGTCCTGCTCATCTCGTTGCTCCTCTCAGGCCGCTGGGGAGGTTGAGGTCCCTCCCCCTTGGCTTGCTTGCGCTGCGTCTCGTCAAGGCAGGTTGGTCAGAACAATCGAGGGAATGTTCGTGATCACAACCATCGTGCCCGCCGCATGGGTCGCCACCGCCGTGACCTGCGTCACCATGGTGCCGGTGTTCCCAGTGTGCGCCGCCGTCGCGCTGACAAACACGTTGGTCACGTATCCATCCGCGTTAGTCGGCCACAGCACGGTGACAGAGATCGCAGGTGGACTCGTGTACACCAGCATCGTCTGCCGCGTCACTGCGACGGTGGGCGGGTTCGTGTGAATCTCCCCGCTCGAACTGGTCACCAGCCCTGTGACCATCCCACCGGCCAGCATGATCTGACTCACGCCATTTGAGGTGAGGACCAGATTGGTCTTCCCGGTCTCAGGCGACCAGAAGATCATGTCGCCCTGCCCCACCGGCCCGCTCCACTTCACTGCGATGTCTTGTGCCGCCTGCACAACCGCCGCCAGAGCAAGGATGATCAGGAAGAACCAGAGCATCCCGCCGTACTGCTTTTGTTTGTTCATCAGAACTGCCTCCTCAGGCTCGTCTCGTCGCTTGGCTTGGGCAGGCCGGGACCTTCCCGACCCGCCCGCACCGATGTTGCTTTACCACGCGGTCGGCATGTTCTCGGCCCCACGCGCAACGCGGGGTTCGTACATCTCGTAGATCACGGTGTGCTTTTCCGTGGCCGTGGTGATGTCCGAGAGGTCGAGCCGGATGTAGACGTTCTCGCTGCCGAACGTGTCGGTGTCGAGCATCTCTGCCCGGACCTCGAACACGTACAGCGCGGTCTTGTTCCGCACGCCAGCCGCCAGCGTCGCCGCCGTGACCTTCGTCAGGGCGTCGGCCGCCATCACGTCCTCGTTCTTCCAGTACTCGCTGAACGCGAGCGCCGTCGCGCAGGACGCCGTCGTCCCCTGCTTGAGCGTCACCGCACCGCCCGCCACCGCTGCATCGTTGCACTCAATGGCCAGCAGAATCCGGCACCGCATGTAGTCCTTCATCGAGACGCCGTTGCCCGCCGTCTGCAACCCACCCGTACCGGCGATTGCGTCCTTGATGACGACCTGACTGTTTTCAACCAATCTCATTGTCGTACTCCTTCGTCTTTCTTCTTTGTCGCTACAACTTTGTTACTCGCAACCCACTCAGGTCGCGGGCAGCCGAACCACGGGACTCAGCGTGTCGCCGTACACGGGCGTCATCGCCGCAACGGATTCGTTCTGTCCGTCGATGTACTTGGTCATGCGGAATGCGGTCTGCCCCAAGTCGAACTTGAGGTGGATGGACTGAGCGATCTCAGGCCCGGTCTGATCGTCAGCAACGCTGTAGTCGCTGAAGTCAACCAAGTCAACACAACCGGCAGTGCCAATCGCAGGGACCTTCTCCGTCCACGCGATCGGGTATCCCCAGAGGGACTGGCCCGGCTTCCCGGCCACGTTGTTCGTGAACACGGGCGCACCACCTGTGCCTGCCGCGATGTTGAACAGCGGGAGCTGCGGGAACACGGTCCGATTCATCAGCCACGCAACCGACCCCTCTTGACGCACCTTGAGCCGTGCGAACATCTTCGTGCTGTTCTCCAGCACAAAGGTCGTGGCCTTCTGGTTCGTCTCTTTGGTGATGTCGATCTTGCAGGCTGCGTTGAGGATGCCCAGCGGCTGACTCCCACCCTTACCGATCAGGAAGCACAGGTCCTCTTTCCAACCCACGGCTTCACCGAACTTCGGAATGAGCCAGCTGCCCAGCGAGACCGGGGACCACTTGATCCACTCTTCACTGGCGTAGCCCATGGCGGTCATCTTCTTCAGCTTGAACTCGAGCATGTCGAGCTTCGGCTTGCTGGCCGTGCCTGCGGCGTTCTCGTCGTCGAAGTAGATCGAGATGCCACCGTACACGGTCCCGGTGCTGTGGTCCACGTCCCGCAGGTAAGGGATGCGCAACAGCTGCGTCCCCATGGTCACGCGCCCAGCCCGAGGACGCACGATGGCGTTCTCAAGCGAGGCCTGCTGGATCATCGCGCTCGCCGCGCTGAAGATCAGGTACCCGCCGCTCTCGTCGTCGTTGATGATCATACCGTCGCCTGCGGCTTTGGTGACCATCTTGTCGGACCGCTCGCGGCACTTCATCAGCGCCTCAGGCTCACGCCCACCACGGGCTGCCTTCTGCACATCGACCGCGAACCGGCCAAAGGCAAAGTTGATCTCGCCCTTGCTCAGGTCCTTGGCGGCCTTGGTGCAGCCCGGCAGATACCCGAAGGTTGGGTCTTCGTCCGAGTTGTCCTTGACGCTGATGTGGATCATCTTGGACGATCCGGACGCCATATCCTTCAGCGACTTCTCGACCGCGTCGGTGGCGGCCTTGACTGCGGCGTCGTTGATTGACTTCTGGTCAACCTGCGCGGCGGCCTGCTCCACGACCTCTTCCCCGGACTTGTCGGCCACGATGCTCTTGAACGTGGCTTCGTCCACCTCCAGGACGGTGCCTTCCGCGTGGCCCATCCAGGATTTTGTGATTCTGACTTTCTTCTTCACTTCATTCCCTTTCTCAACTGAACCCTGACATAGTCGCTTGGTTGGGCAGGGGCGACTGTTGCCCTGCATACCGCACCGCTCGCCTCGGCCACTGTGCTCGGTCCCTGCGTTGCCGCGTCGGGGATGGAGCTGTGTCCGTTTGACTTCACTGCTAACATAACCTTCCTGTGTGCCGCGCCATGGCCAGCACCACGGCGTCGCCTATGTCCTTGCTGATGACCTCTTCATTCGGTGGGGTGTACAGCACCTTCACCTGCGGGGCCGGGCGCACCACCTTGACGCTCTTCTCCTTGACGTCCAGCGGGCACTTGCCGTCCTTCGACAGTTCCGGGCATTCTTTGCCGAATGCTGAGCACGCCTTGTCGTTGCACTTGCCCTTGTCGCTGCACTCGGGGCACTCCGCCGCCTTGACCTCGTCACCCTTCTTCTCGCTCGCCTTCCCGCTGCTCGCCTGCATCTTGCCTTTGCAGCCGTCCTCAGCACACGGAGTGCCGGATTCGCAGTCGGCCTCAGCGCCGCACTCAGAGCAGGTGCAGGGCTGGGCTTTGTCGGCGGCCTTGGTGCTGAGAGTCTCCACCACCACGTCGCTGTAGCCCTTGGCCTCATTGTCACTGGTGAGATACACCGTGCGGCGCACCACCTCGACCGGGTCGCCCACGAGCGAGACCTTGCCGCCCACTGCCGCGTAGCCTTGCGAGAACACCTTGCCTTCGCGGCTGAACACGAAGTGGTCGTCAAACACGTCCATGATATAGCCGTACCCAATAGCCTTCGACTCACCTTCAGTCTTCGGCGTGACGAGCGTGGTCAACTCCTGCCGCAGCTCATCCATGCTGAGCGTGCCCATGCCCTTGTTGACCGGCACCACCAGCGCGTCGGCCTTGCCCCACCCCAGCTGCTTGAGCACCTTGTCGTCCAGCGCCATGCCCTTGACCGTGGCGATCTCCTCGGCGTCGGGATTGCACGGCACGCTCACAAAGGAGTGCTCCAGCAGCACGCCACCCGTGATGATGCGGCTGACGGACTTCTCGGCCCGCGCCTTGTCGAACTCCTTCCACTCGCGCTGGAGTCCATTCGCCACCGTGTCCCAGTCCCTCGCGCCCGGCTTGGTGTAGCTGAGCGGCACGAACCCCACGCTGCTGCTCTTGAGGTGCCCTTGGCTGACCAAGTGCCACACCACGTTCGCCAGCGTGCCCTCGCCCGTGTCGGCGTGGTTGGTCAGCGCCTTGATGCCGAAGTCATCCGCCTCGATCATCTCGTCGCTGCCCACGGGCAAGAGGCTGTAATTGTGGTTGACCAAGACGTGCATGTACTTGCGGAACTCACGCAGGTCGAGTGACTTGGGGATAACGATCTCGTCGTCGCGGTCCTGCGTGCGGGTGCTGACGTACTTCAGGCTCTGCCGCTTCTCCGGGTGGATGGCGTCCACGCGGGCCTTCTCGCTGTGGCTGTGGCGGTGCAGCTCCAAGTCGTCCGTCTTCTGCCCCGCCTCCTGTGCGGCGTGGTGCACCGCGTCCTTCACGGCAGCGGGCAGATAAGGCATCATCTCAACAATGCGGATGCAAGTCTTCATTCAGTCAGTCTCCTTTTGCTTCTTCTGCCACGCGGCGTAGTCCTCGGCCTCGGCCAGCAGGGCGGCGTAGCGCGGGTCGTCCTTGGGCACGGGCAGGGGGCCGTCCCCCAGCACGCCGTCGCCCTCGGCCCGGAGCCACGCGTACAACACGCCGCTCTCAACGTAAGGCATCATGTGCTCTTCTTCTCGTAGGTGCTTTTGATCAGTGTGGTGAACTTGCCCAGCCACTCCCGGTCGCATTGCCAGAAAGAAGTGTCGGCCTTCACTTCGCCGAAGCGCACCACGTGTGCGAACCCCTCGGCAAACATTTCCTGCATCCCGGCATCACCACCCTTGCCACCCTGCTTCAAGTAGCTCCCGAGTTTGTCGTAGCCCTGCGTGTGCAAGTCGCTGAGCGCAGTCCGGAACGTGGTGATGGAGTCATCAGAGCCCATAGCATAGGACAAGGCGGAGTGGTGCAGCAGGTGCCCCACCTCATGCCCCACAAGTGACGCGCTGCCGTGGCCGCTGCCGCCGCCCAAGCCGCCGCAGTAAGCTTCCTTCTTGAACCAGTTGGCACAGCCCGGCACCTTGTCCCACGTAGAACCCTTGGGGTGTCCACGGGGTTGCACGCCGGAGAGGTGTTCGTTGGAGTCGATCTTGGGGACGTTCTTATCGCTGAGGTAGACCTTGCTTCCGAAGGCACGGAGCTTCTCAGCGGCCTCGGGTGGGATCTTGTTCAAGTGCATGAGATGGTCGTGCATTGCGCCGGTGGTTGCCGGGGCTTCGAGCACCAGCTTGTCGCCCCACTCCTTGTGGAGCTGGGCAGCGAGCGCCGAGTTCTTGTAGTAGTCCGGGGTGGTGTCGTCCGCCTTGGGTTCCACCTTGGGTTCGGTCTCGGTGCTGGTCTTGGGGGCCTTGTCCTGCGTGGCGCGGGTGTGCTGGCCTTGCAGCTCGGCGTCTACGTCAGCGCGCCCGCTGCTGACGAGCCAGCGGTGGCGGCGGATCAGGCGCATGTTCGGGTCCTTGAGCGGATCCTTGACGCGCAGGTCCGCAGCGATCTCCTCGTTCGTCTTGCCCGCCTTTATGCCTTGGTAGATGGTCATGCTGTTGCTGCCGGGCGTGGCCGGGGCCTCTCCACCGCCGCCCGCTGTGCTCCCACCCACCTCACCGGGCCGCCCCGCGTGCCCGAAGTTGCCACTGCCGGGGCCACCTTTGAATGCCTTGTCCTCTTCGTCGGTCTCAGCGGCCAGTTCGCCCACAATCGCACACCGACAGTTTGGATGGAGCGGTGGACCGCCCACGTCGCTGTAGTCCTGTGCCATGCTGATCTCTTTGCCGCCCCACTCCACCTCTTGCTCCTCACCCTTGTCGAGGAAGTTCTCGTCCAGCTCGATCACGGTGCCGTTCATGTCCAAACAGAACGGACAGGCGTCTGCCGCTGCCACCCACACCTTGCGATCCACCACGCCGGTGCTGCGCCACGCCTCTATGTGCCCCGCGCTGTATGCACGGGCGCTCTCAGTGCGGGCAATCATCTCGCTGCGATAACCTTCGATCCACTCATCGCTGAGGTCACTGATCCGGTTGGCGAGCTGTGAGATAGGCTCACCGTTCTCCATCCCTTCCAACAGCTCCTCGCGTAAGGCGTCAGCGGTGGTCTGGTTGATCCCTTGTGCGAACGCGAACATCTCCCGCTCCAGCGCGGCCAGCACCTCGGGGTCGTCGATCCACTCAGGGATTTCGATTGCGCCGCGTGCCTTGGCCTTCTCATCAACTGCGCCGACAGCGAACTCCACCTCCGCGCTCTCCGCCACCACGCCCCACGGCATGTAGACCATCTTTGCCGCGTGCTTGGGGAAGCGCCGCACCTGCTTGAGCGCCCTGTCCCCGCCCGCCTTGTAGACGCCCAGCAGCACGGGGCGCACGGCGTCGGCCACGCGCTTGTCCCAACTGCCACTCAGCAGGTCCTTGGCCTTGGGTTGCTTCATCAGCGCGGGCAGCTTCTCCAGCACCTCGTCGCGCTGCTTGGCGAGCAGGTCCTTGACGATGACGCGCACGCGGCGCTCCGCCCCTGCGGGCACTGTGGCCCCGGCGAGCGCCTTGCCTTCGTGCTGATGTGTATGGAGGAAAGTCTTCATGTTTTGTCGGATAACCTCTGTCGAGCACGATCCCATCCAGCACGTTCAGACGCCGAAGCAGAACCACGTTCGCCGCCTGTGCCGTGTCTGCCTATATCTTCGATGATGCGCTGTGCCTCTTTGTGTGCCGACTCCAGAGAGGGAGAAGTTGTGGTATGCTCTTTCTCTCCCTCGAAGTGTGTCACGTCAAACAGTCCGTCCTTGTTTTCACGGATATGGACGGTTGTCTTCTTGTCTCCGCTTCGCACCACATACTTACCCTTCCCAGTCTCCTCCAACTTGCCACCGCCCTTTCCACCTGAATGGGACACCTCAGTACCAAATCGCTCCTTGGCTGCATCAGCAGCAGATTGTCCATCCCGTATAAACACAGGCTGCCCGTGCATCGTCACCCACTGTCCGCCCTCGTCTTCACCCTTCCGCGTCAGCGTCTCCAGCACGTCGCGCGTGGCCCGCACCCTGTCGGGGTCGAGCCGGTCGAACCTGCCACCCTCATTCCGCACCCGCAGCTTCACTGGCACGCCTGCTAAAGTTGGGTGCACGTAAGCGCCCTCCACCTCCATGGTGAGGCCGTCAGCAGCACTCTTCTTAGCAGTAGCAATTGCCTTCTCCTTCGCCTTGTCGGCGTCGGCCTTGGCCCGCTCCTCATCCGTCTGGTCGGCAGCGGAAGAGGCACCACCGGGCAAGCCGCTATCCTTGCCACCAGCTGATGAGGCCGACCCGGCAAAAGGTGCTCCCTCTCCCTCAGGTGGCGTCTGCGTGCTGCCCAGTGGTGCAATGCCTGCGGATACAAGTGGCAAGTCTCCCCACTCGACGGGGTCCTCGCCGTTGCGCTTGCGTATCTCGTTGATCGTTACTTGGTAGGTGTTGAGCCGCTGCGCGTCCTCAGCGTTCTGGAGCACGCGGTCCTTGGGCACCGGGTTGTCAAAGGCGAGGAACAGCCGCCCGTCATAGAGCGGGCAGAGCTGCTCGTTCAGCTTCTCCTCAACCCGCGTGCAGCGCGGGAGCGTGTTGAACTGCGCCATGAAGAGGTCGCTGCCTTCCAACCCGCTGCGCGGTGCGCGGCTGATGTAGCTGCTGTCCACAAGGCCGAGCGGCACGGGGAAGGCAGCGCAGATCTTCTTGAGGATCCAGTCCTCGCCTTCATTGAATTTCAGCTCGCTGGGGTTCCACCCCACCTTGTCTATCTCGTACCTGAAGTCCGTCACCTTGACCTTGCCCGCGTTCTTCGCACCTCGGAAGGTGGCGTTCCACTCCCGCTCCACCTGTGCACGCTCGTCGGGGGCCAGCTCGCCCTCAAGGTACTTGACGATCAGGTCGGGCCGCGCCATGTTGCCCATGGTGGCCAGCACGAACTTCTCGCGCAGCTCTTGGCTCTCAATGGCGTAGGCGGCGGCCTGCACCGGCCCCATGCCGTACCACGGGTCAATGGGGTTCGGGTACTTGAAGTGGATGACGTTCTCGGGGGGCAGCTCGAGCCGCGTGTCGTTCCCGAACGCGTTGTTGTACCCGTACCAGTACCCGGCCACGAACTTCTGCTTGTCCGGGATGATCCGCACCCACTGGCTCCGCAGCACGAAGAACTTGGTGGGCACTCCCAGCTTGTCGCGCTCCATCATCCAGTAGGCGTCGCCCGTCAAGTCGAGCATGGTGCAGGTGAGCTCCTTGACCTCGTAGCCGTTCTCCTGCTCGTTCACGTTCTGCAAAAGGTCGAGGAGCGGATGTTCTTCCAACTCCTCGAAGTCCTCCGCCCCGGCCACGTGGTCAAGAGACTTGGACAGGCGGGCACGCAGCCACGCCGTCTGCACTCGGTCCACAGGTCGGGCGGAGAAGTTCTTAACACGTGGCTCGCCCTTGCCGCGGGAGGCATAGAGCTTGAGAGGCGTAGTGGCAAAGCGGATCGCGCTGGCGTTGACGCAGGCATATACCCAACCCCAGTACTTGCGGACGAGTGCGTCTTGGCTGACGTCGGGGAGCTTGCCGTAGCGCGTCATGAACTCGAGGACGCCGCTGGGCAGGCTGGCCTGCACCACCTTGCCGAAGAGCGCGTTGCCCACCGCCTTTACACGTGTGACAATGTTCATACTCGTAGTCGGCTCCCCACCCAACATGACGGGTCGTTGTAGATCCTGTCGAACCGCTGCTCGTCGGTCTCCACTGCACCGCCGCCGTGCTGGGGCACTGTGACCACCGCACCACGGTCGCCCGGCGTGGAGAGCGCTGCATTGAAGCTCACCTGCTGCCGGTGCGCCTGAATGCGCCGCCGCAACTGATCGGCCAAGGTCTCGCCAGAAGACGCCGTTGGCACAAGTGCCGGGGCAGTGCTCTTCCGGGCCGCCTGCGTTACGCTGGGCCGTTCAGCCGCCGCACTGGGGGCTTGGGCCGGTGCCGGGGTTGCCACGGGGCGGATAATGGTGCGCTTGGGGGTGCTCACGCGGGCACCAACCCCTCTTCGGCGAGGATCTTCTCCAGCTCGGCACGTTCAGCCGGGGTGGCGGCCTGCGCCAGCAAGTCAGCGTAGTTGCTCTGGGGGAGCGGGGCCGGGGGCACCTCATCGCCGCTGGGGGCAGCGCCCACGTGCGGGCGGATGAAGCACGCGCTCATCAGGTTGCACGCCCCGGCGCAGGCGTCGATCTGGTCGTCGTGGGCGCAGTCGGGGCCGAAGGACTCGGCCTCGTCGAGGAACTCCTTGTTCCACGCACCCTTGAGCAGGAGCACGTTCCCCGCCTCCGCCGCCGCCGCAAAGGGCATGGCACGCACCAGCTTGTCGCCGGTGGGCCGGTCGCCTTTGAAGTTGAACCCCATGAGTATGCGCCTGCGGTAGTGGTCTACCAAGCTCTTGCCGGAAGCGCCGCCCTCTTCCTCCATGCCGATGCGCACGCCCTTGCCGTCCTCGTTAGCGGTGGCGGCCACAAGCATCTCGTTCCCTGCCGGGGTCAAGCGCCGGTGCCGCATGTCCAGCACCACCCACTGCCCGGCCTCGCTGCGCCCCACTTTGGCACCAGCGGTCCAGTCAGGGTCGTTCGCGCCGTTCTCGGGGGTGGCGGCCAAGTCCCAGTACCGGGTGACGGCCCGCAGCCGGGGCATCTCCGCCGGGCTGATGAGCCTGAACCACTGGCGCTGCATCAGGTTGCCGCCCATGTTGAGGAAGCTGCCGTCGATCTCTTGGCGGGCGAAGGCGCTGGTGTACTGCCGCCGCAGCGTGTCCGCGAAGCCGGGCGGGTTGAACGGGTTGTCACTGGTGCGGGCGTGGAAGATCGCGCTGTCCGTGCGCTCGGCGTTGTGGAACACGCCCGCCGTCCAGTGGTTCAAGCCCTTGGGGGTGAACCCGCAGGCGAGCCACCCTTGCCGCCCCTCGTAACGCAAGCAACCTATCAGGATGTCGAACGCGTCGAGGCTGCACAGGCTGGCCTCATCCCACACAGCGCCGCGTAAGCTGGGGCCACGGGCACGCTCGGGGTCATCCAAGCTGCGGCACAGGATCTCGCTGCCGCTGTGCATGCGGATCACTTGGCGGCTCTTGTCGTAGTTATCGATGTGGGGCCGAGCCATCTCCAAGTAGACGCGGAGGATCGTGTCGTTGAGCAGCGGGAACGTGGGCGCGTACATGCCGTACAGCCCGCCCTCCGCACTGCTCCACTTGTAGAGCTTCATCGCGCAGGCGAAGCTCTTCCCCGCACCACGGCCACCCACAAAGCCCACGTACGGCTGCGTGCGGTGGTTCATGAACTCCAGCTGCGCCCGGTGCGCTTGGATGTAGATGGTGTGGGGACTGTCGTTCACGCGGCGGGGGTTCCTTCAGCGGCGGGGCGCTTGACGGTGGCGGTGGTTTCACTGATGTCCCCGAGCCGCACTTCCTTGAAGACCACTTCGCGCGGCGTGGTGTCCTCCACCTGCACCTTGTCCGTGACCTTGCCCTCCGTGCGCTCCACCACGAACTGCCGGGCATGCTCGTCGCCCTCGGTGGCCTGTGCGTAGGTGGTACGGAGTAGCGCGTCCCGCATGTTCTTGGGGCGGAAGTCAGGCCCCCACATGCTCTGGAGCTTGGCGAGCAGGGCTTCCGGCACCGCTTCGTCGCCGATGACGCGGAGTATGTCCGGGATACACTGCGCGAGCTTGGGCCTGCCGGGGCTGCCGG
>Ga0172381_10007794_pt1 | contig 10549 bp, 6 predicted proteins | sample Leawel6488metaG_FD_119754 | JGI IMG/M metagenome (GOLD analysis project Ga0172381, IMG submission 119754) | Leachate microbial communities from a municipal landfill in Southern Ontario, Canada - Leachate well 64-88 metaG | ecosystem: Engineered > Solid waste > Landfill > Unclassified | place... | reverse complement strand
TATCCGTTTTGGTCCCGTTTTCCTGGGGCCGGATGTAGGGGTAAAACTGTTCTTCAACGCGCTGACGGTAAAGCCCAACAAAAGAAGCATCTTTCCGGTCCGGGTAATTTTCCCCGGGACCCCGGCCGTAATAAACAAGGCTGTTGTATTGTTTTGGGGTAAAGAACCTGATGCCGAACCGGAACAGCGCGGGCATATCCAGAACTTCATCCTGCAACCTCCCGGTTTTAAGTTCCTGGGTTATGCGCAATCCGCCCCTGGGATCGGCACTGTACTTCATAAAGAGTTTGGCGTTGAGTTGCGGCAGGTCATACTCGGCACAAAGTTGGTCTTTCTCTTTGCTGAATCCTTTGAATTCCATGACAGGATCCTTCCAGGCAGCTTGTTTTATCTGTAACCATGCTCCAAAATCGTTATCTGTGGGAGCCCGCCAGAAATTAGGCCTGATAAAGGTGTTCTCCAGGAGCATTTCCCTTCCGGAGAAAGAAAGTGAAGCAACAAAACCGTTCTGTTTGCTGAATTCCACCTGCATCTTCCCGGCTTGCACAATCAGCCAGTTGCGATCATGATCATTCACAATTATTTTTTCCGGGGAAACGGTGTCGGTTTTCCGGGTTTGCGGACCGCGGATAAGCAGCTGGCCTTTGGACAGTAGTTCTCCGGCTCTCAGAAGACCTTCCTCTTTTTTCGTGTAAAAATAAACATTCAGGAACAATTCTTTGTTGCCGTAAGGCAGGAGGTCTGAAGAACGGTACCCCAGATCTGTGAGGCGGCTTTTTTGAGATTCAATATTCAAATCGTTCACAGTTCCTCTTAAGACAGGGATGCCGTCTGCTGATAGTTCCCATTCCATGTACAAGTGAGACAGGTCCCTGAAGAAATATTCATTGAAAATACGGATCTTTCCGTTAGTCGCATCACCATCATGTACCCATACGTTCTGGTAATGGTATGCCACTTCCATGGCATGCGGGTTGGGCTTTCTGTCCGGACTGAATAACCCGTTGCAATTAAAATTCTGATCGGATGCGTCGTGACGGTTGTAATCGCCCCCATAGGCAAAAATGTAGTGACCGGCAGGCTTTTCAAGGAATAATGCCTGGTCCACGAAATCCCATATAAAACCTCCCTGGTAATGCGGGTATTTGCGTATGATTTCCCAGTAACGGCCGAACCCTCCCTGGGAATTTCCCATGGCATGGGCATATTCACATTGGATCAGGGGCCTTTGGGGATCGTTTTCCAGGTAACGTATACAACCTTCATAGCCCATGTACATGGGAGCAAAAATATCTGAAATATCTGCCCGGGTAGCCCGTTCGTATTGAATGGGCCTTTTTTGAACATCGGCCTCACGCAACAATTCATATCCTTTGGTGAAGTTGTGGCCGTCCCCGGCTTCATTACCCATGGACCAGACAATTATACAGGAGTGATTTTTATCTCTTTCAAGCATTCTTTCCATGCGCATCAGGTGTGCCTGCAGGTAATCCTCCCGTGCGGCCAGGGTGTGTTCTCCGTATCCCATACCGTGGGATTCAATATTGGCTTCGTCCACTACATAGATCCCGTAAAGATCACAGAGTTCGTACCATAACGGGGTGTTAGGGTAGTGACATGTTCTGACGGCATTGATATTGAATTGTTTCATGAGCCGTATGTCCTGGATCATCCGTTCCCTGGAAACAAAGTAGCCTGCAGAGGGGTCCATTTCGTGCCTGTTGGCTCCCTTTATCAGTACCGGTTTTCCGTTTACAAGCAATTGGGCATCCCGTATCTCCACGCTTCTGAAGCCTACTTTCCAGGGGATGTATTCCACCGTTTTGCCGGTGCGTCGGTCTTCAAGGGATAATACAAGGGTGTACAGGCGGGGTAACTCGGCGGACCAGGGTTGCACGTCTTTTACTACAAAGTTCCCTGTAAAGAGACTCTCCCCGCTTTCAGAAAGTATTTTACTTCCCAGGCTCAGGCCTTGCGGGTTGGTCAACTCGGCTTTCACAATAAAATCGGCAGAAGGTTTGTTCAGGGTTGCCGAAAGGGCCAGGTTCCCCTGCCGGTAATTTTTTTCCAGGGAAGGGTTCAGGATAAAATCCTGAATGTGGGTTTTTTCACGTGCAAAAAGGTATGCATCGCGGGCAATGCCGCTCAGGCGCCAGAAATCCTGGTCTTCCAGGTACGTGCCGTCGCACCAACGGTAAACCTGTAAAGCGATAAGGTTCTCTCCGTCATTAAGGTATGGCGTAATGTCAAATTGAGCTTCCAGTTTGCTGTCCTGTGAATACCCGACGAACAACCCGTTGATCCACAGGTAGGCATTGGAGGTTACGGATCCAAGGTGTATGAAAACCTGTTTGTCAGTCCAGTTTTCAGGCAGGGTAAAGGTGTGCCGGTAGTAACCGGTATGGTTGTTCATCAAGGGAACGACGGGAGGATTGGACCTGTATTGGTTCATCCATGCATATCCCATATTCAGGTAAAGGGGGTCACCGTACCCGTTGAGTTCCCATAACCCTGGAACGGGCATGTGATCCCAGGACCTGTCATCGTAAGCGGGCTGGTGAAAATCCGTATATCCGCCGTCGGCATCCTGCGTCCAGGCAAATTTCCAAAGACCTTTGAGATCTTTGAACATTGCCGAGTTGGCCTTGCTCCCGGATTGTGCCAGCGGAAGGCTTTCATAGGCAAAATAGGAAGTGCGCATGGGCGCCCGGTTTACCTGGCTCAATTCCGGATCCTGCCATAATGCAACGGGTGCGTAGGTGGGATTGTCAGTGGTAATATAATCCACACCTGAAAGCGTGAAATAATGAATGTCTTCCGGACGGTTTACGGTCCATACGTTGACAGTAAGGCCCATCTGTTTTGCTTGCCGGATCCAGTTGGGATTTTCCCGGAGCACCCTCATGTTGTAGTCCAGACCTGAATAGCCCCTTTCTTTTAATTGTTCCGGGGAGAGTGATCCGCCCAGGTAAGCAACACGGGCAGCAGGCCGGGAAGCGATCACCGTTTCACATGCATGGGAAGAAAAGCTGATGTATTCCACTTTGTCGCGGACACCTGCCTGGTCCACCAGTTCCAGGATCCTTGCTACGGCATCTTTTTCCGTGTCTTTTTCCCGGTGGGTTTTTATTTCTATGATCAATCTGGTACGTTGCTGTGCAGCAATAAGGGGCAAAATCTCGTCAAGCAATGGAAGGGTTTCTCCGTTGGATAGCGTATGACCTGAAAGATCATTGTACGTGCTTTCATCTATACGAACCCCGTTAAGTACCGGATCATGGATCAGTACCACTTTGCCGTCAGTAGTCAGATACACATCAATTTCCACCCCGTAGCAACCTGCATTGATGGCATTTTGTACGGAACTTCTGGAATTTTGGGCAGATCCTTCCCGGTTCCAGAAACCGCGATGGGCTATGATGCCCGGTTGCGCCGTTAAAGAGAAGATCGAAGCCAGAAAGAAGGTTGTTGTAATAATTATTAAACGCAGCATGTTGTTTTTATTTTGTAAATTGCCGGATCATTTGACATTCTGATATGCGAATATACGACATTTCCCAGGAAATATTCAGCGGTGCCATATTCAAAGGAGACCCGGTCCCCGCGGCCATCCCGCTATCCCGTATAAAAGACGGATCCCCGTACAACCTGTCCTCGGTGTCAATGTGTCTGCACAGTGCGACGCATATTGATGCGCCTTCCCATTATATAGAAGATGGCAAGACCGTTGACCAGGTACCACTGGAGTATTGCATAGGCCCGTGTATGGTCTTAACCGCTAATGGTCCTATTGATGAAGGTTATCTTTCCCCTTTGTTGGGCAGGGGGGTAAAGCGCCTGTTATTCAAGGGAAAAGGCTGGTTGACACTTAAGGCAGCCCTGGCTCTGGCAGAAAGCGAGATCATATTGGTTGGAACAGAGAGCCAGACAGTAGGACACGGTAACCAGACAGATGAAGTACACCGCACCTTGCTGGAAAGCGATATGGTTATCCTGGAAGGGCTGGTCTTACAGGATGTCCCTGAAGGCAACTATTACCTGGCTTCACTGCCGCTCAAATTCGGAGGAATGGAAGGTTCTCCCTGCCGTGCGGTTCTTATGGATTATCTTCCGGGATCGGATTAACGGGTCCCGAAATCGTACTCAATTTTCTGCAAATACAATTCTCCCGGTTTTAAAACACAATCGGGATATTCCGGATGATTGGGACTGTCCGGGTAATTCTGGCATTCCAGGGCCACTGCGTGACGGTTTTTGTGAGGGATCCCGTTCTTCCCGTTCCCATTGCCATCCAGCCAGTTCCCGGTATAAACCTGGATTCCGGGCTGGGTAGTACGAATTGTAAGGGTGCGTCCGCTTGCCGGATCTTGTAAAAAGGCAGCTTGTTGCATGGTTCCGTCACTCAGGGGCAGACACCAGCAATGGTCGTAGCCGTTGCCTATGCGTAATTGTTCGTTGTCCGTACCTATATCCCTGCCTATGGGTTTTGGATCCCTGAAATCGAAGGGAGTTCCTTCCACAGGGGCAGGTGCTCCCAGTGGAATGCTTGTTTTATCAACGGGGAGGTATTTCTCTGCATTGATTTGCAGAAGATGGTCGTAGACAGGAGCGATGCCTTCTCCCGCCAGGTTAAAATAGGTGTGACTGGTCAGGTTGATGAGTGTGGGCAGATCGGTTATGGCGCGAAGTTCCAGGGTCAGTACGTTGTTTTCATTCCACCGGAAAGTAGCTGTTACCTGCATGTTCCCCGGGTAATTCTCTTCTCCGTGGGGACTGGCATAAGTAAAGGAAACGGCCTCATCTCCTTCTTCTATGCGTGAAACCCATACCTGTTGACACATGGATTGCGGTCCGCCGTGAAGGTGGTTTGGTCCGTTGTTTACCGCCAGTTGATAGGCCTTTCCATTCAGGGTAAACATTCCCCGGGCAATACGATTGGCGTAACGTCCTACCGTCTTACCGAAATACGGAGGGTCCAGGAAATAATGCATGATGTCTTCATATCCGGGGACTACATCTTTCACTATCCCGTTGCGATCGGGAACACCAATGCCCATAACTGTGGCTCCAATGTTACAAAGTTCTACATAAGCTCCGTTTTTGTTGGATAATTTATAACTGACAATAGCTTCTCCCTTTGGAGAATAACCTTGAATATGCTGGGTTGCTTCCATAATGCTGTTTATTGTGAGAACCGTAAAGATAAGAATAATGTCATATTTTCTTAAATTTGCTTTTATTACTATAGTTTAAAAAATGAAAAAAGTCCTAGTTGTTTTTTCTCTGTGCCTGGGCGTTTTGCTGTATTCCTGCCAACCGTACCAGGATGCTCCGGCAGAAAATCGCTACCTGGCCGGCGTTCACCGGATGGTTGACCTGAACATTGATGAGCTTTATGATTCTTTTGGAGTTGAGGATTATCCCGAGATTACTTCCAAACTGGAGTATATCATTTCAAGCCGGATTTTCAGGGCTGTGGTGATCACTTACCATACAACCGATCCGCAGGGCAACCCGGTTATAGCGGACGGTACTCTGTATTATCCCCTGGACCGGGATATCAAAGGTGTTGTGGAAATGTCCGGGATTGCCCATATGAACAAAAACGGGGGCTCATCCGAAGACATCCCTGTGTTGGAAGCCCTTCCGGTACTGGCCGGTTACGCCGTAATCCTGCCCGATATGATCGGCTACGGAAAATACGGGAACACCAAAGAGTTGTATCATCCTTTTATGATGATAGACAACCTGGGCAAAACCGCATGGGATATGCGCCAGGCAGCTACTGAATTTTTTGCCGGGTTGGGTTACCGAATCCCCCAAAAAACGGTTATTTCCGGGTATTCATACGGAGGTGGGGTAGGACTGGCCGTTGCTCGCTATTACCAGGAACATCATCCGCTTGAGGTCTCTGTGGAACGGGTAATAGTGGGCGGAGGTGCTTACGATCTGAATGCCACTTTTGACGGGTTCGCCAAACATCCAATATGTGTGTACCCGCTTTTACCCGGTATCATTATGTCCCTTGACCATTATTACGGGCTGGATCTGGATTACAGCCGGATTTTCAGGGGCCCGTTGGTTGACAATTATAAAGAATGGTATGACAGAACCCGGAATGCCAGTGGCCTTATAGCCTTGATATCTGACGATATGCGCAATTACATGCACCCCGATTTTTTTAAACCGCGTGAAGAAAGAAATGCCGAGTTCCAAAAGATCCAACCCGTGCTGGATATGAACTCGGCTGTTGACGGGTGGGTTCCCCGCATGCCCATATACATATTTCACAGTACCGAAGACCAATATGTTCCGGTTGAAGCTGCCGAATATGCATACAGGGAATTCAAAAAGAACGGTGCCTATGTGCAATATCAATCGGGCCCGGGGACACATGCTGACTGGGGAGTAAAGGCATTTGCCCCTTTGTTGTTGTACCTGGCCGTACAGTAAAATTTACCGTTTTGATACCGTATATTCGGCTATAATGCGCAAAACAACGTGTGCCGCTTTTTCCATACTTTCCAGGGGGAGGTATTCCATTTTGCCGTGAAAATTATGCCCGCCGGCAAAGATGTTTGGACAGGGCAATCCGCGGTAAGACAACTGAGCCCCGTCTGTTCCTCCCCGGATGGGATGAACTATAGGTGTTATGCTTTCGGCCTTTATCGCACGGATCGCTTTGTCTACTATGTGCATATGCGGTTCAATTTGTTTGCGCATGTTGTAATACTGGTCCTTTAATTCCAGGGCGACGCATTTTGGTCCGTATTTTTTATTAAGAAAATCAACAACCTCTTTAATAAGTCCCTTTTTCTGTTCGAATTTATCAGGATCATGATCCCTTATGATATAATTCATCTGTGCTTCTTCCACCGTTCCCCGGAATGAGGTGATGTGATAAAAACCCTCATAATCCCGGGTGAATTCCGGCCTTTGTTCCACCGGAAGCATGTTGTTCAGTTCCGTTCCAATGATCAGGGCGTTGATCATTTTGTCTTTGGCATAACCGGGATGGATGTTCCGGCCCTGTATATGGATGTTTGCCGCAGCTGCATTGAAGTTTTCATATTCCATTTCTCCAAGCTGTCCGCCATCTATGGTATAGGCATATTTTGCCCCGAATTTTTCTACATCGAATTTGGCTACACCGCGTCCAATTTCTTCGTCCGGAGTAAAGGCGATCTTGACGGGACCGTGTTTAACCTGTGGATGTTCCATCAGGTACTGGGCTGCCCACATGATGGCGGCCACGCCGGCTTTATCGTCTGCTCCCAGCAGTGTGGTACCGTCTGTGGTGATGATGGTCTGTCCTTTGTACAGGAGCAATTCGGGGAATTCTGCTGGGTCCAGGTACAAATCCTTTTCTTTATTCAAAAGGATTCGTTTTCCGTCATAATCCGGGAAGATCTGCGGGTTGATATCATTCCCGGGGGCGTCGGGCGAAGTATCTACATGCGCAATAAAGCCCACGGCCGGAATATCCCCGGGAGTGTTCGAAGGGATGGACGCCATAACGTACCCGAATTCATCCAGGTGCACATCGGCTATGCCCATTTTTTTTAACTCGGCAAGAAGGAGTTCCAGCAAAGCGAATTGTTTTGCCGTACTGGGCTGGCTTTCGGACATGGGATCAGAAGCCGTGTCAAAGGAAACATATCTAAGAAATTTATCCAGTATTTTTTCCATAGTATAATTTTTTATTTTTGTTTTCCGGCTTTCATACTACTGAGGGCCAGGTATATGATTATTCCGGCATAGGCTGCCAGGGCAAGTGCCTGGGCTGCTGACGATCCCTGCCATTGTGAGTTGACCAGGTTAACCCCGGCAAAGCGCATGACAGCACTGACCACACCCATGAGGGCGCCCCCGGCAATGAATCCCGAAGCAAGCAGGGTTCCGCGGTCTTTACGTTCTTCATTTACGTTTTTGTCTTTACTGCGCGTGGAAACATACCAGGCAATCGCTCCGCCCACCAATAAAGGAAGGTTGAGTTCCAGGGGAATGAACATACCCAGGGAAAAGGCCAGAGCCGGTATCTTGAATACGGTCAACAGGATGGCAATAATACCTCCTATCCCGTAAAGGAGCCAGGGGGCTCCTCCCCCGGACATGAGCGGTTCAATCACGGCTGCCATGGCATTTGCCTGCGGGGCAACCAATGCGTTTTCGCCTGTAAATCCGTATGTTTTGTTCAGTACAATCATGACACCGCCAACTGTGGCAGCGGCCACCAGTGTGCCGGCAAATTTCCAGATCTGTTGTTTAAAGGGTGATGAACCCAGCCAGTACCCGATCTTCAGGTCTGTTATAAAGGATCCGGACACAGCCAGTGCCGTACATACCACCCCGCCGATGATCAGTGCGGCAGTCATCCCTGCCGTTCCTTTCAACCCGGCAGCCACCATAATTACCGAAGCCAGGATAAGGGTCATGAGTGTCATACCGCTTACCGGGTTGGTCCCCACGATAGCAATGGCATTGGCCGCTACGGTTGTGAACAGGAAGGCTATCACGGCTACCACTACAAGAGCTATGATGGCATGCCACAGGTTGAAGTCAAGAACCCCAAAGTAGAAAAAAACAAAAGTCAGGGCCAGAGTTATCAGCGTGCCAATGACAATGATCTTCATGGAAAGGTCGCGCTGGGTACGTACCGCCAGTGCTTCTGCAGAGTTCTTTTTTCCGCCGAGTTCCTTTTTGGCCATCATCAAAGCCGATTTGATAGTCCCCGAGGCTTTTATGATCCCGATGATCCCGGCCACTGCAATGCCGCCGATCCCGATGTGCCTGGCATACCCTGTGAAGATCTCCTCGGGACTCATTTGTCCGATAGTCTGAAGGACTCCGCTTCCCATCAGGTCAATGACCTGTTCTCCCCAGATAAGGTTCATCAGGGGGATGATCCCGAACCAGACCAGGAAAGAACCGCAACAGATGATAAATGCGTATTTCAGTCCGATGATATACCCCAGGCCGAGTACGGCGGCACTCACGTTCAATTTTCCCACCAGTTTGGCCTTATCGGCAAGGGCAACCCCCCAAGGGATTACCCGGGTGGTGAATACTTCGCTCCACCATCCGAAGGTGGAGACTATGAAATCGTAAAGTCCGCCTATCAGCCCGCTGATGAGCAGGTATCGTGCGCTTTTGCCTCCCGTTTCCCCGCTGACCAGCACCTGTGTAGATGCTGTGGCTTCCGGGAACGGGAATTTGCCGTGCATGTCCTTTACAAAATATTTACGAAATGGAATTATGAACAGGATCCCCAGGATGCCCCCTAACAGGGAACTGAAGAAGATTTTCATAAAATCCACCGATATAGCCGGGTATTTGTCCTGTAGGATGTACATGGCCGGAAGGGTGAATATGGCACCGGCTACCACTCCGCCTGAACAACCTCCAATGGACTGGATGATCACGTTTTCGCCCAGGGCATTTTTCCGTTTCAGCGCCGAAGAAAGGCCGACGGCAATTATGGCAATGGGGATAGCGGCTTCAAAGACCTGTCCTACTTTCAGGCCCAGGTAAGCCGCTGCGGCCGAGAACAGGACGGTCATTAAAAGGCCAATAACGACAGACCAGAAAGTAACTTCCGGGTATTTCCTGTGTGGCGACATAAGGGGCTCGTAAGATTCGCCCGGTTTTAATTCCCTGTAAGCGTTATCGGGAAGTTTTACGGGTTTGTTTTCCGGTGATTTCATGATATTCTTCCAGTGTAATTTTATTTTGATATATATAGGTAGCTGTTTTTTTCCCTACGTACCGGTAGTGCCAGGGCTCATAACGGTAGCCCGTGATGTGTTCTTTTCCCTTGGGATACCTTTCAATAAAGCCGAAACGGTGTGCATGTTCTTTTAACCAGGCTGCTTCCGGGGTGTTTCCAAAGGAATAATGTACGCTGTTGATGTCTGTGGTCAGCCCGGTCTGGTGTTCCGAGTGTCCGGGACGTGCGGAAAATTGTTCGGCGTTTGTCAGGCCGCTGCGCATGACCGCATTTTCAAACAGCTCCTGCTGCACGGTGTCTGACCTGTAGGCCGACCTGTTCCAGAGCGTAATGCTGTCTTTGGCCGCGCGGCGGCACATGTTGGCAAAAGCCGAGGCAGCTTCTTTACGCAACAGGTTCATTGCTCCGCGGTTGTATGCTTCGTCTATGGGGACAAGGTCTCCGGAACGGTATCCTTCGGGAAGTTTACGGTTTTTATTTACCAGGATGAGAATTCCTGCGGAAGTGTCTGCTTCTGTTATGTTTACATAACCGTTAGTTCGCTGTTGTGCGATGGTGCCCGGGAACGAAGAAAAGACTTGTATATACAGTAAACACAGCAAAAACAGTTTCATCATGCGAAATTAAGGAAATATTTGTACAAAAATTTGCGAATTATGGAAAATCATTTACCTTTGCAGCCCGTTTGAAAATAAACGGTCGTTCATTGACGTATTAAAGAGAGATAATAGAGGTAAAAATAAAACAAGATAGTCTGTAATAATTAGGTCTAAGGACCGTTAATAAATTAGGGACTACAATTTGAGAAGATCAAGGGTTGCC
>Ga0172381_10007792_pt1 | contig 10556 bp, 7 predicted proteins | sample Leawel6488metaG_FD_119754 | JGI IMG/M metagenome (GOLD analysis project Ga0172381, IMG submission 119754) | Leachate microbial communities from a municipal landfill in Southern Ontario, Canada - Leachate well 64-88 metaG | ecosystem: Engineered > Solid waste > Landfill > Unclassified | place... | reverse complement strand
TAGGAAACGGATTGCCAAAAGTCTTAAGAACTTGGAACGGAGATGTTTTGGTTGTCTGCGTCACAGAAAACTCTTATGTTCCAAATAATGATTTAAGCGGAACATTGGGGACCGTTTCAATTAATTATGTGGAAGTTTCTGCAAGCGATGATTATGAGACTCTTTCCGAATTGGGGATTCCTCAACTGGTGTTTATAGAAATGGACAACGAGTCAGATTTGACCGCAGCTCTTGCTAGTTCTCTTAATTATGGCAGAAGATATTATTATAGTGGAACCACTTGTGTGCTGTATACATACGGGTCCTTCTATACTTGCACTGCGGTATAGGAGAAATAGGCTATGTATAGAAATTTAAATTATAGGGCTTATAAAATGACAACAATTCCCATTCGTAGACAATATATAAAGATAGAATTAATTGAACTGACCACATTTTCTAGATCGGGGAGTGAGGCTATTTTAACGAACATCCAAAGTGAAAAAATTATAGCAGATGTCTCTGGTCAAGCCATTGGCGGAACAATCAGCATTGACGCTAATAATGATCTTCGTAGATCTTGTAATTTAGAGATGATCGTTATAGACGATAGGCTTCATGTTGGCGGCCAGAATTATATCTGGCTAAACAAAGCGATGCGCGTTTACGTCGGATTGAGAGATCCGGAAACGAACATGATTGTCTGGTATAACACCGGGAAATATTTAATTAATAATCCTAGTTATAATTATAACTCCACATCAAAAACTCTTTCCATTTCCGGAATGGATTTAATGGGGAAACTAACGGGCGTTAGAGGAGGAGTCTTAGAGGGAACGGAGTATGTTATTAAAGCGGACAGCGACATAAAAGGAGCCATAATAGCGCTTTTATATCAGGCCGGAATAGACAACTATATAGTTGAAGAAAACGAAATAACAAAACTAACGCCAAAGGAAATAAGAATGCCCGCAGGAAGTACGTATGTTAGTATAATAAAAGAACTTTCTGAAATAGAATCTTACCACGAATTCTTTTTTGATGAGGATGGCGTTTTTGTTTATCAAAAAATTCCCGTAGACGACACAAATGTTTCCGTTATAAATGACGGATTTTTAAATGGAGATTTGGAAACTTCCCTGCTAGAAGGAGAAGCTCTTTCATATGACTTTGAGAACGTGAAAAATGTGGTTGAAATTTTAGGAAAAGCAACCGACGTCAACTATTTTGTCCCCAAAAACAGTGTAGTGCTTGGTTCGGGAAACGACAATGCTATTTGGGTTATAAGTCCAGACGTTGCGTATATATTAGGAGATTTGGTAAAATGGGCCCCATTAGGTGAATCTTTTTCGGTGAATTATATTTATTTAAAGAAGACGACGGACTTTGGTTTTATTATCGGAGGAACTATGAATTCTTTAATTACGGAGTTTACCAAATATGGAGAATTATCTCCGACCTCACCCGTTACCGGAATTTTATATTACGATTTAACAACGAAAAAATATTATAGTTATGAAAACTCATATTCTGGAACTTTTTATTATGAGATAAGCGAGCCAGGGATATATCCGTATGTATTCATAGAGGATTCTTTTTCAAATCAGGCCGCGGTTGTTGCAGCTAAAACAAGTCTCGTAAATGGCAAATACTATTACATAGAGGATATCCATGGTACCTTTGAATTTAGAGCAGAGATAGTGTCTATTTCTGACGGACTATCCGCAAGCATCAATAGTTCTACTTTTGCTAGCCAATTTTCTAGTTCGCAGATAGCAGATTTTTTTTATGTGCAAGGTGATTCCACTTGGTATTACACGAGATCTTCCGGAGCACCGATTTCAATAAATTTGGCTGATTATGGCATAACCATAACGTCGGGGACTCCTGTCTCTTATGATAGAATCCGAGTTTATTTTTGTATTTCTCCAATGTTTTATGAAAAATTCTTAGCAATAACGACCATTACGGACACGGCATCGAGCGACCATGATATTTGTTACAACCAAGAGTGGTCTGATGTTTTAGATATATACTTCTTGACTACGCCGGAGCTTCAAACAAAAACCTTCAGGGGAACAGGGTCTCAATTGGAATTTTCTCCGATTCCGGCCACCGCGACAAATATAATAGTGTCCGTTTCTGGTGGCATTGACTATTCTGGACATTATGAGGAGAATTATTTTGTTAGAAAATATGAATCCGTTTTGAATAATAGGAGCGGGCTAGCATTAATATCCGGATATTATGCTTTGCCAGCATACAGAATAGAGACTATTACCAGCGGAGTGGAATACGTCGCCCACGGGAACGCGTGCGGCCTAAGGTTGACCAATGATGTTTATGCCCCTGGCAGTCTTGTCAAGTTAACAGACGAAGATGATAATGTTTGCGAAAAAGGAGACATCGTTTATAATTATAAACTTCGTTTAACCGTTTTAAGCACAATAACATCTCCCAGTGGAATAACTTATTATTCTTTTCCGTATTTTAAGATTTCTTTTGATGACGGAAGTTACATAATTCCCTCTTATGAGGAAACAAGTTATTACCTCATCATAGGAAGATATGTTCCATGTAAAAAAATTGTTTTTGATAGTGGATGGGCCCCCGCCGCTCCCGTTTTGGTTACGGATGCGGATAATGTTATTATAGATTACTATTATCCTTATGGCCAAGAGACAGAGGAGTGGGAAATAAACTTTGCATCGATTAGCACATATTCTATAATTTTTGAACATGGAATAGCAAATATGGATACGTTTACATTAAAAACCGGAACTTCGACTGTTTTCACGGTTCCCGTCAGTGGCGGCAATTTTGTTAGCGGGGTAAAAACCGAAACAGTTTTGACGGAAGGTATGGAAATAGACATAGAGAATAGCACTGTTTTATTGAAAGATGCAATCACGGTCGCAGACTATGCTGCGCTTTTGTCGATCGCAAATCCTTACACCAACATGGTTAGAAAATGTTTGGATACTGGGGCATATTTTTGGTATAATGATCTTGGATGGGTAAAAGATGTGATAAACTTTCCTAATTGGGGTGGACTGGCCGCCGGCTTTTATTTTAGAAAATATAGCACTCATGAGGTAGCTGTTAGCGACGGAGCCGGCAGTTATACCAGTTTGGGAAACGACTATGACTATAAATATTTTTATCCCGGAGACACATTTATTATTAAATATTCATATGCAACCAATTTTTTATATTTGCCACCAGGAGAAACCCTTGGATTCATAACACCGGATAATCAATCTGGCACCGTTTATAATACAAGAATTTCTATAAACGGAGGGGAGCCCCTTTATTTGAAAAACGAAGACAATGAAAACATAGATATTCCGGCAATTCCAGATCCGAAAAAAAGTATTTATGGGGACTATTTTGTTTTTAAAAACAAAACCACCATGCCGCTAAACCAAGATTCAGACGTGGTTTCACCTTATGGAACTCTGAATCCAACGGAGAATGATTTTGTATACACAGAACTTGGTTTTAAAGAATGGTTTCCAGATACAAAAATAACGATAAAAACACCATATTTAGGAATTATCATCAAAAACGCTCCAGAAACACGGTATCCAATCGTAGCGTCTGGGGGCGGAGAATACCTCATAAAACAAAGCGGAGAGTTTTTATACATCAAATATATATTGGGGAATCAGTTTGAAATTCAAGCAGAACCATTTTCTTCCGCTTACCTTGATATGCCAATATCGTCAGTCGACAATTTCAATATGACTACCACGGTTGCCTCGTTCACGATCAATGCTTGCTACCGTATAGTGATGCCTGAAATTGATTTTACTCCACAAATTAAGATAAACGAATACGAGCCGGTAAAAATTATTATGGTAAAAGGTGGGGGAAACGGAAATTATATAGAAGAACCATATTCCCTAAGTTTTGCAAATAAAAACTATTCATTTACGACCAACGATAGCCTGTATTTTATTGGAGACCAGCAGCCGAAGTCCGTCAAGGCTGACGAAAATTCTGAAAGTCCGTTCAACACATCTCTAATTGGAGAACTACGAATCGTATTATCTGGCGGAGAATATGACAATATTACTTCTTCTCAATTAGCCGATCAAAGAGCAAAATATGAACTATGGTTGAGAACTCGACTAAACGACGGCTTTTCTTTTGAAACAGTACCTATTTTGTGGGCGGATGTGAATACAAAAATAAATCATCCTAAAATTAATTGTTCTAAACCACTCTATATTAACTCCGTGGAAACACTTTCGGATCTTGAGAGTTTGACAGGAGTGACGCTAGGAGACATTTATCACGTCATAAGCACAGACCTGAATTACGTTTGTTATAGTCTGGCTACCGACGGGACCGTTTTCCCTTCATGCGAAGATTCATGGAGAATCCAAGAAAACGAATACATAGTTAAGAGCATTAGCTATCCACTAGACAAATCGGCAACAATGAATTTTAGCTCCATTAAATTTTATGAGGAATATATGGATGACAGAATAGAAACTCCGGTCATAGCAATGACTGGAAAAATAATATCTTGGGATATAGCCGAAACGTTGAACAAGACATGCAATATTTTCGCGGTGGTAAATGGAGATTACAATTATTTGACAACTGTCTCTGCCGCCATAGGACTTTATGATGTCACAGAACACCTGTATTCGCTGTTGGAAAAATATCCAACCGCTACGTGCATTTATTTTACCATGAGTGTAGTATATGACAATGATTTTTCGGAAGAAGACTTGACTTGGAGACCGAGCTTTTACAGCAACATGGTTTTTTTAACAAGGTTTTATTACTGGGATTGGTATATGACGTCAGACGGCACGCCCGCAGATTATTATATTACGGATTCTAGTGTTGTGGATACCGCGTCGGCATGGGAAGCACTGACGGCAATAGTATCTCCTGATTCTCATTACGAAGAATATTATGCCGTATATGACGGTGTTTCGCTTTACTACACTTTTCTTTCAACGTGGATAGCGGGAGCATCCGCAGGGGCCTCGGAATTAGTGTTTCCTCTGACCGGAACAGATATCAAGCTGGCGATAGGTGAATCCGCCGAAATTAGATATGATGGTTCTGCTCCAAGCTTTCCTGTTTCACAATGGACTAGTGGCGGATATATTGTTGCTAGCATAGTTAATAATGTCCTCACCGTATCAGAAGATTGCCCTGTTTCTTGTATAGATAACACTCAAAAATTTGTAACAATAAGCGCTGTTTTTTATGATCACACGGAGACTTTTGATTTATGGATCATGCCATCCGTGAATGATTATAAGGACGAGTTTTCGCAATAAAGCGGCGACTTGACAAGGATTAGGCTTTATGATATAATGATGGCGAAGTAAAAATAGAAAAATAAAATTATAGAGAGGACTTATTGAATGAAAAATTTGGAAGGCGAACAATGTTTGAAAGAACGCATTATGCTTGTTTCTCTCGAAGCCAATATAGACAAGAGCGGAAAAAACGCATTTGCGAACTATGATTATTTTAAGGGAGATGTTCTACTTATAACCGTAAAACCGTTATTAGCTGAACACAGGATTTTTTTCCATTTTAATCCAGAAGAACTGGAAAACGGAAAAACAAAGTACTTTCTTCGCTTAGAAGATTACGATTCCAACGATTTCGTGTCTTATGACATGACAGTGGATCAGATTTCGCTAAAAGGAACAAATGAGGTTCAAAACAAGGGAGCCCAAAGAACCTACTGCTTTAGATATTTGCTGATGGCCGCGCTCGGAGTTGCTAACGATGAAGACGACCCAGACAGTCACGCTCCTCAAGAAAAACCAGAAAAACCGTCTCAATCTGCGCCGAAAAAAGAAAATAAAGAGCCAGAACAAAAAGAAGAAGAGACAACGAAGTCGGATCCAAAAGATGTTCATCTTTGCGAAGAATGCAAAAAAGAAATAATTCCGACAAGAAGCAATACCGTCTTAGAAGTCATTGATATTGGAAAGCAAAAATATGGAAAACAGTTGTGTTCTACATGTATTAGAAAACACAATGAAGAAGCGAAAAAAGCGGTGGAAGCTGGAAAAAAAGAAGAAATAAAGAAAACGCAAGAGAGTGCCGTAAAACAGGAGGAACAGAGCGATGTGCATTAAAGTAGCAGAAACTTACGCAAACGTTTTTGATGTAAAAGTCCTTGACAAATATGTGTCAGCCAAACTCAGCACTGCCCGTAAAGATAAAGACGGGAACTTGGTAAATTCATCTTGGAACGCCAAATTTATAGGAGATAAAAACCGCGAGGCCGCCGGCGAATTAAAGAACAAAGACCGCATTAAAATTAAGTCGGCAAATATTTCAAATGAATCATATACAGACAAGAACGGAGACAATAAGTATTTTGTTTCAGTTACCGTTTTTGAATTTGAACTGTTAGTCCATTCCGACAAGAAAAAAGATAGTTCTTCAGAAAAGCCAAAAAAGCCCGCAGAAGAACCAAAAGTGGACGAAGACGATAGTCCACTATAGGAAAACTGCCCTGAAATTTTCAGGGCAGTTCTACTATTAAATAAAAAAGGAGAGCTATCGATGGCAAAAACACCAGAAGACTTAGTAGACATTCAAGCGGAAGCCGGCGTGATCGCATCCGTTTTACAAAAACCAGATTTATTGCTATTTAGCGAACATTTAAAGCCGAGCCACTTTTCTGACACGGCCAACGGGGCCCTATATGACGCCGTCTCTCAACTATACGAGGACGGCGTTGAAAGGGTTGACTCGTTCAACCTTATCGGTTGTATAAACAGAAGTGCGAAACTCAAAAAGATCATTGACAAAGAGTTTACGGAAGGCTCTATCTCCGAGCTCATTGCAAATAGCACCATTGTAGCCAGAACAGAACAGAATGATTTTGAGATCCTTGTTAGAAGACTACTGGAATTATCTTTTAAACGGGAAATGTATAAAAAACTGGGCATAATGAAAAATAAATGCCTGGACGAAAACGTTGGCATGGAAGAATTAACTCAGAGTATCAACGATAATCTGGATAATTCAATGCTAGAATATGTTATATATGAGGAGCCGAAGCTTTTATCGGAAATCTGTGATGATCTTTGGGCTAAAACAAAAAACAAAAGGCGCGAAGATGGAACATATGGATTTTTAAGCGTTATTCCTCAGTTTGCGGAGCATTTTTCTTATGAGTCCGGAGAACTCGTTTTGTTTTCGGCTTTGCCAAAACGAGGAAAATCGATTCTTCTAATGAACGAGGCTATCAACCTTGCATTGAATCATGGCAAACAGGTTCTTTATATTGACAGTGAATTGAGTACTGAGGCGTTTCAAATAAGGCTTATGTCGTATCTGAGCGGAATTCCGGTGAAAATGCTTAAATCGGGAAACTTCTCTCGCTTGTCTCCTGAAAAAATGAAAACTGCTGATAACGATATTCAGCGGGCTCTTGGAATTATCAAAAAAACGTCTATCAGACATATTTATAAGCCCGGGTTTGAAAAGGAGTGGCTTATTGCCACAACTAAAAAACTGAAGAAAGAAGGAAAAATCGACGTTTTTATTTTCGACTATTTCAAGGGCGCCGCGACAAAAGGAGACGACGCAAGTTCTGTTTATCTCGGGCTAGGAAAAGCGATTGACGCCGTCAAAAATCTTATCATTGGCGAACTTGACCTGATCGGAATTGCTGCATGCCAGAGTAACAAAGTCGGCGAAGTCGCGGATAGCATAAATCTCGAAAGAAGTTGCAGCACTCTTGTGTTTCTGGAAAACAAAACGAACCGAGATATAGATCAAGACGGTGAACAATGCGGAAACATGAGATTCAGAGTCGCGGCAAATAGAAACGGGTCTCAGATGGACAAGGACGAGTGGATAGATGCCAATTTTGATGGAGATACTTGCAGATTCAAGGAGTGCGAACAACACGTTGACGATCATGCGATATAAGGAGGGATAATCCATGTGTCTTGAACAATATGATACAGAGGCTCTTAAGTCAAAAATAAATATCGTTGACTATGTGGGCCAGTTTATAGACATAAAACCCAATGGCAAAAATTACTGGGGATTGTGTCCTTTTCACAAAGAAGAGACTCCGAGTTTCGTTGTAAACGAAGAAAAACAATTTTGCCACTGTTTTGGTTGCGGAATTAGTTTGGATGTAATAGAATTTGCAAAACAATTTCACCATATCTCTTTTCAAGATGCCGTAATAAGTTTGTTTGCCTATATTGGGGAAGAGGCCGTTACTAGTCTTGTCCCCAATATTTTGGTAACAATAAAGGAGTTTACTCCAAAAAAAACTTGTGATACCGTCGTTGTTAGAAGACCGTTAATGGATACATGCCTCGACGGACTTTCTTCAGAGCCAGTAAAAGAATGGTTGGAAGAAGGCATTTCTTTTGATGTTTTAAAAAAACATAAAGTTGGCTATGATCGCGTAGCAAATTCTATCGCTTTTCCTATATACGATAGTGTAGGGAATATCATGGCCCTCAAACACAGAACACTGGATCCTGATTATAAAAAAAAGAAAATGGGAAAATACATATATTCTGTTCCAATTGGAACATTGGACACTTTTTATTGGTATTTTCAGAACATAGAAGAAATTTATAAAAAAAATGAAATGATAATAGTTGAAGGAGAAAAAAGCGTTATGAAACTGGAATCTTGGGGCATTACAAATGTTGTCGCCTCAATGACCAGCAACCTTTCCGAACTTCAGCTTTTGTTGATTTTAAAAACCGTTGGAGTGAGAGATATTGTGATAGCCTTTGACAGCGATAAAGATTTGAACCATATAAAAAAGACATTTAAAACAATTAGTTCTTATAAAAATTTTTACGTAGTTCAAGACTGGGCAGGAGACGATGCGCTCCTTGGGCCAAAAGATGCTCCATGTGATAAAGGCGAAAAAGTGTGGGCTGAATTATATGAAGCAAAAGAGAGGATTCGGCAATGGTAGAGATATTGGAAAAACTAGAAGTTTTCAATAAATTCAAATTTAACGAAGATATTCACAAATATTATTGTAACGGAAAAGAAATGAGCACATCTGTTACGAGATTTATAGAGCAATTTGAGGAACCATTCGATTCCGACTATTGGGCGGAAGTCAAAGCAAAAGAAGAAGGCATCTCCACGGAAGAAATGCTGGCAAGGTGGGAATCAAAGAGCCTTGTGTCCAAAGTGCTAGGGACGTCCTTACATGCAACGATAGAGCTGCTTTTTAATAACAAAATATTTTGCATTGACGAAAAAAAAATCAAAGAGCAATGTGAAAACGAAGAAGAGTATAATAAGATATTAGACAACTATAAAAATATGGTTCCTATTGTATCTCAGTATTATGCTGATGCATTTAAAAAAATACTTCCAATTCGCCTCGAGATGGTTCTTGGAGATGAAGAATTGGACATTGCCGGTTGTTTAGACGGTTTATTTTGGAATAAAAAAACCAAAAGATTAGAAATATTTGACTATAAAAGTAACGAAAAATTTACAATCGAAAACAGATTTCAAAAATTAAAATATCCTTTCAATAAATTGCAGCAAACCTCTTTAAACAAATATTCTATCCAATTATCCATTTATAAATACTTTCTTCGCAAACACACCGGCCTCGATATTGGCGATTGTTGGCTCGTGCACTTTGATAGAACCACAATGAAATATACATTTTATAAGTGCTTGGATTTGACAAAAGAAGTTGAACTTGTTTTCAATGAAATAATAAAAAACAGGAAAAAGGCAGGTATAAATTGATGGAAAAAACCGCATTCAAAAATTTTTGCAATACATTGTTAGACATACTTCTTTTTATATGGATGTTGCCGCAGAACGTTGCGGGAATGATTTTGTATCCGTTTGCGAAAGTAATACAGAAAGAAAGATTTAATAGGGTGGTATATTTGAGGGCTAGCGGAATTAAATCCGGAAGCATTTCTCTTGGCCGCTTTATTTTTCTATGCGAAGCGCATTGGGGAAAACAGACTGTAAAAGCGCATGAATATGGTCATTTTTTACAAGCGTGCCGCATTGGCTGGTTGTTTCTTCCGGCCATCGGAATTCCCTCTATTATTTGGGCTGGATTCTTTGGCAAATGGAGACAAAAACATAGAAAAACATACTACTGGTTTTATACTGAAGCTTGGGCAGATAAACTCAGCAACATAAAGAGATAAAAGAGGAGAATAAAATGAATAAACTGAAAATTGCTTTTCTTGACACAATCGGGTTGGCTTATAATGGAAATACGTTGAAAACAAGAGGCTTAGGAGGATCAGAGTCGGCCATTATTTTTTTAGGGCAGGAACTAACAAAAATAGGCTTTAGTGTTACAGTCTTTAATCGATGCGATAACGAAGGATTTTACGATGGGGTTCGTTATCTGGACCTCTCTAAAGCCAGAACTGTAAAAGAATATTTTGACATATTGATTGTGTCCAGAACGGTGCTTCCGTTTACTCCTCCAGAATTTGGGCAAGAAGTTTACAATAGATATAAATACGACACGGGGCCTTTTGAACCGTTGGTACAGAGATCAAAATATAAAGTAATGTGGCTTCACGATACTTTTATTCTTGGGG
>Ga0172381_10007791_pt1 | contig 10557 bp, 7 predicted proteins | sample Leawel6488metaG_FD_119754 | JGI IMG/M metagenome (GOLD analysis project Ga0172381, IMG submission 119754) | Leachate microbial communities from a municipal landfill in Southern Ontario, Canada - Leachate well 64-88 metaG | ecosystem: Engineered > Solid waste > Landfill > Unclassified | place... | reverse complement strand
AATTGGACTTTAATTTTAGTAGAAGGTAATGTTGATGCAATATCATGTCATAGATATGGTATTAATAATGTAGCAGCTTTAATGGGGACTGCATTTAATGAAGATACTATTCAAATTATTAAAAGTTGTGGAATTAAGAAAATAATATTTTGTTTAGATGGTGATAAAGGTGGTACTGGTGGTGTTTTAAAAATATTTGAAAATATTCAAGAAGGTTTTTATAAAGAAGATATTAATTTTATTATTAATACAGTTAGAATACCACCACCATACGATCCAGATAGTTTATTAAATATATCAGGTAACAAAGATTTTTTATTGTCAATATTAGATAAACCTCAATGTATATCTGAATTTTTAATAGATATTTCTATGGAAAATACTGAATTAAATACATTGAGTCAAAAAATAAATTTTATATATAATGTTAAAGAGAAACTTAAAACTAATAGAAATTTAACTCAATTAGAAAAGAAATTAATATTAGAATCTTTATCTGAAAAATTAAATATAGATAAAGATGCTGTATCAGATTTTTTTAAAATAGAAGAAAATAAAGATATTACTTCTATGATAAGTGAAATTAGTGAAAAAATAGTTTTATCTGAATTAATATTTTCTGACGAGAGTAGAGTTACAATATTAAGTAAAATAAGTTCTAACAATTATTATTATAGTAGAAATAGAAAATTACATGAATTAATAGAAGACTTACATTCTAATCAAGAGCCTATTGATATAAATGTAATAGAAATAAAAAGTAGAGAAAAGGATTATTTAAATAGACATTTTGATTTAGAATATTTAAATGTTATCAAGAATATACCAAGATTAAATGTTGATTATCATATAGATAAAATAATAGAATTGTATCAAAAAAGATTATTGCTAACTTTATCTAGAGATATTTCAAGTCAGGTTTATGCTTCTGAAAATATGCAAGAACTTATAGGTAATTTTAGTGGTGAATTATATAAGTTAAATTTTAATAAAAATGAAGATATATTTAAAGAACCAAAACAAGAAGCGTTTGATTATTATAGTGTAATGGCTAAAAGATTAAGTAATCCAGGTAAGCATTATGGTATTTTAACAGGATTTAAAACATTAGATGAAGCAACTCAAGGTTTTTTTCCTGGTCAAACAATATTAATATTAGCTAGAACATCTGATGGTAAAACAGCATTGGGACAAAATTTTGCTAGAAATATAGCATTAGAACAAACTCCTGCTAATAATATATATTATGCTAATTTAGAAATGCCTAGCCAAGATATGATGGATAGAATAATATCTATTGATTCTGGAGTACCTATAAGAAAAGTTTGTAGTGGAATGGTTAATGAAAGACAAAAAGTTAGAATATTAAAATCTATAAATAATTATGGTAGTAGAGGTACATTTCATATTCAATATACTACTGATTTAACTGTAAGTAAATTAGCATCTATTTTAAGATATCAAATTGAAGTCAATCATATTAAAATGGCAATATTGGATTATGTACAACTAATGAGTCCTGATAAAGAATATATACATGCACCAAGATCAGAACAATTAGCTGCAATTAGTAGAGGTATAACAGGTCTTGCAAAAACATTAAATATACCAATAATTATAATTGCACAAGCTAATAGAACTACAGTAACAGATAATGCAGGTAGACCAGAACTTCATCATGTTTTTGGTACAGATCAATTAGCTCATGATGTTGATATTGCAATATCATTACAGCCTCAAACTAAAGGTCAAATGGAAAAAAACGGTGGTTTTTTAGCTCCCGATGAAATGAAATATATAGGATATAATCATTTAATAGGAACTAATCAAGATGATTATGAAAGATATAAAATAGGTAGAAATGGCAATTATATTTTACATATTTTAAAAAATCGTAAAGGGCAGAAAGATTTTTCATACCCATTATTTTTTCATAAATTTAAAATTAAATTTCAGGAATGTGCTGATTGTATGTCAGAAATACAATATTATATGAATAATTCTAATTAGGATTAATTAAAAAGTTGTATTTTATTGATTTATATTTGTAGTTTGTTATATTATATATGAGGTATAATATGATTTTATATAAATGTATAAATTATGAAGAATGTAATAATATGATTTCTTATAATGGACTAGGAAGAAAACCTGTTCGTTGTAAAAAATGTCAAGAATTATATTCTAAAAAAATAAGAAGAGATGCTTATAGAAAAAAAGTTAAAGATAAGGTAAAAACAACAAAATGTACTTATAAATTAAAAGATAATTCTTTTTGTGATTTTCAAACTTCTTATATAACAAATAAACCTAAATATTGTCCTAAACATGTTAGAATAATTAGGTTAGAGTGGATTAGAAAACATTATATTAATAAAAAAATTAAATATTGTAATAATTGTAATAGACCAATTCAATATGAAACTAAAAAACCTGATCTTTGTTTATTTTGCAGATCTAGACAAAAAATTAAAACTAATATAGAGAGATTAAATAGAAAAGAGAAATAAATGGCAGTATCGTATAATAGTTTTTTAAAAAAGATAAATAAATCTAAAGATAAAATATTTTTATTTAATGGTGATGAAAATTTTTTAAAAAATGAAGCTATAAATATAATTAAAAATAAATATAAAGAATACTATGATATAGATTTTGATTATTTAGAATATTATGGTAAAGATACATCAAGTGAAGAAATTATTGGGGAGCTTAATACATTTCCAATGATTAATGATTTTAGATTAATTATAGTACATAATATAGATAAATGTGATATAAAAACTAAAAATATAATTAAAAAATGGTTAGATAACCCAAATAATTCTATAATTTTTATTTCTACTACATCTGAACAAATTAATTTAAAAAAATCAACACAACTTTTTTCTAAATTAGATGATATTGCTACTGTAGTATCTTGTTATAAATTAGATTTTAATAATATGAAAGAATGGGTTATAGGTCAATTTTCTAAATTAAATAAGAATATAGAAGAAAATTCATTAGAATATTTGATAGATATGGTTGGTTTTGATTTATATAAAATGAATAATGAAATAAAAAAGATTGATCTATCTATTAAAGAAAATAATGTGACAATTAATAACATAAAAAATATTGTATCAGATATAAGAAGTGATTCTATATTTGATTTAGTTGATTCTATGATTTCTAAAGATTTAAAAAAATCTATAAGAATATCTAATGTAATAATTAAAGAAACATCAGATGTTATTGCAATAATTTCGTTGTTATATAGAAAATTAATGCAGGGATCTATAGTTATTGATTTAATTAATAAAAATATAGATGATAATAAAATAAGGGAAACTTTATCTGTATCACCTTATATTTTAATGCAGATAAAAAATGATTTAACCAAAATATCAAAATTAAATATATTTAAATTGTTTAAATTATTATTAGATTCTGATATTAAACTTAAAAATAGTATAGATTATAGTAGTATAATGAATGATTTAATTATTCAATTTTGTAGATAGGGGAAATATTTATGAAAATGGAAGAGTGCCAAAATGATCCTAAATTTAGGATGGCTTTTGTAGAAAATGATATAAATAATTTTAATGATATAATACAAAACATTACTAATTTTATTTATCACAATAAATCAATGATAAGTATATTAGAAGAAATTAAAAAAAACATTAAACTTCAAGATTTAGAAGTAAATATTATTGAAAAACAATTAAACGAATTGAGAAAAACAAATGAAACTTCATTAGAACAGAAAAACGAACTTAAGATATTAGTAGGTATATATGAAAAATTTTTAAGTTTTAAAAACAACAAAAAATAAAATAATTTTAAAATTCAACAGCAATTAAATAAATAAAAATTGTTGTTTTTAACTTTTTATTGGAGGCATATAATGTCTGTTAGATCTACTTCTTTAAAAGCAATATTAATTAGATTGTTACAAGAAAAAAATCAGCCATGTTATTTATCAGATATATATAAAAATGTTTCTGAGAAATTAAATAAGAAAGATTCTATAAATTTTAAAGCACAAATAAGAGGAATATTAAATTCTTCTATAAAATCTGAAGAAGGTATCTTTAGAAGAGTTCCAAATGTTAAAGGGTTATATACTATATGTGACATAGAAACAGATATAGAAAGATATATAAAAGAAGTAGATGAAGTAGATGAAGATGAAGAAAATGTTATAAATAGAGAAGATGCTATAAAAATTTATAATACATATTTAAAATTAGCATATTCAGAAGCGAATAAACTTCATGGGACTTCTTGTATAGTTCCTATAGACGAATTACATAGTTCTTGTAGAATAGCTCTATATAAGGGTGCATGCTCATATAAAACTAATAGAGCTAAAAGCGATGGTAATTCTCCAATACCATATCTTAAAAGATATGTTTATGGGTCATTATTGAATACTATTCGTGAACAAAAAAATTGGAATTCTAGAAATATTAATATTGAAAATGAAGATGTAGCAAATATTTTAAACGTTGAAAATATTGGTGAATTATCAGATAATTCTGATAATTTTGTAGAAGAAATAGAGTTAAAACAATTGAAAGAATTGTTAATTTTAGAAATGAAAGAACATTTAAATGAAGATGAATTTGATGTTATTGTTAAAAGATGGGGATTAGATGATAGGGGTGGATTAACATTTAAAGAAATAGGACGAGAAATTTGTTTTCAAAAAGATAAAGGTAATACTGATGAATCAGCTAAATCTTTGTCTTGGCAAATTGAATTAAAAGCAAGACAAAAATTAAAGAAAAATAGTGTAATATTAAGAAAAATATTTGAAGCGTATTGTGTATAATTATGAATTTAACAGAATCAATTAAATATGGTATAAGCAATTCTTATATTTTAAATACTATAAATTTATCTTATGGTATTAAAGAAGTATTAAATTTTGCTAAACAATTAAATTGTAATGAAGATGTTTTTTGTGATAGTTGTCCAACATGTTCAATGATAAATAGATCAGAACATCCTGATGTTATTGTATTTCCGAATGAAGCAGAATTTTTAGCTACTGATACTATAAAAATTGATGATATACGATTATTACAAAAAGAAGCAATATTAAAACCATTTAATGCTAAATACAGAATAATTGCAATTAATTATGCTGATAGAATGACAGAGCAAGCACAAAATTCTCTATTAAAAATATTAGAAGAATCTCCTAAAAAAACAATAATATTTTTGATAACTGATAATATTTTTGGTTTACTTACAACAATAAGATCAAGATGTAGACAAATAAATTATAGTTTTAAAAAAGATTATAGTATTAATTTTTTAAAATATGTTCAAGATTTAGAATCTTGTTCTAATAATTTATCAGAATTTTTTAATAAATGTAAGATAATTTCTTCAAATAAAGATAAATCTTTTTTATTAGAATTTGTAGATTTTAATATAATATTATTAAGAGATGCATTGTGTTATTCATTAGGATCTAATTTAATCAGTAATGGTATAGAAGAATATATAAAAAAAATGAGATTTAAAAATATAATAGAAAAAATTGATATGTTAAATCATTATAGAAATTTAATAAAAAATAGAAATATTAATAAGGATTTAGTTGTTGTTGTTATAATGTCAATAATGTTAGATTATTTATAAAATTGGAGAAATAATGGCTTTTTCACACTTACATTTACATACTACATATTCTATAGGTGATTCTATCACCCAAATTAATCCTCTTTTTAATAAGATTAAAAATATTAATCAAAATTCTGTAGCTTTAACAGATCATGGTAATATGTTTGGTTCTGTAGTTTTTTACAAAAAAGCTAAAGAATTAGGAATAAAACCTATCATAGGATGTGAACTTTATGTTTCTCATGGTAAAATGACAGATAAACAAGGAATAAAAGGAAAAAGAGGTTATGGTCATTTAGTCTTATTAGCTAAAAACAATATAGGTTATAAAAATTTAATTAAATTGTGCTCGTTAGGATATACTGAAGGCTTTTATTATAAGCCTAGAGTTGACAAGGAAACATTATATCAATATAGAGATGGTATAATATGTTTAACAGCATGTTTAGCAGGTACTATACAACAATATGTGATTAATAATCAGTTAGATAAAGCTAATCAAGAAGTTGAATGGTATCATAATACTTATAAAGATGATTTCTACTTAGAAATACAAAATCATCATATAAAAGATGAAGATATTGTAAGACGTTATTTTAAGGATATATCTTTTAAAAAAAGTATACCATTAGTTGCTACTAATGATGCACATTATATAGAAAAAGAAGATTCAGAATCACATGATATAATGTTATGTATTAATTCAAATAAGAAAAGAGACGATGAAGATAGAAGAAAATATGATGGTTATAGTTATCATGTTACTACAGAACAAGAAATGTTAGAATTGTTTCCTGATTCTACAGATGCTGTATATAGAACTCAAGAAATAGCTGATAAAGTTAATTTCGAGATGGATTTTAAAACTCATCATTTTCCAAAATATGATATACCTCAAGGTGATACATTAGATAGTTATTTGGAAAAAAAAGTTTATGAGGGCGCAAAAAAAAGATTTGATATTATTACACCTGAAGTAAAAGATCGTATAAAAACAGAATTGTCTGTTATTAAAAAATGTGGTTTCTCTGAATATTTTTTATTGGTATATGATTTTGTTAACTGGGCTAAAAATAAAGGTATTGCAGTAGGGCCTGGTAGGGGCTCGGCTGCAGGAAGTATAGTTGTTTATTGTTTAAATATTACAGATGTTAATCCATTAGAATATGGTTTATTTTTTGAAAGATTTTTGAATCCAGAACGTGTATCAATGCCTGATATTGATATAGATTTTTGTTATTTCCGAAGACAGGAAGTTATCGATTATGTTGTCAATAAATATGGTAAAGAAAATGTAAGTAATATTATTACATTTGGATTTTTAGGTGCAAAAAGTGTTATCAATGCGGTAGCAAAAGTATTAGACATTTCATTTATGGATAGTCAAAAAATATCTAAATTAGTTTTATTGCCTACAGATACATTAGATAATAATTTACAAGCTAATGAAGAATTAAAAAAACTTTTAGAATCTACTGAAAAAAATAAAGAATTATTAAAAATTAGTAAAACATTAGAAGGATGTATAAAATATTCAGGTATTCATGCTAGTGGTGTTGTTGTAACAAGTGGTAATATTGATAGTTATGTTCCTGTAGCAGTAGACAAAGATAGTCAGATAGCTACTCAATATGATATGGAAAGTGTAGATGCAGCAGGAATGCTTAAGGTTGATTTTCTTGGTTTAAGAACTATGACTGTTATAAACGAGACAGTAAGATTAATTAAAGAAAGAAGAGGTATAGATTTATCTATAACTAAATTACCATTGAATGATCCTGAAGTTTATAGTTCTTTAGCTAATGGTGAAACTGAAGGTGTTTTTCAGTTAGAAAGTCATGGAATGAGAAAGTTATTAGCTCAAATGGGTTTTAAAGATAATAATTTTAGAGATTTAGTAGCCTTATTAGCTCTTTATAGACCTGGCCCTATACAATCTGGAATGACAGATAAATTTTTAAAAAGAAAAAATGGAGAAGAATTTGTAACTTATATTCATCCATCTATGAAAGAAATTTTACAAGAAACATATGGTGTTATAGTTTATCAAGAACAGATTATGCAAATAGCAGTAAAATTATGTGGTTTTACTATGGGTAGAGGAGATGTTTTAAGAAAAGCTATGGGTAAGAAGAAAAAAAATGTTATGGATGCTATGAGAGAAGAGTTTGTAAATGGAGGTATAAAAACTAGTGGTTTATCTAATGAGATAATGACTCAATTATTTGATGATATTGAAAAATTCGCTGCTTATGGTTTTAATAAATCTCATAGTTTATGTTATGCATTTTTGTCTTATATTACAGCATATTTAAAAGTTCATTATACGGTAGAATTTATGGCATCATTATTAACTTCTATTGTAGATAAAGAAGATAAAGTTCAAGAATATTTTGTTGAAGCTAAAAGATTAGGTATCCCGATATTATTACCAGATATAAACGATAGTTATAAAGGTTTTGAAGTAACTAATAATAATGAAATTAGATATGGTATGGGAGCTATTCGTAATGTTGGTGATGTAGCGGTAGAAAATATTTTATCAGAAAGAAAAAATGGTACTTATACAACATTAGAAAATTTTTGTAGTAGAGTAAAAGTTGGTAAAAAAATTGTTGAAAATTTAATTAAGTGTGGTTCTTTTGATAAAATAGCAAATAGACCTCAATTAATGTCAATAATATCAGAAGCAATTGATGTAGGTAAGAAAATAATGTCTGAAAAAGATACTGTTACTTTTTTTGATTTAGATGATGAATATGATGATACTCAAGATATAATTTTATCTTTGCCTAATTGTGAAGATTGGTCAGACAAAGAAAAGGGGGATATGGAAAGGGAAGTTTTAGGTGTGTCTATAACATATAATTCATTAGATATAGCTAAAAATTTATTTGCTAAATTTAATTCTGTTAAAGCTAATAATTTAGATGATTATACAGGGCAAAGAGTTGAAGTGCCATGTGTAGTTATTGATAATAAAGCTAAAACATATTCTAAAGGTACTATGCTTTGTTTAGAACTTATGGATGATACAGGTTCAATTCCTGCTATATTATTTGATAAAGCTAGAGAAAATCATGGTGATAAATTAACAGTTGGTAATATAGTAGTTGTTACTGGTAGAGTTGATAGAGATAATAATGATAAAGCTCAAATTATAGTGGATAGTGTTAGAATACCTGAACAATCAGAAATTGAAAGTGGTGGTTATATCACTATAAATGTTAATGGTAAAAATAGAGGTGATATTGAACAGTTAAGAAATTTGATTAATTGTAATAGGGGTAATGATTATACATTAAGATTTGTATTACATAATAATTATAAATTTACGAGTATAAAATTATCTATTAATGAAAATTTTATTTTAGCTGTAAAAAAATTAGGTTTTACTATATTGGAGAATTTTTAATGTCTTCTAAATTAAGAAATTATCAAACCACAGATGTTTTAGAGTCATTACCATTAATTAATGATCCTAAAAGAGATGTTTTATCTTATTTAAGTCAAGAAGGATTTGAACTAATTTCTAATAATAAAAGATTCATTGTTGAGGAAAATGAATATTATAAAAGAAATATTGAATTATTTGATTTATTGTTTTATAATATAGGTGCATTTTATTCTATAGCTGCAAATTATTTTCCTAAAACTATTTCTTTTGAACATAATTTAAATGATAATGTTATTAAAATGATAAATTTATATTATGAAAGAATGTCTTTAGATTATCCTAAAATATTAACTATTGGTTTTGATGTTGATTTTTCATGTATAAAGAAAAAAGAGTTATCTAATAAAAAGGCTATTGTAGCATTATCTGGAGGAAAAGATTCAGTATATGCATTAATATCTGCTATTAATAAATATGGTAAAGACAATGTTATTGCAGTAAATATAAATAGTATTATGAAAATTTTACCAGTCGAAGAATTAGAGGCTTCTAAAATAATATGTGATAAATTAGGTATAAAGCTAATAGTTGTTCCTATACATTATAGTTTTAAAAAATATAGAGGAATTTATAATGGTGCAGAAATAGCTATGGCTACTGCATTAATAGTTCCAATAGCATTTGATTTTGGAATAGGGAATATAATTTTAGGTACATTAGAGAGTGAAAAAGACATTTTTCAGGTTCAACCACCTACTATCAGTGAAACAGGAAAAATGATAGGTTTATTTAATAAGTTTTTAGAAAATATAAATGTAGATATTAAAATTAGTAGTGGTGTTTCAGATACTAAAGAATCTTTAATTTATCTTATGAAAAATAATGCTGATATTATGAAAGAAACTGTTAGTTGTATGATGTTGAGTCATATATATAAATCACATAAAAATAGAGCATTATCTAAATATCCTAATTTTCCATTTTATAATAGAATGTGTGGTGTTTGTCCAAAATGTATGACAATTAATGTTTTTAGATTAAGATATGAAAATAAATTAAATACAATTTTAATTGATAAAAATGTATATGAATATTGTAGACATATTTTTAAAACAATAAGTACTAAAAAAAATAATTTTAAACCTGAAGTCATAGATGAAATGGAAGATATATTAATAGAAGCAATGGAAATTTATGAAATGAATATATAAGGATAGAATATAAATGGATTTTTTAAATAAAATAACTTTGGGTAATTCTTATCTACTTTTAAAAGAAATATCTGATAAAAGTATTGATTTAGTAGTAACAGATCCACCTTATAGAATTCATGCTGATTCTGGTGGTGGTTTACATAATAGTAGAAAATGGCTTAAAAATGTTCATGATAGTAATCTTGATGAATTTGATCCTGATAAATTTTTATTAGAAATTAAGAGAGTATTAAAAGTTTTTAATGCTTATATATTTTGTTCCAAAGATTTATTAGTTGATTATATAAATTTTGCAACAGAAAATAAATATAATTGGGATTT
>Ga0172381_10007790_pt1 | contig 10557 bp, 9 predicted proteins | sample Leawel6488metaG_FD_119754 | JGI IMG/M metagenome (GOLD analysis project Ga0172381, IMG submission 119754) | Leachate microbial communities from a municipal landfill in Southern Ontario, Canada - Leachate well 64-88 metaG | ecosystem: Engineered > Solid waste > Landfill > Unclassified | place... | reverse complement strand
TTTTATCGGTAAATACTATACGTTAAACAATGTTAATTAAATAATAATTCTTTTTGCCACGACGCAAAACATAGTATTTACTATGCAAGGCGTTTGCAAAATCTAACCTTGTTGCTCCATCGAAAACTTTATCACCGTTAAGATAAACGCCGCCACTGGCCAAAAACTCACGAGCTTCGCGTTTTGAAGAAGCAGCTTTCGTTAAAAGCATGGCCTCTTCGAGAGATACTTCGGCTTGAACTTTGATTTCTAAATCGCCAAGAACATCAATTAAATTACGCTCGCTCATTGTTTTAAAATCACCAGAAAAAAGCGATTCGCTCATTTTGATAGCTTCTAATGATCGTTCTTCGCCATGGATAATTTTAACAACTTCATAAGCTAATGTTTTTTGGGCCTGCCGTAATCCTGGATTTTTTTCGTGTTCCACGGCCAGGTTTTCAATTTCGTCTTTATTTAGAAAGGTAAAAACCTTGAGGTAGCGAATAGCGTCAGCATCACTGACATTAATAAAATACTGATATAACTTATATGGACTGGTAATCTCGGGATCAAGATAAAGGGCTCCGCCTTCAGACTTGCCAAATTTACGTCCAGTTGAATCAACAATTAAATGACTAGTCATCACGCCAACCTTAACTTCGCTACCTTCAACTTTGCGAATTAGTTCAAGACCACTTGTCAAGTTGCCCCATTGGTCGCTGCCTCCAACTTGAATGCGGCATCCTTGTTGACGATAAAGGGTTAAAAAATCAATAGCTTGCAAAATGTTGTAAGAAAATTCGGTATACGAAATACCGTTTTCAAGTCTTGTGGCGATGATTTCTTTATTCAGCAAATAGTTAATAGGGAAATATTTGCCATAGTCACGAAGATAATCAAGCATGCTTAACTTGCTTAACCAATCATAGTTATTAACTATAACTCCTCGCTTTGGATCATCTAAATTAATAAATCTCGCTAATTGTTGACGTATGGCATCCGTATTTTTCTTTAACTCTCTATTGCCTAACAAATTGCGTTCCTTTGATTTACCAGAAGGATCGCCAATCATCCCTGTAGCCCCACCAACAACAGGAATAACCCGATGTCCGGCTCTTTGCAAACGCATTAATAAGGAAATCATTACAAAGTTACCGATGTGCATTGAGGCTGCACTTGGATCAAAACCACAATAAATAGTTTGGGGAGTTGATAAAAGTTCACGAATTTCTTTTTCATCAGAGTAATCTTTGATTAAGCCCCGATAATTTAGTTCATCAATGATATTAGACATAAGTTACTCCTTAGTGCTCTTGCGTTGCGTGTAATTTGATTCAAACTTATATGCTTTTTCATATAGTTCGCCATTAAGCAGGTCAACGAGCATATACATCGCTCGCTTTCCGACTTCTTGCATATTAATATAAAAACTTGAAAGCGTCGGGCGTATTATTTCTGCGTATTTCGTTCCAATAATAGAAACTACTTCGACATCATCGGGAACATTTAATCCCGAATCAGTTGCGGCGTTAACAATCGCGGCCCCAATTGAATCACGATAGGCAATAAAAAAGCCTTTGCGATGCTTTTTAAAATATTCCATGAAATCTAAGTAGGTGCGTTCGGAAGAATCATCAACATTAAAAATCCGATATGCCACATTAATCTCGTTATGAAAATCAATGAAAGTTTTTTCAATTCTCGCCAAAAGACGACCGGCGTTATGAACATGAAGAAATACAGCGGGCTTCATTTCGTTTTGCTCGTAACGGGCCTTGAGCATATGACGAACGGCATGCTCATATCCAAAATTGATGCTTCCAACGCGATCTCCCGTAATTTTGTTATTTATAACAATGGTCGGAACTGAATAGGAATTAATTTTTTCAATATCTTCTTTATCGAGTTGATCATCAAAAATAATGACACCATCAACGTGTGAGGTAATAACTTTTTCAACCATGGCAATGGCGTCGCTTCTTGAGTAGGAAGTAACAAAAAGAGTAAGAACGAATCCTTTTTCTTTGGCGACTTCCGTAATTCCGTTGAGCATGTTTGAAATATAAACATAATTAGCAGAAGGAATAACAATACCAATATTCGTCGTAACATTTGTGGCTAAAGCTCGCGCTAAACCACTAGGTTTATACCCAAGTCGTTGAATCGTTGCCTCGACTTTTTTCCTTGTTTCTTCTGTCACATTTCCTTGCTTATTAATAACGCGAGAAACGGTAGCTAAAGAAACGCCACTAGCTTTGGCAACTTCATAAATGGTCACCCGATCTTTTAAATAATCCATATTCGATACTCCCATAGCCTATTCATAATATATGAAAATTTTTTCATAAGCAACGGTGATATTTTCATAACAACGCATTTAATAAATAGGAAAGGCTACTTTTTTGAGGCGACTTGATGCAATATTCTGTCGCCCTTCTTTGGCTTGCGGGGCGCCATCTAACATAACTAAGTCGCCGGTAAAACCAACTGTCGTGTTGTTGACAAAAGCCGTTCCAACACCATACATATCAACAGGGGCGCCAAGCTGTACCCATTCGGTTATTTTATCAACATTAAAACTGCTAGAAACAATAATTTTAACAAAGTTAAATCCTTCATCATCAAGTGCTTTGCGAAGAGCAAAAATCAATTCTTTACAAACACCGTGAGCATCAAATGCCGATGTGTCTTTGCCATCAAAATAATGATCGATCAGTGATTTTGAAGTATCAACCCGCACAGCTTTCAAATCAGACTGCAGATAACGAGCTAACAGCAAAGAATCACGAACTACATCATTATTGTAGTCAATTAATGCCGTTACTTTTTCATTAGGAAAAGTCTTACGGTATAAATCAGCAGCTTTACAAATGTCACCGCCGCAAACTTGAATTAAAGCATGCGGCATCGTGCCCATGCCTTTGCCGCCCCACCAATATCCCTGAGCGTCGGTACTAACACGAGATATACCTGCAACATAAGTTGCATAACCATCGCCTACTTGCGTAAGAAAATCATCTTGGCGATCAGCCATTGAAAAACAAGGGGTGCCATTTAACTTGCTTACAACGCGATGGACATTCGTTGCGACACTGCTTCGGCGTGCTAAAGTTCCGTCGATCATACTTTCAAGAAATCCAAAATTTTCATATTTACCAGTAATTTTTAAAACTGGTTCGTTAGCGGCAATTAAATCACCATCATTAAGGGCTTCTATTATTAACTCTTCAGGATGAATCGCAAAAGTATGAACTAGAGCAATCGCTTCATCCAAACCACAAACCATTGCTTTATCCGTTCTTTGAAAAAACTGCATCGTTACAATGTGATTAGGATTATATTGTTTTACAATATCACGCGCTTTTAAAAAGTAATTAGCAGCGTAAAAACCACTCCTTAGACGTTCGTCAAAACGAAATGTTTTGTTTGTCAAACGGGATATTTTTCCTTGTTCTTTGAGCGTGATCTCTAATTCCATAAATTACTCCTTTGCAAAAAAATCTTGACCGATTTCGGCAAATTCATCAAGTAAATACACTTCGTCCTTACCTTCAATCAAAGGAATATTGAGTTCACTTTTTAAACAAAGGTGTCCCTCACAATATATATTGTCAATTTGCTGAAGGATTGCAGTTTTGCCATTGCCAAGAATTGTCCCAGGCAAAGCAATAACGACGAGGCGATTAACAATGATTGAATCATTCGGGGCTAAAACATAAATAACGCGACTAGAAATATCAACTTTTGCTATAAAAAATTCATTTTCACTTTTAATTAATTCGAGAACTTGACCGACAATAAAATTTGATTCCTGTTCAAGCGGTAAAGCTTCTAAACCGTCGTTAATCAAAATATGATTAATTACTTCAATAAAAGCTGGGGCTGGGTTAATAATCATTCCTTTTGCTTTAAGGCGCACAGTATTGGAAATATTAAAAATATTAATCCCAATTAGTTCATCATCACAAAAAAGGGCAACGGAGTTAACTCGCTTATCAACGCGAGTGACTTGCTTTTGATTATTAAAAACGATCATTAAGATGTCGCCAATCGTATGATAATCGTAAAATAGACGATACATTAGCGGCGTGCCTCAAAAAGCTTCTGCAACATTGAGTAATCGAGTGATTTTAAAATATGGAGTAATGATTTTTTAGCGGCTAAATAATCATCAACATCAATCATTGAACTTGGTGAGTGAATACCACGCGCACAAATGCAGTGAGTCAATGTCAAAGTTCCGGAGTTTGATTTATGAATATTGCCCGCATCAGTACCCCCAGGTGAGTCAAAGTATTGATATTTGACGCCACTTTCTTGGCAAGCCTTGATTTGTAAATCAAGTAGTTCAGGAAAAGCAATCATTGAACGATCAAGATAACGTATTAAAACGCCTTCCCCTAAACGCCCATATTCGTTTTTGTTTTCGCTCAAATCACGAGCAGGAGAACAATCAAGAACAATGGCGAAATCGGGTTTTATCATTTGAGATGCTGTCGTCGCACCACGCAGACCGACTTCTTCTTGAACGTTGGCGCCTATATATAAATCATATGGTAATTCTTCTTGTGCTATCTCATCAAGAAGATCCAAAACCAACGCGACACCATAACGATTATCAAATGCTTTGGCTAAAAGACGTTGACCTTCATTTAAAACTTGGAAATCTCCCAAAACTACAATTGAATCACCAATCGAAATTCCGGCTTTAAGAGCTTCTTCTTTGGAAATAAATCCAAAATCAAAAAGCAAATCATCGATGAAGTTATCTTCGTTGCTTTCTTTTTCTTTTTTTAAGTGGGGCGGAATCGAAGCAATTGCCCCATAAAATTTGTGACCATTTTTTGTTTTTAAAACGACGCGTTGCGCAGCGAGCGTTTCTTTGCTGTGCCCGCCAAGAGCTGAGGCCTTGATGAGTCCGTTATCTAAAATATAAAGAACCATAAAACCAATTTCATCCATATGGGCAGCGAGCATAACTTTAAAAGGATTAGCCGATTTTGTTTTTTTAATGGCATATATGCTTCCCAGGTTATCACTGATAAAGGGGAGGTTTTTGCGCTGAAACTCTTCTTTTAAGAAGAGACGCACATCTTCTTCTGCTCCAGACACGCCGATTAATTGTGTAGATGTCTTTAAAAGCGCTAATTGTCGATTTGATAATTTCATTTTCATTTCCTCCGAGCCACGATGCGGTTTATATTTTTGCCTTCACTTCGAAATTGACGTTCATATTCGCTCAATGCATCGCCCACTTCTAAGGTTTCATAATTATTAGTTTCGGAAATAACTTCCAAGGGGCTTTCTGCAAATGTTTGGCGTGAATACTCATAAAGCCCATCGTTATCACTTTTAAAAAAGAGATAACCACCGCTTTTTAGGATTCGCATATATTCTAACAATTTAGCAGGAAAAGTAAGCCGTCTTTTTTCATGACGACGTTTGGGCCAAGGATCGGAAAAATTAAGATATATGGCATCTAAACTCATATCATTAAGACTTGGGAGAATCTTTGCGACATCTTCGGTAATAACTCGAACATTTGTAAGCCGCTTATCAACAATTTTACGAGTCGCCATTGCCGCAATAATCGGGCTGACTTCAATCGCAAGATAATGGGTAGCAGGATTAGCTTCAGCTACAGCCACAATAAAGTCACCTTTGCCACACCCGATTTCCATTGCCAGATTTTCTGTTGCAAAAAAAGATACATCGTCGGCAAGGTTTGCTAAAACAATTTCGCGATGAAGTTGCAAATATGGTTTAGCCCAAGGTTTATATCGTGTTCTCATTTATTTCATAGTTCCAAGGGAGTGGATAGCCCGGGCATAAATAGCCATCGCTAGATAGAAATTATTCATAATAATGTTTTCATCAGCCTCGTGCATGTGAGGGTTATCATCAGGAAAGGCCGCTCCAAACGCGACAGTATTAGGAGCCTCTTTAGCGTATGTTCCCCCGCCCATTGTTAATGGTTTACTTTTTTTATCAAAGGTTTCCTTACGATAGGCATCTAATAAAGTTTTGACTAACGGGGATTTAACTGGAAAAAGAAGAACCGGACTTTGTGAATAAATCTCACTTGTTAAGCCACTGGCTTCATCGAATTTGTTAACAAATTCACGGTCATTCACTTTTTCTGGATAGCGGAAATTGACTTTAATTTCTAAGACTTTACCATCATAATTGACAAGGCCGACATTATATGTCGTCTCGCCCAAGTCTTTACTATGAGCGTAACCTTGAAAAGGCTTGCCATTAAAATCTTTAAATTGCGCAACGAGTTTTGTCAAAAAGTTATTTTGATAAAAGGTTCCAACAGCGTCCAAAGCTTGTAAACCGGCATTAAAGCCAAGCTGAGGCGTTGAACCATGCGCCGAAGTGCCAACAAAAGTAATTTTTGACGTTCCATTTCCTTTTTCAATCATCGGTTTATGTTTGAGTGTTTCTAAGAATTTTTCAAACCCATTATCGGTTTTCATAACAAGCAAAGCCGAATCGATAACAGAATTGACAGCTTCACCACCACTGATTTTTATGATTCCCGGTAAGACAATATTCATTTTCGATTTGAAATTGCTAATTCCCTTTTCGCCATAGACAACAGGAAAACTAGCATCGGGAGTAAAACCATAAGTTGGTGCTTCTTTTTTTAATTGCTGAAAGTAATATTTTAAACAGCTAGACCCTCTTTCTTCATCGCCGCCAACAACTAAACGCACGCGATAATTATGAATTAAATCATTGTCTTTTAAGGCTTTTATGGCATAAAAGGCCGCAATTAATGGTCCTTTGTCATCGCTTGTTCCACGGCCATACATTCGCCCTTTTTCAATGACAGCCCCAAAAGGAGGATGCTTCCAATTGTTACCAACAGGGACAACATCAGCGTGAGCAAAAATTGAAATTAAGCGCTCACCTTTGCCAAACGTCATTTCCGTAACGCGATTATCGCAATAATCGACATCAAAACCATATTGACGTGCCAGGCGACCGATGAATTTCAAAGCTTTTTCAACTCCTGCGCCATAAGGGGTCATCGCCGAAATGCTTTGCTCATCATAAACAGAATTAATGCGTACCATTTCTTGAAGAGTGCGTGAAGCGTTAAAACGATAGGGATTTGTTAGTTCAAGATAATCAATTTCCGGTTTCATGATTGCCATCCTTTCGCAATGCTAAATTGGGGTATTTATTAAAAACAAGTAAGGAAACAGTCGGAGTGATAATAGCGGCTAATCCGGCTTCTATTAAAGCCCCCGCTCCAATAAGACTAGCTAATGCTAGACCTGCCCATGTCAGCGATGTTTCGAGGAAACTTTCTAGTTCACTACGATAAACGAGCCACAGCATCGTCAAAACAAGAAAAGTATGAAAGGCTGTCAAAACAAATGAAGCCAAAGTTATATGAATACCTTTTTGATAAAACTTTGGCATGCGGCGAATCAGAGAAAACAAAAACCCGGCCGCTAAGCCAAAAAGAGCACGAGGCAAAACAGAAATTAACGGATTTACAAATAGAAAATCAATAGTGCCTGGGTAAGTTGTGGCCTTAATTAAAGAGGCGACTCCAAAAAAGATGCCATACATTAAACCGCGTTTCCATCCGAAGATGGCTGCTCCAATCAAAACGGGTATGTGAATTAAAGTGAAGGAAATTAACCCAACCTGAATAAAGCCAATATATGGAACAAAAGTCATAATGATAATGATGGCTAAGAACATCGCGTCGAAAATGATGCTGCGAATTAATTTACTTTGCATTATTCGCCACCTCGTTCTTTTCATAAATTACTCTCAAACCATCGAGTATTAGAAACTCATCATAGATGAAATCAGGTAGCAAGTCTTTAACATATATAGCGTCACCACCAGTTAAAACATGTCTTGTCTGATAGCCAAGTTCTTTTTCAAAATGTAATAACAGGCCATTTATCATTCCGACAGTTCCATAAATTGCTCCGGCATTCATTGAGTCACGCGTATTCTTACCGATAACTTTTTTTGGTCTAGTAAGAGAAATACGCGACAATTGGGCGGCTCGCCCAATTAAGGCATCAACCGCCACATATAAACCCGGATAGAAAGTTGCGCCAACAAAAGCTCCTTTAGTGTCAATAGCCAAAATTTTAATCGCCGTTCCTAAATCAACAATTATTAAAGGCGTCCCATATTTAGCGATGGCTCCGACAGAATCGGCGACTAAATCACTGCCTAATTCATTAGGATGATCAATCAAAATGGGAAGGCCGGTTTTAAGACCGGGATTCAAAATAACAACTTCTAATCCAAAAGCAGAAAAGACGGCAGCTTTAATTACTTCCGTCAAAATTGGTACAACACTTGATATAATCGCCCCCCGAAATAATTTTTTATCAAGTTTTCGAAATTGCATAAACGTCTCAATTGTTGAGACATACTCGTCGAGACTTTTTTTCGAATCGGTTGCTGTCTTAAACGTTGCCACCAGCTGAGTTTGATCAAAAACTCCGAAGGCGATGAGAGTATTACCCACATCAATCGTTAATAGCATAAAGTTACCTCCGCTACAATCTTGCAAACCGCAAGTATCGTGCACCGTAATTATAATTAAGATTCTTTTTATTTAAAAGAAATTAGACTTGACTAGCGAACAACAATATTAACTATACGACCTTTAACAACGATAATTTTGACAATTTGCTTGCCTTGAATATTACGAACGACACCTTCTAAAGAAAGGGCGACTTTTTTTACGGTCTCTTCTTCATCATCAACACCAGCTTCAAAGGTTGCTCGTAATTTGCCATTAACAGATACGGCCATAGTCACAGTTTGTTTAATAAGTTTTTCCTCATCATAGCTCGGCCATGGAGCGAAAACAATAAGGTCCTTATGACCAAGAAGATACCATATTTCTTCGCCAATAAAGGGAGTAATGCACGCCAACATCTTCAAGAAACCTTCAAGATACGGCAAGTATAATTGCTCGGATTTATAGGCTTCGTTAACAAATATCATTAACTGAGCGATTGCCGTGTTAAATTGTAAGGCAGCAAAGTCCTCGCTGACCTTTTTAACTGTGTAATGATAAACATAGTCTAATTTGCCATCATTGACCACGCTATGCTTATTGGTAAACTCTTCTTCGCTAAATAATCGATAAGCTCGCTCAATGAAACGCCGAGCCCCATCAAGACCATTTTCTGACCATGGTAGTGAAGCTTCAAGAGGTCCCATAAACATTTCATATAAACGAAGAGTATCAGCCCCATATTTGGCAATAACATCATCAGGATTAACAACATTACCGCGTGATTTTGACATTTTCTCGTTATTTTCGCCCAGAATCATGCCTTGATGAAACAGCTTCTTAAAAGGTTCATCTGTATTAACAATTCCTAGGTCATATAAAAATTTGTGCCAAAAACGGGCGTAAAGTAAATGTAAGACTGCATGCTCGGCCCCACCGATATATAAATCAACTGGTAGCCAGTGGTTTAGCAATTCGCTATCGCCAATTGCTGAATCATTGTGCGGATCAATGTAACGAAGGTAATACCAGCACGATCCCGCCCATTGCGGCATGGTGTTAGTTTCACGTTTGCCTAATTGATTATTAATGATAACATCCAGCCAATCGGTGGCGTGGACAAGAGGTGATTCGCCCGTGCCGGAAGGTTTATATTCTTGCAGTTTAGGAAGGACAAGCGGAAGTTGATTTTCTTTGAGAGGTTCGATTCTTCCGTCTTCCATAAGGACGACAGGAATAGGTTCGCCCCAATATCTTTGTCGCGAAAAGAGCCAATCGCGAAGTCGATAAGAAATTTGATATTGTCCTAATCTCTGTGCATTAAGTTTATCAACAATAACTTTTGTGGCATCAGATTTATTAAGTCCATTAGCAAAATCACTATTAACATGTGGGGCGTCGTCTTCCATCGCGCGTTCAGAAATATCGCCTTCAAGAACTTGAATCATGTCGAGTCCATATTTTTTGGCGAATTCATAATCGCGCTGATCATGGGCGGGGACGGCCATTACCGCTCCTGTTCCATAGGTTGATAAAACATAGTCAGCAATATAAATCGGAACTTCCTTATTGTTCACCGGATTAATGGCGTAAGCACCAATAAAAACACCGGTTTTTTCTTTATTTAATTCGGTTCTTTCCAAATCAGATTTTGCAGCAATTTTTGCTAAATAAGCTTCAATTTCGACAATTTTACTCGGATTTGCAATCTTTTTGACTAAATCATGTTCTGGAGCTAAAACACAATAAGTGCAGCCAAACAGTGTGTCAGCACGCGTTGTAAAAACATCAAAATGCAAGTCGCTATTTTTGACGCGAAAAGTAATTTTGGCTCCTTCAGATCGCCCAATCCAATTTGTTTGCATGTCGATCGTCGACTTCGGCCAATCGACACTTTGCAAGCCGCTAAGTAAGCGATCAGCGTATTTGGTGATGCGTAATAACCACTGCCGCATTGGAAGACGAATAACATCATAGCCACCACGTTCGCTTTTGCCATCGATTACTTCTTCGTTGGCTAAAACGGTTCCAAGTTCTGGACAAAAATTGACAGGTATTGAATC
>Ga0172381_10007788_pt1 | contig 10560 bp, 7 predicted proteins | sample Leawel6488metaG_FD_119754 | JGI IMG/M metagenome (GOLD analysis project Ga0172381, IMG submission 119754) | Leachate microbial communities from a municipal landfill in Southern Ontario, Canada - Leachate well 64-88 metaG | ecosystem: Engineered > Solid waste > Landfill > Unclassified | place... | reverse complement strand
TTCACGAAACGAGAAAAGAGAAGACAGCTTGTCTTCGCGGGACCAAGCTCTTTTAGAACTTTTATATTCGTCCGGGATGAGATGTAGTGAAGTTGTTAATTTAAAGACGATAGATATTGATTTTCCTTCTAGGACAATTAGAGTTTTTGGTAAAGGAAAGAAAGAGCGAATCGTTCCATTTAGTGATACATGCAAAAAGGCAATGATTTTATATGCTAAATATTTACGTGAATCGCTTTTATCTACTTTACCAGTAGACAAAAAATTAAATTATTTCTTTCTAAATTCAAAAGGCGGACGATTGACTAATCGTGGAGTCGAATATATTCTTCATGAAATCGAAAGAAAAAACGGTATGAATATTGGGCTTCACCCTCATCTACTACGCCATAGTTTTGCAACTCATTTACGGGAAAATGGCGCATATCTTCGTTCAATACAGATTCTTTTAGGGCATGAGTCAATTAACACAACTCAAGTTTATACAAACATAACGAAAGAAACGATGAAAAAGGAATATGACGAATTTTTTCCTCGTTCAAAAAAAAGATAGATATCTACCGTTTTCATTGATTGTATATACCAAAAGTAGTATAATTTTTGTACTTTTGAGCAATCAAAAGAATACACACATTATGGATTCGTGGTCCTAGTCTCAGTATTAATACTGAGGGAAAACGTTAGAAGTAATGGAGGTTTTAACAAATAGGAGGTCTCATTATTATGAGCGTAGAAGTTAAAAAGGAAGTTGTAGAAGCTGTTGCTAAAGATGTTAAGGCTGCTCAAGCTGAGCAAGCTATTGCTGCTGAACAAAACGTTATGGCGGCTATTGTTCGTGATCCAAACGCACCAATTATTACCTTAAAGAAGTTACTTGAAGCTGGTGTTCATTATGGTCATCAAACAAGAAAATGGAATCCAAAGATGGGTAAATATATTTATTGCCCACGTAATGGTATTTATATTATCGATTTAAATAAATCAAGAGATGCAATTCAAGCATCATATGAAAAATTAAAAGAAATAGTTGTTGATGGTGGTAAAATTCTTTTTGTTGGTACGAAAGTTCAAGCCAAGCCAATTGTTGAAGCTGAAGCAATTCGTAGTGGTAGTTTTTATGTTACCAACCGTTGGTTAGGTGGTGTTTTAACTAACTTTAAGACAATTCAAACTAGAATTAAAAAACTAAAAGATTTAGAGCAATCTGAAACTGATGGTTCATGGGATAAACTCTCAAAGAAAGATGTTATTGAACTTAAAAAGTTGAAAATTAAACTAAGCAAGAACCTTGAAGGTATCAAAGAAATGAGAAAACTTCCAAACGCTATTGTTGTAGTTGATCCAACTGTCGAACATAACGCTATTAAAGAAGCCAGCAAGCTAGGAATTCCAACATTTGCTGTTTGTGATACTAATTGTGATCCTGATAATATTACTTATGTTGTCCCAGGTAATGATGATGCAACCAAATCAATTCAACTTATTATTGGTGTATTAAGTGATGCTGTTTGCGAAGCCAAAGGTGGTTTAACAAACATTGCTTATACAAAAGACGAAGGCGAAGAAGTTTCAATGAAAGATGCTATTCGTCAAGCTGATAGAGAAAATGCTTTACGTCTTGCTGCTCGTAGAGAATTGCAACGTGAAAGATTAGAAAAAGAAAAGGCTCGTAGAGATCAATACGAATCTCGTTTCAATAAAACTCCAGTAGCAAAGAGTGAAGCTCCTGTTGCCCAAGGAGTCGCTAAGACCGAAATCAAAAAAGAGGAGACTAAATAATGGCAAATATTGAAAATATTAAAATTTTACGTGAACGTACTGGCGCAGGGATTATGGATTGCAAAAATGCCTTAATCGCTTGCGAAGATAATATTGATAAGGCTGCAGATTGGCTTAGAGAAAAAGGTATTGCTAAAGCCGCTAAGAAGGCTGATCGTATTGCTGCTGAAGGCTTAGCAATTGTTCATGTTTGTGAAAAATGTGGTCGTGCCTCAATCGTTGAAGTTAATTGCGAAACTGATTTTGTTTCAAAAAGTGACCCATTTAAAGCACTTGTTGAGGAATGTAGCAAATTAGTGTTAAAGAATGATTGCAAGACTATTGATGAAGCCAAAGCTTTAACAAAAGAATTATTTACGGAATCTACCTTAAAGATTGGTGAAAAACTTGATTTTAGAAGATTTGAAATTGTTGAAAAGAAAGATCCAAGCAATGGCATCGGAAGTTATATCCATATGGGTGGAACACATGCTGTTCTCGTTCTTCTTGAAAAAGACGATGCCGAACTTCTTAAGGGTTTAGCAATGCATATTGCTGCTAATGCTCCAAAATACATTACTGAAAAGGAAGTTCCTCAAGTTCTAAAAGATAACGAAGCGAAGATTCAACTTGAAGCTGCTAAGAATGATCCAAAGTTACAAGGTAAACCAGAACAAGCTTTAGCTCGTATTATCGAGGGCAAAGTCCATAAGACTTTCGGTGAAGTTACTCTTCTCGATCAAGAATACTTACTAGATCCAAGTAAAACTGTTGGTCAAGTATTGAGTGAAAAAGGAAATAGTGTTTTAAGATTTGTTCACTATACTGTTGGTGAAGGAATTGAAAAACGTGTTGATGATTTCGTTAGCGAAGTCATGAAACAAGCAAAATAATAAAAATTTTAAATTAGGCACACATAAGTGTGCCTTTTTTGTTATAATATAAAACGAGGTTGGAAACATGAATATTAAATACAAAAGAATCATTCTAAAAATTAGTGGTGAATCTTTGTCGGACCAAAGCCGTCTTGAAGTTTTAGATGGAAATAAAGTTGATGCTATTGCAAAAACAGTTAAAGAACTAAACGAAAATAATGTTGAAATTGGTATTGTGATTGGTGCTGGCAATATTTTCAGAGGGAAATTAGCTGAGTCCTTACATATTGACCATACTGATGGTGATTATATGGGAATGCTGGGAACTGTAATTAATTGTCTAGCTCTTTCAAGTGCTCTTGAAGGCATGGGTGTTGAAACTCGTGTTATGTCGGCAATTCAAGTAAATCAAGTTTGCGAGCCTTACCGTTATAAGAAAGCTAGATCGCATCTAGCAAAACATACTGTTGTACTGTTTGCTGGTGGAACAGGAAATCCATATTTTACAACAGATAGTTGCGCGTCGCTACGTGCTCTTGAAATGAATTGTGATGCGATTTTAATGGGTAAAAATGGAATCGATGGAGTTTATGATTCGGACCCTAATATCAATAAAAATGCAAAATTTTTGAAGAGTTTGACTTACGATGAAATTATTCAAAAGAATTTACAAGTTATGGATCAAACTTCAGTTGCGATGCTAAAAAATCATGGAATTGAAGTTAGAATATTTTCAATGGCTGATCCTAAGAACTTTCTTAGGGTTGTTCAAGGAGAAGATATCGGTAGCACAATAAAGGAGAAATAATTATGCCAGAAATTTATGTAAAAGCAAAAGCCGAGATGGAAAAATCATTTGAATCTTTAAGATTAAATTTAAATACTCTTCGTACAGGGAGAGCTAGTGCCTCGCTTATCGAGAATCTTGAGTGTGATTATTACGGAGATAAAATTTCAGTTACACAAATTGCTTCGGTCAAAATTCCAGACCCACGTCAATTATGCATTATCCCATATGATAAAAATGATACAAAAGCAATTGTTGCTGCAATTAATGCTTCACAAATTGGCATTAATCCAACTGTTGATGGGCTAAACATTCGTTTAATTATGCCTGCTCCAACAGAGGATAGACGTATTGAATTATCAAAGAAAGCGAAAGCTTATGGCGAAGCAGCTAAAGTTGCTATTCGTAATGTTCGTCGAGATATTTTAGATAATGTAAAAAAAGAAGAAGGAATTTCTGAAGATTTAATTAAGCGTTCTGAAACTGATGTTCAAAAAGCTACTGATGAGTCAATTGCAAAAATTGATAGTTTAGTTAAAGAAAAAGAAACTGAAATCATGTCGATTTAATATGAGTGATAACAAAGGGAATTTTAATAAAAAGGATGTTGGACCTCGAGTTAATCAATTAAATGCACAAGTTAAGCACAGTATGCTTTCTCGTGTTTTAATGGCAATTATTATGATTGTGATAGTTGTACCATGTTTAATAATTGGTGATTATGTTTTTTTCGTATTGATTTTGTTTTTAGCTCTTGTGAGTACTCACGAATTAATCAAAGCTCCTCAATCTCTTGAACATAAATACAAGAATGTCATATACTTTTTCGCGTATTTTATGATGATTATCATGATTTATTGGATTTTTATTAAAAATAATTTTCTTACTTACGAAGCTCTTAAAAATAAGGGATTGGAAGATGAATTTGTTTTTAGTCTACAAAATGGATTTCAAGTACCACAAGTTAGTTTATCTGCGTTAGTAGTATCAATTGCTTTCTTTTTTTTAATGGTAATAATCGATAATAAATTTACAATTAATGAAGCTTTTTATTTCATTACAATGTTATTTGTTGTGGCGATTGCATTTCAATGTACACTCTTTTTAAGATATTTTCCATTTAATGAATTTGGTGATAATAAAGCATTGATTGCTAGTAATGAGTTTAAATATTGGCAATCAGCTGAACTTTTAATTTTTGTTTTGCTAGCTGATTGTATGAATGACACCGGAGCTTATTTTGTCGGTGTATTGTTTGGAAAACATCATATGACTCCTATTATTAGTCCAAAGAAGACTTGGGAAGGGTTTTTTGGTGGTGTTCTTTTTTCTTTTGTTTCCAGTTTATCTTTTGCATTAATTTTTGATGAATTAGGTATGCCACTTGCTAATTTCCTTGATATCGATCATTGGTATAATGTTCTTGTGTTATCTTTAATAATTCCAATTACAGCTACTCTGGGTGACTTAATGTTTAGTGCGATTAAACGTAATTTTGGTATTAAAGATTTTGGGACAATTTTAAAATCACATGGTGGAATTTTAGATCGTATAGATTCAATTGTTTTTACATCAATTGCATCCAGTCTATTAATTGTTTTAATGGATCATAATTGGGGAATTTTGTTATGATAAAAACTATTACGGTTCTCGGGGCAAGTGGATCTGTTGGTTCACAAGTTTTAGAAGTCTTAGAAGATCGTGATGATTATCAACTTCAAGCTTTTTCTTGCTGGAAAAATATCGAATTTGCAAGAAAAGTTTTAACAAGGTTTTCAACAGTTAAATATGTTTGTGTTTCGGTTAAAGAAGACGCTGATGAATTAAAAAAAGATTTTAAAAACACACTTTTTTATTTTGGCGATCAAGGTTTGCTTCAAATGATTGGCGATGCAAATACTGATGTTTATGAAAATTCAATTCTTGGTTTTGCAGGATTTTTTCCTTCGATTACGATTTTAAAAATGAATAAAGTACTTTTGTTATCAAACAAAGAATCGTTGGTTGTTGGTGGGAAGTTTGTTAATGAACTTTTGGAACAAGGCCTTGGTAAATTATATCCAATCGATAGTGAACATGTTGCAATTTTAAAATGTTTATATAAACAAGATTTGAAAAACGTTGATCACATAACATTAACGGCTAGCGGTGGTAAGTTTTTTGATTATTCTCGTGAAGAGTTAAAAAATGTCTCTTTGAGTGAAAGTGTTATAAATCCAAATTGGCTTATGGGCCAAAAGATTACTGTTGACAGCAACACGATGATGAACAAGATGTTCGAGATTGTAGAAGCTCATTATCTTTTTAAATTACCATACGAGATGATAAAGGTTGTCGCTGACCGAAAGAGTTATGTTCACAGTTTTGTCGTTTTTAAAGACAAAACACGACTTCAAGTTGCAAAGCCAACAATGAAGGATCCAATTATTTACGCACTAGATTTTGGAGTTCCACTTAATAATGAAAATGATTTTTGTGACGTTGAAACCAACACACAAAATAATTATAGATTTGATGAAGTAAAAACAAGTAGATTTCCAGTATTAACGCTGGCAAAAAAAATTATTAATCAAAAAGGTTGCTTAGGTTGCGTTATTAATGCCTTTGATGAAGTTTTGGTTGATGCTTTTTTAAAAAACAAAATTGAATTCAAAGATATAGATGTTATTATATTTAACATAGTCAAAGATTATAAGTTTAAAGAAAAGTGTTCTTTAGACGAACTTAAAAAGATTGATTTTTCCGCAAGAGAATTTGCTAAAAATTATTTAGAAGATATGAGGTAGAGTAATGAACAATTTTTTATCCCTTTTAATGTTTATAATTGCTTTTGGTGTTTTAATTACAATTCATGAATTAGGACATCTTATCACTGCAAAAATGTTTAAAGTTTACTGTAGTGATTTTTCGATTGGTTTTGGATATAAAATTTTGAAAATCGTTCGTGATGATCCAGATGAAAAAAAGAATTCGTTGTTTTGGTTTAAGAGCAAAAATAAAAAAAGAGAAACGAATTTTTCGATTGGTATCGTCCCACTTGGTGGCTACGTTGCAATGCTTGATGCAGATGAGGATGAAACAATTAAAGTGAAGCCAGAATTAAAAGGAAGAAGTGTCGAGGATATTACTTATTGGAAAAAGATTATTGTTTTTTTAGCTGGCGTTTTTATGAACTTTGTCCTCGCATGGCTTATTTTCTTTATTAGTGCATCATGTTTCGAACAAAAGAAAGCAGATACTATTAATGTTGTAATGACAACAAATAGTGCCGCGTTGAAGTCATCTGTTACTCTGGATGAAGAAGGGTTAATTCCCTTTGAAGTTTCTTCACCAACGCTTGATAGCGATCATAATTTAAAAGATTTTTATGTTTTAAATGTCAATAAATATTCAGATGATGAATCAATATATTCGATTAATAATCCAGAGTATCCTGTTACAATTAGTGGCAATTTAAACAAATATTCGCTTATTTTTGATTCAAGTAAGCTTACGCTAAATAATACTGATTATTCTAATTGTTTTACTCTTGCTCTTGCAGAAGCAAAGACATCTGGAACAATTCAATATTTTCCAGTTTTAAATGACGCAAAAACTCTTACTACTTATACTTTTTCGAAAGATGAAAAAATTAGTACAATTAAAGCAAAAATTACTAAACACGTTGCTAGTGATTTAAGTCAAGAAAATAAAACAATTTCAACCGATGTTTATTTGCATTTAACACTTGATGCTGATGCAAAATTAAAAACAATCGGATTTGGTGTTTTTGTTAATAGTTATTGGAATGGATGGAATAGTTTTGCTGTTGCAACAAATAATTGGGCAAAAGCGACAGATTTAATTGGAAAAACTCTTTTCCGTTTATTTTACGATTCTTCAACTTGGAATTCTGTTGGTGGTCCAGTTGCAATTTTTACCCAAACAACATCGATTCTTACTGATTATCCTTTTTATGTTTACTTAAATACTTGGGCGGTAATTAGTGTTAACTTAGCTATTTTTAATTTATTACCTTTCCCAGGACTTGATGGTTGGCAAGTTTTAGTTTGCTTGATTGAGTGGGTTGTAAATGGTGTTAAAGGAAGCAAAAAGAATAAAAATAAAGAAATTAAACGTTCAATGGAATTAACTTCTGAAACTAAAGAAGTTAACGTTGGCGAAAAACGAAAAGCAGATTTCAATTGCTGGAAATTCCCACCAAAAGTTAAAAATGTAATTTCTTATATTGGTTTAGGTTTACTTTTTATTGTAGCAATTTTGATTTTCGTTAAAGATGTAATGGGATTGTTTTAATATGCCAGTAAATTCAATGATGTTACGTTTTTTACGTTCGATTGGAATTAATACTCCAAGTTCTTTTGATATTAATATGATTTCTTGCACAAAATCACATTATGATAATAATTTTTATACTATAAATTTTGTAAAAGACACGGGTTGGGATTACGAGAGTGCAGAAAAATTCTTTACTGCCACGAGACGCGTAGACTATGGCTGCGCAATGATTTTTACTTATAAAGGAAATATTAAAGATAAAAAACTTTGTGATCTTATTAGTGATTGGATGTTTAATAACTCACACGAATATGCTCAATTTAAAGTAAGTTATACTGAAATTCCAGAAGATAAAAAATTAACATTTATTTTTGAAATTGCTGATAAAGAAGCAGAATTTAATAAAAAGTATAAAACGGATTTAGGCAACTTCTTTAAATCATTAACATATGATTTTGAAATTAAAACGATTTTGGTGGATGAAGATGAGCCAATGCCAACTAAACTTGATGAAGGTTTAGCTGTTGATCCTGGTGAAGCTCCTTTAGAAGAGAATAATTTTGTAGATGAATATAGCAATAAAGAAGCACTTTTTGAAGAAACAAAACGAAAAACAGAAGACGAAATTCAAAAAGAACTTAAAGATAATTATGAAAAAATGCTTGATGAACGTCGTCAAAGGGAACTGTTTAAAAAAGGCGATTACCAATCGATAAAAATTATTTTAGTTGACTCTAATAGCGGTGCCGTCGATATAAATGGTAAGATATTTGAAGTTACTCAAAATGATACGAGGACTGGAAAATTTTTAGTAAAAATAGGTGTTGATGATGGAACGGATGCTATTTATTGCACACTTATTTCTAATGATAGATCATTAACACGTGAAGATATGATTAGTATCGCTGTTGGTAAAAATATTCGAATTGAAGGGCGTGCAAATATAGACAAATTTAAAAAAGAGACCGTAATAATGGTCCATTATTTCTTTATTTTGCCACCAACTCCTTTACGCGATGACTTAAGTAACAAAAAGCGTGTGGAACTTCACCTTCATACAAAAATGAGCGATATGGATGGAGTTACTTTTTTTAATGATTATGTAAAACTTGCAAAACACATGGGTCATAAAGCAATTGCTATTACTGATCACGGCGTCGTCCAAGGTTTTCCAGATGCACAAGCAATTGCAAAAAAAGAAGGAATCAAAGTTATATTTGGCAGTGAACTTTATTTGATTGATGATTATTTACACGGAAGCGTTAATGCCGATAATTCGCTTTTAGCAAATTCAACATTTGTTTGCTTAGATACAGAAACAACTGGGTTAAGTACAAAATATGATCGTATTACTGAGTTTGGTGCAGTCAAGGTTGTTAGAGGAATTATTACTGATCGTATTGATATTTTGATTGATCCCGAGATGCATATTCCTGATGAGATTCAAGAAAAAACAAATATTAGCGATGAACTTGTTCGTGGAAAACCAAAATTTAGGGAAGTTGTTCCGCAAATATTAAAATTTATGGAAAATTCCATTATGGTTTCTCACAATATTGATTTTGATTATGGCATGATTGACGAAGAAATGAAGGCAAATGGGTTCGGTGAACTTAAGGTTCGAGGAATTGATACTCTTGCTCTTTCAAGATATTTGTTTCCTGAGTCGGTTTCTCATAATTTAGGATCTTTATGCAAACGATATGAAGTTCAATACGATGAAGATAAAGCTCACCGTGCTGACTACGATGCAGAAGTTTTAAGTAATGTTTGGTTAGCTATTCGTGAGCAGTTTGTAAAACAAAATAGTGCTGTCACCCTTAATGATTTGAAGAATTTACCATTAACAATTCCTGGTCTTAAACACTATCGTGGGTCTTATCACGCGACAGTTTTGATTAAAAATGATAGTGGTGTTAAAGATTTATATAAAATTATCAGTGATTCGCATATAAATCATATCGGATTGCATCCATTTACTACGAAATCTTACTTAGAAGAACATCGTCAAGGTCTTCTTGTGGGCAGTGCTTGTTTTAATGGTGAAGTTTTTCAAGATAGTATGCTAAGTGGTGATGATGTTTTACGTGAAACTATTAAAAAATTCGATTTTATTGAAATTCAACCTCTTGAAAACTATTCTTTTTTAATTAATATGCATCACATTAGTGATGAAAATCACCTAAAAGATATAATTAAGAATATTATAAAAATTGCGGATGAAGAAGGCAAAATTATTGTTGCTACTGGCGATTGTCATTATCGTGACCCAAGCGATAAAGTTTATCGAGATATCATTATTAGTGCAAAGCAAATTGGTGGAAATCTACATCCTTTGGCCCCACGAAATCGTCAAAATTATGGTAGTTTTGATAATCCTGATCAACATTTCCGTAGCACTGATGAAATGCTTAAGTGTTTTGAATGGCTCGGCAAAGAAAAAGCCTACGAATATGTTGTTACTAACAGTAATAAAATTGCAGACATGTGCGATGCAATTGTCCCTGTTAAAACCGATACATATACTCCAAAAATTGAAAATAGTGAAAAGTTATTAACTGAACTTGTTTATAAAAATGCTTATAGATTATATGGCGATCCAATTCCAAAAGTAATTGATGAACGTATTACCAGCGAATTAAATGGTATTATTAACAATGGATACAGCGTTATTTATTACATTGCTTACGAACTCGTCAAAAAAGCAAATGATGATGGATATATTGTTGGTTCTCGAGGCAGTGTTGGCAGTAGTTTAGTTGCTACGCTTTCAGATATTACCGAAGTTAATCCATTACCTCCTCATTATCGTTGCCCAAACTGCAAACATGTTGAATTTTATGAAGAAGACCCAAGTATGTC
>Ga0172381_10007787_pt1 | contig 10560 bp, 11 predicted proteins | sample Leawel6488metaG_FD_119754 | JGI IMG/M metagenome (GOLD analysis project Ga0172381, IMG submission 119754) | Leachate microbial communities from a municipal landfill in Southern Ontario, Canada - Leachate well 64-88 metaG | ecosystem: Engineered > Solid waste > Landfill > Unclassified | place... | reverse complement strand
TCCAAATAAACCAACGCAGCAACTAGCAAATGAAATGGGGCTAAAATATAATACAATCGCAAATTTTACTTACTCTATTAAGTTGAAGAAAACCCCTGAATTTTTAAAAAGCGACCTAAGCGGAAGGCTTTCTAAACTTATAATTAAAGGTTGTGAATACCGGTATCCAAAGGGCAATATACCAGTAAATAAAGGTAAAAAAATGCCTCCCGAAATCTATGAAAAAGTAAAACCAACCATGTTTAAAAAGGGTCATATACCTCAAACAATGGTTCATAACGGGAAACCTTATTTATACGCAAGAATTAAGAAAAACGGGCAAAAAGAGGTTACATGGAAAATTCATGTTGACCAAAAAAGGCTCAGTTACCTTGCCTATTTATGCCAGCAGAACGGCATTGATTTAACTGGTAAAAAACCCAGATTAAAACCCGGATACGATTTTTTAAAAGTTCCAACAATCGACGATATTATAGTTGTAACCAACCGGGAAAACATGAATATGAACACCATTTACCGTTATCCGGAAGAATTGGTAAAACTTATAAGAATACGGGGAGCTTTAAACCGTCAAATTAATAATCTACAGAAAGTATGAATTCAGGAATTACACTTATCGACGTTCGAACAGAGGCGTTCGACACCATTAAAAGGCTAAAGAATGGTGAAATTGACATTAAAACAGCAGCAGAGATCCGTAATAATTTGAATGTGATTATTGATGTTGCTAAAACCCAGGTTGAGTTTTTAAAAGCCATTCCCAACTCGGTAAAAGAAAAGATGAACGAGCAAACCATAAAAGCAATTGCCGGGACTCTCCGCGACCGGGATGCTGAACTGGATGAAAGTCTTGATGAAATTGATAAAAACAAGAATATATACAAATTATCATGAAAGAATTAACAAATACATCCCTTAGAGTGCGGTGTTTTGAACACCCAATTTTATTCAGCACGCCCATGGTTCAGGCCATTTTGGAAGGGCGCAAGACCATGACCAGGAGAATTATTAATGAAGCCCCAATAGATTTTGAATATGATGGTTATGGATGCAGGGTTAAAGACTCAAGTGTTTTGGAGAAATTACCAATTATTGAACAACGCTTTATAAAAGCAGGGGAGAAAACTAAATGGGTTAAATGCAAATATGGGGAGAGGGGAGATCTGCTTTGGGTGCGCGAAAGCTTTTCAAAAATTGATCATCCTGAATTTAAAATCAGATTTAAAGCTGATCACTTAAACCCTAAAAGTGTAAAATGGAGCCCCTCCATTCACATGCCCAAATCCGCTGCCCGTATTTGGCTTCAAATTACCAATATTAAGGTTGAACGGTTGCAGAATATTAGCGAGAAAGATACAATAAATGAGGGTATTAGAATTCCGGTTAATGAAGGTAAGCCTGTATTTATATTAGGAAATGATAATTCAGCATTAAGCTTTTTACCTGATGGTTGTTTTGCCAATAATACCCCACCTCTTACACAAATGCAATACCTCTTCGCCTTTTTTGCCGAATTGTGGTGCAAAATCAATGGCCGCGAAAGCTGGGATGCAAACCCATGGGTGTGGGTGGTAGAATTTAAGGTGATTTCAACTCCCGATAGTCATCGGGACGGAAAACCTGCAGGGTTATGACAACCTACACCCGCAAATATTACCTCATACGCGAAATAAAGCGAGCCGGTTTCGACCTTGACAAAAGCCAGCGTGAGCGGATGATATTGATACCGATCACGCTGATTGATGAAGCCGGTAAAAACAAGTACCTGAACGAACTCATTAAAAAATTTGAGTATGGGGCGCAGATTGTTAGCAACCTGGCAGAGCCGCAAAAACTGATTGAAACACACGAATTGATTGCCGCGTGCAACAACATTATTGCTGAAAAACTCAGCCTGTTTAAAAGGTTTAGAATGATGATGAAAAGTTTAATAATACACGAATTGCACAAATGAAATGTATAACATTCGATAGGAAAGCACAAGATGCCCTGCCTGATCATATTAAAGCTAGAATGAAAGTCGATAGAGAAAAAGCCAGAAAACAATTGGTTGAAAATAAATCAGGGCATCACTGCCCGTATTGTGATCATATTGAAATGGAGATAAATTCTCATTTTGCACATATTGAGATGGAACACCCAGGAAAAAGTTTGATAGTTATATAATCCACAAATTACACGAATTATACAAAATGAAGAAATCGGCTTCAAATACGAACGTTACTTATCCCCCCTTTAGGGGGTTAGGGGGTGGCTTATGATCCCACAGGAAACCATATCCCGCATTATTGAAGGCAACGACATTGTTGCCATCGTTTCAGAGCATGTAATGCTCCAAAAACGGGGTGTTAATTACATTGGATGTTGCCCTTTTCACTCGGAGAAAACCGGGAGTTTCACCGTATCACCAGCTAAAGGCATATATAAGTGCTTTGGGTGCGGCAAAAGCGGCAATGTGGTTCAGTTTGTCCTAGAAATCAACAACATTTCTTGGATTGAAGCCATTAAAACGTTGGCAGAAAAGGCAAAAATTGACCTTCCAAAGCGCGATATTACCCCCGAGGAGAAAATGGCTATCGACAGCCGGGAGAGGCTTTTCATCATTAACCAGTTTGCCGCTAAAACATGGAAAAATAACTTTGAAGCCAGCCCCGGGCGCACCTACATGATGGAGCGTGGTTTCGACGATACCGATTTTGAAGCCTTTGGCATTGGTTATGCCCCCGAAAGCTGGGACTTTTTGAAAGATGCAGCAACCAAGGCTGGCCATAAAAACGAAACATTGCTCGAAGCCGGTTTGATTGCCCGTAGCGAAAACAGCAATAAACTATACGACCGCTTTCGCGACCGCGTAATATTTCCCATACTGAACACCACCGGACGCATTGCAGGCTTTACCGGCCGCGTTTTGGTTGCCGACGATAAAACAGCCAAATACCTCAATACGCCCGAAACTACCATTTACCATAAAAGCGAACTTCTGTTCGGTTTGTTCCAGGCTAAAAACGCCATAGTGAAAGAGGGACGTTGTAACCTGGTTGAAGGCAATACCGACGTAATGCGATGGCATAAAGTGGGGATGAAAAACACAGTTGGCAGTTGCGGAACGGCCATAACCGCGCAACATGCCAAACTAATACACCGGTTTACAAACAACGTGAACATTGTGCTCGATGGCGATAGCGCCGGGTTGAAAGCCACCCTGCGCAGCATCGACATATTTGTGGCCGAAGGGTTGAACGTGTACGTTACCATTCCACCTGCAGGCGAAGATCCCGACTCGTTTGCACGCGGCATGACTTACGATGCGCTTTACAAGTGGATCGAGGAAAACGAGAAAGATTTCATCCTCTTCCGTGCCGAACTTGCCGCTGAAGAGCGCCGTGGAAAACCCGCCGAAGAGGCCCGCATTATGAATGAGCTGCGCGACACCATCAATAAGGTGCCCGACGAAGTTACCCGTAACGTGTACATCAAAGAGGTAGCTCGCATATTCCAAACCGACGAGAAGATAATTGCTAAAGGTATTACCCCTGTTACCAGCGACATATTTGGCAGCGAAGCCAATGCCGAGGCCATTAAGCGCGAAGATGAGGTGTTTATTTATCTCGAGAAGGAGGAGTGCATGGAGGCCATTTCGGAAGGAAAGGAGAACGCCATTGCCATACCCGGCCATCCGCTGAAACCCGAACACATAGGTGAAATAGAGGTGTTAACTAAGAATTTAGTTTTCATGGACGAACTCCCTGCAACAATTGATATTACCGACGAAACGGAGAACATTAAGGACATTAAGAAACTGTTGGAACGAGGTTTCCGGATTAGTGTAATACCTCCATCAACCATGAGATTTGATGAAAACAAGGTTGTTTCGTTTGTAGAAGTATATTTCCAATTGATGTGCGATAGCATGGATCCTTATAACACCGAGAGCCAGCGCGAGGCTATAGAGAAGTGTGCCGAATTCCTGAGCAAACAGGATAAAACAACCATATCGATCAAAACCGGTGTTATAGCCAAGAGTTTTGGTATTACAAAAGCTGCGTTCGAGCAAATTTTAAAACCGTTTGTCAATGCGCAGAAATCGAAAGCAACCATTGGTTTCGAGAAGATCACCATCGACAATAAGCCATTCACCTTCGATGTTGACAACATGCCCGATTATGTCGACCACGATTTCTTCAATAAGTTCCGCCACTTCCCGGTACAGAACGAAAAAGGAATAAAGATTTTTTACATGTTCCAGGGCGAGAACAGCCAACTGTTCAGGGTTGCTAACTTCTACATGGAGCCATTGTTCCAGGTGCGCTCCGACGATCCCCTGAAGAACAAACGCATTGTGAAACTGAACCATGCCGATTTGAACAACTCGCAGTTTATGGAGATCAAAAGTGATGATATGGTTGAATTTGGCGCGTTCAAAAAGTTTCTGTGGCGGCAAGGGCCTTATAACCTCCGCAATGCCAAACCACAGCATTTGGATATGATTCTCGACTCCATTGCGCTCGACTTTCCGGTTACCGACGAGCTTGAGATATTTGGCCAGCAGGAAGAGGGTTTCTATGCTTTCTGCAACGCCATTTTTGCCGACGGGCAGATACATTACATGAACGATTTGGGGTTGATATCGTTCAAACGAAAAACCTACTATAGCCCCTCAGTCAGTATAATTTACAAGGATTTGCGCAAGGATAACGATAAATATGCTCAGGACCGTTATTTCATCTATCGCGAAACCAACAACATCAACTTCGATGATTGGGCAAAACTGATGATGCAGGTATATAAATACAACGACAACGGTTACTGGTCAGTTATTATGACCATCATGATCGCTTTCCGTTCCGATATTTTTGCCATCGACAGGCTGTTTACAACCCTTTTTCTGATTGGCCCTACCGGTTGCGGAAAGTCAGAGCTGGCACAAAGCATCCGCGCCATATACATGCACCACGAGGCGCCTATGTTTAACCTGAACTCGGGTACCGATGCCGCTTTCTTCACCATGCTTGAGCGTTACCGCGATGCACCGGTAATTATGGAAGAATACAATGATATGTACATTTCTGACGCCAAGTTTCAGGGGCTCAAGGCGGCCGTATACGATGGCGAGGGCAAGACAAAACGTAAGGATGCAACGTCGAAGGATCTGGACACGTCGAAAGTGAACGCGGTCCCCATTATTTTGGGTCAGGAATCGCCCGAGCGCGACGATGGATCGCTGGGTAACCGTGCTGTATTGCTACAGGTGAAAAAGGTTGAATTCTGGACTGATGATGAGAACGACAATTTTCAACGCCTCAAGAAGCTTGAAAAGCAAGGCTTGACAAACTTGTTGATTGATATATTGAAGCAGCGCGAAGTTGTACATACCCTATACGTGAAGAAACTTCGCCTGGTGCATAAACAATTTCGCGACGATCTGAAATCGCAGGGCGAATACTTCGATACCCGTGTGCTGAATACCATTGCCCTGTTTGCCTCCATGGTGAAATTGATCGAGGAAGAAGTAAACACCTTTCACCTGCCGTTTACCTACAACGAATTTTACCCGATAGCGCGTAAAAAGCTGGTCGACCAGAGTGGGAGCATACAGCAAACCAACCGGCTGAGCGTATTTCTCGACACCATGCTTATGCTTAGCGAGGATACCGGCCCGCGCCGGATTGTGAATGGCAAGGATTACAAAATTGAAACGCACGACTGTATTACCGTTGGCCGTGGCAAGGATGAAGAGCTGAAAACCTTCAACGGATACCCAACAAAACTGCTTTTCCTGCGTATCGACATGATCCATCCGAAATACAAGGCACAGGTTGGCGATAAGGAGCATTTGAAGATGAACAACCTGATGACCTACATTAAGGACCATCCGGCATATGTGGGGCAGATTAAAACCACCACATTCCGCTGGAAGAACGAAACCCGCACCGACAATGGCAACGGCACAGTGATGAGCGTAATGACCGAGGAGATAAAACGAACCAGTGCCACGGTAATGAATTACGACATGATGCGCGATTACCTCGATTTGGGCGAATGTACAACGTATGAAATTCCATCGGGGGGATCGGCGACAACAACTGAGAGCACAGATAACAGAACAGAGGAGGAGAAGCAAAAAGATCTTCCTTTTTAAAAAAAGACCCCCGTACCCCCATATTTAAAAAAACGGGTTTTAGTCGATTTTTCCACACTGGGGCGCGGGGTAAATTGATAAAAATTGAAATGATTTTGATTGAGAATTATTAATTATTAATAAAAAACGCAGAAAATGAAAATTTCAGAGCCAAAAAACCGTGCCACCAAGCCACCAAGCCACGGATGCACGAAAATGAAAAGAGAAGATAATAAGTAATAATTTGAAATTTAGAGTAGTATGTGTATTTATATTTTGAGTTTAAGTTTTGATTTTCCTGTTTTTTTCGTGTGGCACGCGGTGGCACGGTTTTTTGAAAAAATTGGTGTGGCATGGCGAATGCACCTCAAGCCTCAGATTTTTGGTTGTTCAATTTATTCAAAATTCAATGATTCAGTTAATTAGTGTTTTGTGTGGCTTGGTGGCTTGGTGGCACGAAAAAAACAGGGTTGGACGGATGATTTTTGCGAAAACAGAGAAAAACCGGGTTTTGACCCTAAAATGGTAAAAAAATGAACCAACAAGAGACTATAATATCTGAAATTAACCAGCTTGACCCAACGGTTTTGAGCGAAGCGGGTTGGGTGGATCCGCAAGGTTACCTAAACCGGGTATATGGTTTCATCTCTAAAATGGTATTGGGTAAAGTATACTTGGTTGCCGAGCTGGCCACAACAGAAACAACGCTGCTGTTTGTGGCTGTTGTAAAACTATATATATGCGAAGTTGGTGGAGTAAGTTTTTTGAGGGATGATTATAAAGAGATAAGTAAGGATGATAGTAGTTGAAAACTCTTCGTTGTATGGTGTTTAAATACCATGCAACGGCACGGCTATGTAAAGTGCGGGATTTAAAGGAACGTATTTATCCACCGCTAAAAAGTAAAATTGAAATACTGAACATATTATAAACCACTGCAACCCGCATTTTATATGAGCCGATGTTGGGCGCAGTTAATATTAAACACGATGTTTTTAGATGAAAAATTAATTGAAATCTGTAAAAATACGGATGTTGACACACCTGAAAAAATACAGGAATTAAATAGAGTTATTTGCCGTGAATGTGAATTATATTATAAATCTAAAATAAACCTGCAAATGGGAAGATTAGAAGTAAAGGCTATTTTAGACCGAACTTTTAACTTATACGATTCATTTGTAAAAATGGCACTTAAAAGCAATGATTATAAATTACAAATACTTGGTGAAATGTTTCAGAAATACACTTTTAAGAGCCAATTATTAGAAAATAAAGAAATGGCTCGGATATATGCGCTACTTTAATTGCGCCCAACGATGGCGGTATGCGCTGACCGGGATTAATTACAGATAAATTTAAAACGATGAACGAAACTTTGCACTCAGATACCTTATCTAACGAGAACGGCAACCCGGTTTGCGTATTACCGCGTGTTACCGGTAGTGCTTTTCGTTTACTCGATTGCGGGTGCAAGGCTGGCGGAAGTTCTAAAGGCTATTATGATGCAGGGCTTAAAGTAACTGGTTTGGATATTGAAGAACAGCCAAAGTTTCCTAAATATATGGATTTTATAAAAGGTGATTTTTTCAATGCTTTAAAAGATACCGATTTTATAAGCCAATTTGACGCTATACATGCTGGACCGATTTGTAAAAGATATAGTTCTATTACTAAAACTGCTGGAACTAATGAAAATTGGCCTGACCAAATAGGAGAATTGAGGGATTTACTTATAAAGACAGGCAAACTTTTTATAATTGAGAATGTGCCAGGCGCACCGCTTAATGAGCCGTTTATGTTATGTGGAACCATGTTTGGGTTAAATATTATAAGGCATAGGCTTTTTGAAGCAAACTGGACAATAAATATTAATCCTTGGGAACTGAGATGCCAACATATTAAACAAGTTGTAAAACATGGCAGAAAGCCTGATGAAAACAAGCATTATGCAGCCGCAACCGGTCATTTTTCAGGCGTTGATTTTGTTGCAAAAAGTATGGGTATAGATTGGATGGGGCAGGCCGAATTATCTCAGGCAATTCCGCCAGCTTTTACTCATTATATCGGAAAACAATTAATCGGAGTGCTAGAGCATTACCGGTAACGGCTACTGGTATGACCAGTTTGGGATTAACGAGCTAAAAACTATCAATTATGCAAGAAAGTAACAACGATTATATGAACAACAAATACCCCACTAACCCCCAATTGGTTATACCAGATGTTAGGGTTAGTACATCTTATATCATTTGTGCTGCAATTTGGTTTAAGGATGATAATAAATATAGCCACCAGCCAAGAAATGTAGATAGTGGTTTGGTTGTGTGTGGGCGTAGGCATCATAACTGCTTTTTAACCGCATTTGAATTGAATGGCGGTAAAAAGATTGAAGGCTTAAATGAAATAAACGAAAGGGCGGTGCAAGGATTTTTGACAAGTGATGATAGATTTGTTGACCGTAAAGAGGGTGGGCAAATTGCATTCGATGCGGGACAAACTGCTAAATTAACAGAGTGTCTATTTTCGGAGGACTTGTATTAACCCTAACGGCGGCAATATGAAAAGTTGGCTTTGCAGTCGCTTTCATTGTACAACCGCAGTTGATAAGCCAATTTTTTATATTGCGTGTTATCGCTTCGGTTTTTATTAATCTTAAAATCAAAATATTATATGAAAAAACAAGGTGAATTAAAAAATTATGAATGCTCCCTAAATGGTAAAGATTGGTGGAGTTGTAATGAAACATCTTATGGAAAAGCTAAAGCAGCTTTTTATAGAATGTTGGATATGGAAATTAAATACACTTGGATAAAATGCAGATGCAACGGACTGCCACACACAAGCGAAGACTTCATAAGGAATGCAAAATACAGAGGTATTGACTTTGCTTACTGTGGAATGGTTGTAGATGTTGACGGAGCAAAAGGTATAATTACTGGGCATAATAGTTCTGCAAATTTAGACGTGCTATTTACCGATGGCAAATACAAAGGGCAAACTCTTAATTGTCATCCAAATTGGAAAATGACTTATTATAATTCAAAAGGTGAAATTATCAAATCGTTCAATGATGCTCGTGAAGCTTCTTAAACTGAGCGATAACTATTATATGTATTACACCTAATTTAATTAACTAACAATTAAAAACATATCAAATGAATATCGGAATATATCAAACTAAGCTTTCCGACTGGATGAAGTATAAAAGGTACTCTCCCAACAGCATTAAGGCTTATGTTTCGTGTATTGGTAAGTTTCTTCATTATTTTGAAAACGAGGCTACAAAACCCAGTGAGATTTCGGCTGAGAAGATAAAGCGTTTTCTTGCTGGGTTTGGTAACTCCGAAACACACAAGGCTTACTTAAGTGCTATTAAGTTATTTTATGACAAAATTGGACATCAACCCAATAAATTGGATAGGGTTGAATATCCAAAGCAATCGAAGAAACTGCCTATCGTATTAAGTGTTGATGAAATTCAACGTTTATTTACTGTTTGCGAAAACACAAAACATAGGGTTTTACTTGCTTTGATATACTCCTGCGGGTTGCGCATTTCTGAACTTATCAATCTTAAATGGTCGCATATTGATCGTAGCCGGATGATCATTAATATTATTCAGGCAAAAGGAAATAAGGACCGCCAGGTATTTCTTCCCGTAACCATTATTCCATTACTGGAAAAATACTTCAGGGAATATCATTCAAAGGAATATGTTTTGAATGGTCAATTTGAATTAAAATACTCTACAACAAGCGTTCGCGCGGTTGTAAAACAGTTGGCAGTTAAAGCAGGGATAAATAAAAGGCTTTACCCTCACCTTTTGCGGCATTGTACTTTTACCCACATGGTAGAGCAAGGAACTGATATTAACCTAATTCAGAAAATTGCAGGGCATAGTAATGTGAAAACAACTATGATTTACTGTCACTTAAGCGACAATTTAATCAGCAAAATGCAATCACCAATAAACCGTATAGCAATATGAACATAGCAGAACAAATACCATTCGCCAATTTCATGAAGATAGTTTACTCGGGTGGAAGGCACCAGAACGAGAAGCGTACCTTGGTGAACGAAAGCCAGGAGGGCGAGTTGGTTAGCCTGATGCAGGAGGTATTGAATGAATGTAAGGTTGCTTTGCCAACAGAGAATGATTTCCTTACTGAAATACTGAAAGCGTTTGACGTTACCGCAGAGCAAATGGAAAACCCGAAAGACCGGCACCGCGAACTGGTGTATTCGCGCCAGCTTCATATGTATATTCGGTGCAAGGTTTTTAAAATGAACAACACCGTTTCCGGTAGTATTTACCGGAAGGACCACGCCACCGTGCTACATGCCATTAAGACCGTTCACAATCTGATGGAAACCAATAGGGAATACCGTGAAAAAACGGATGAAGTGTGGAAGCTTTGGGAAAAACACAAGTCGTTGC
>Ga0172381_10007786_pt1 | contig 10560 bp, 14 predicted proteins | sample Leawel6488metaG_FD_119754 | JGI IMG/M metagenome (GOLD analysis project Ga0172381, IMG submission 119754) | Leachate microbial communities from a municipal landfill in Southern Ontario, Canada - Leachate well 64-88 metaG | ecosystem: Engineered > Solid waste > Landfill > Unclassified | place... | reverse complement strand
TAGATACGTCGCAGAGTTGCCATAATTAATGTGAGAGTGTAAGTGTATGTGGAGTGTATGTGGAGTGTAAGTGTATGTAGGCATAAGTGTAGGTGTTGTAGCAGAAAATTCTTTGGAACTATTCTCCTGCGATTTGAAGTAGGGGTAGTTTACAAAGCCAAGTAAACGTGCTATAATGATAATGAAGATACAGAATTATTGCTCTTTGCTCCTATCCCACGCATTGTATTACACAGGCAGTCCCTGTGAAGGAGGTAAACAATGACAATGCCGGCTACCAAGCTTATCACACCTAACACTCCAGCCTACGAAATTGCTAACCATGGTATCCTCTCCCATAAAGACCCTATCCTTGCAATCCAGAACAAACAACTCTGCGAATCCTTATCACGTAAGACTGCCTGGACAGAATCCAAGTTCTTCCAGCGGTATAACGAACTTCGTGCTCGCCGCCTCGTGGAAGCAACTCTGGAAGGCAACATCTCGGATGAAACTCCCTCAGTAGCGGCCACACTCGAACTGCTCAACATGATTATCATGGGTGCAGAAGCTCACGTACCGCTGGACTTCGCAAGAATCTTCACAACCACCCAGGCCACAATGAAAATCCCGGTCGGCACATACGGTACATTCAGTGCTATCACAGCCGGCGCATTTACAGACTCCCCGAAAACCGAAGCGGAAGTCGACATCGCGCTTGATACCGAATACGGTGTCCTCGTTTCCTGGACCCGTGCTCATCTCGAAGATGCAACCTGGGACGTAATGGCCGAACAGATTCAGGGTGCAGGCTATGCGATTCAGGCCGGTCTTTGCGGACTGCTCGTAGCTGCACTACTCGGTGCCGGTGGCGCCACGCATGTCGGCGTTATTACAGACTACACCGACTGGACTGACTGGGTAAAATTCATGAGTGCAGTCGACGTAGCGAAGTATGGCCCTGCCGATTACTGCCTGGTTTCTCCGGCTCATTACTGGGGTCTTCTGGCACTCGACCAGTTCGTCAATGCTCTCTATGCCGGTTCCGATGAAGTTATGCGCACCGGCGTTGCGAAAACAATGCTGGGAATGACCTTCTTACGCGTTGAAGGCATGACAGTACCGGTGGTCCTCAATTCCAAGAAAGCGATCGCCCTCGCATACCGCCGGCAGTTAACAGTCGAACCGTATGAACATCCCGAAACCAACAAGTACGGGTTCGTAGCCAGTGTCCGCGCCAAAGAAAAGATGCTCATGCCGTTAGCTGCAGGAGAAGCATCCGCCTAAGTATTAACAATACCCTAATAACCATGGAGGTGTCAGATGGCTCTTAAAGAATCATTCAGTTGGGTTCCACCCGGCATGAAAACACTGCCTCGTGAGAATCTCCTTAAGCTCGTCGCGAAAACAGAAGCCGAAACACACCATCCTGGTGAGCCTTATCCGGTCCGCAGGTTCTCTGCCAAAGAGCTGGAACTAGCGGCAAGGTCCCTCATTGACAGACCTGTGGGCCGGAACCATGAAAGTGTAATCCCAGGTGCAGTTGTACTGGATTCAGAATACTCCGATAAATGTGTTGAGTCTGTTGCATATGTACCTGGGGATTATGCCAAGAAGGTTCGGGATGGCAGAATCAAAAACTGCAGCGTGGAATTTACCTGGCGCAGTGAAAAGCTCGATGAGTCAGTATCCCCTCATGCAATTGAGTTTGAGGGTTTGGTATTCACCAGAGTCGATTTACTCGAAGGTCTGCAGCCCGGCGACAAGAACTCCAAAGTAATGTTGTTTGAAGCCGAGAAGAAAACAGGTTCATTTATCTCTGAAGTAAAGATGCTCCAGGAATCAATACCAGGAAATGTAGGCAAAGAAGTCGTGGTAATGGTAGATGCTGTTGTAGATACAGGAGAACCATCAGAACCAGCATCACCATCATCGTCAACTGAACCGGCAGCTCCAGCAGAACCATTACCTGAAGAATCCAGTACTTCTTACGTCGAGCGTGCATGCTCTCACTACAACATAACACCAGAAGAGTACAATGCAAATCCCGAGAAATACCCATTGCCACCAACTGGGTCTGAAGCTCTCAATGCTGCACTCGCCGAAAACAAATCCCTCAAAGAAGCTATTTCCCGTATCCAGGCTGAACTCCATACCCTCAAAACTTCCCAGTACCAGCGAATTGCGGATGCAAAGACGTTTGCCCATGACGAACTCAAATCCGCAGTCGAGAGTGTGCTTCCGCGCGGTGGTTTATTCAAGAACCCAGCCGGCTCACTACTCATCTCGAAGATAAAGGAAGTCCTCAATGAATCTATTTCAACGAGGTCTTAACCGTGTAGTTGAGGGCCTTTTTCCTTCACAGACCAAGATAAATGATGGGCAAGCAATTCTTGGCACTGTGGAGCAGAGCTATGGTGTGAGGCTGGTATCCTCCTTCAAGACTCAAGTCCAGGTATTCAACGAGGACCCAGTAATAAAGGAAAGTATAATCCAGTTTGCTCAGCAAATTGTGAGCTCTGGTATTTTTACTACCTCTGATGAATACCCACTCCAGCTTCCAATACCTGCACACGTAGGACGCACCGGTTCCTGGACAGCTAAAGAGTGTATTGACCATTGGAATCACCTCAATAACTTGGATGGTAAAATACTCACAATTGCTCAGGAACTCGACGCATTTGGCAATAGCTTCTGGAATATCGTCAACGGCTTTAATTACATCCCGGTGCAGTCTGTGGATTATGCACTCCCAACTTCAAAGATGATGCCTATCCGTGATACCTATGATATAAGGCTGACCGCGGATTTCGGCTCAAAGACACTACCATCCTCTGACTTTATCCACTTCAGCTCAAACATCATTGGCACTGCACCATTCGGTACTGGGATTATCTATTCGCTGATACAAATCCCAACAGTGAGCACATTAACCGGGAAGCTTGTACCATCGATATACGAACTCCGGAAAGCTATCCGTGCTGCCATGAAAGAAGGCTTCGAGAAATTCTCCTTCGGTAATGAGCTCTGGATATTCGAAGGCATGAGTGATGCAAAAATCAAGGAAATCGGTGAGAAATTTGTCGATATGGCAACCACCGGCCAACGCATTGCATCAAACGTGCCTGGAGATATTAAAACTTCAGTACCGCAAAGAACTGCTACTTACGATGCCTGGATAAAAACAATGGAAGACGAGTTCCTCATGGCACTTGCCAACCCGTCATTGAAACTCGGGCTTGAGCAGGGGTTTACAAAAGCAACTGCGGAAGCTGCCACCGAAATGTTCGAATCCAAGATTGAGAGCCTGCGTCGGGAAATCAAACGTCAAGTCGAGAATATCTGGGGTCAGGTACTCTTATCTAATGGCTTTGACCCATATAAAGCCAACATGAAGCTGCATTTCGGAAGTCCAGAAGTCGAGTACAACACAGAGGATATCTGGAAAGCAGTCGAAGACCAGGTAATCTCAATTGATGAAGCTAGACTCATTCTTAGAGAGTCGATGAAATGGAGGTTGGAATCAGCGAATAAGAATTTAGCGACACCGGCTCCGGCGCCAGTATCATTACCAAATACACCACCTAAGGAGACCACTTAATGGATGCATTCATCAACATCATCAAAGACGTCGGCTTTCCAATCTTCGTTGCCGTGTTTTTGCTCTGGCAGCAACGCGACCTAAAGAAGATAATCAACAGGAACTCGGAAGTTATCGGCAAGATATGTGAAAAATTAGATATAAAAGAAGACAAAAAGGAGGAAGTCAAATGAATAAAGCGAAAACAATGCTCAAGTACCACTCCATCTGGGATGTTAAACATCTGCGTAAGGGTTTGGACGGCCTATACCATATAATCTGGGAAGACCACGCAGTTGACAGAAACATCCTACACGATACCGGCGAAATCGCGATATTATCGGCCTACTTCGCTACCGGCCTCGCAGACTACGGCGCGCCGCCTGCAAACCTGTACCTTGGCCTCGATGCCCGTGCTTCATTAGCTGAAGCAGACACCCTCGCAACCATCAATGCAGCAGAGTTAACAGCTGGCGGCCTGGGTGCGAAATCCGGGTACGAGCGCAAAGCTCTCTCATCTGGTGGTACTGGGGCGTCGGGTCAGGATTTCTACATCAATCAGCCCGCTGCGTACTATCGCGCAGATTCCAAAGTGGTTGAATGGACTGCTGGCGAAGACTGGGTAACTGGTTTGAAGAACATCTTCATCTGCTCAGATGAAGATGCAGTAGCTGATGGTTCAGATGCCCATGCAATCGCTTCACTGGCACTGAGTGCCACCCGTACCCTTCTCTCTGGCGATAAACTCCAGGGCTCCATGTACATCGGACTAAGTGAATAAGACAAATCCAAATGAGGGGGTAACCCATGGCTGAAACATACGATGAAACTGGTGCAGCCCAAGATGTCTTAGTCGATGCAGGTTCTGCCGACCCGGCAATTTTTCTTGAAACTGGCCATACCCAGGTGATTACGGTACCTATACTCCGACATGGTGTCGTTATCAAACTATTCAGGAGAGGCCGGGTCGGCAGGAAATCAGAGTTCCGGAATAATCATCCTGATAATGTTATCCAGTCGGGGAGATGAATAATTTCATAACTTCATATTCATATTCATAACTCTAAAACTCCAATAAGGAGCTCTGATTCCTATGTCGATAAAGCTAGCAGGCCTGGAAACAGGTACTAATAATGGGCAGTTTGCTGGTGGATACTTTTCCTATGACAGATTCACTGCAGATGCTACTGGTACTTGCAGGGAAATACGGATATATGCCAATAACAGCGGCCATGTAAAAGTTGCCATATATGACTCTGGCGGAAACCGTATTGCCAAGCAGGATACCAGTACTGCAGTGACGTCTGGTCAATGGAACACAATTCCACTTGAAGCTACCTGTTCAATAACATCCGGACAAACATACTACCTTTCATATATATGTGATGCAAGTATCATGGCATACCATTCATATATTAGTGGTGTGTATCATGGCTACAAATCCGCAACATATTCCACATTTACGTTCCCGAATCCGATGGGGAGCGGGTTCACTATAAACACCACGCAATGGGGCTTCATAACAGCTTATTCAATTGATACATACAATGAAGCTGGTAAGCTCGTTGTTGGCAAAGGTACACAAGGTATTATCTCTACACCAATGACATTATCTGAGCTCAGTAAACTGATAAATGTTTCTGTATTGGCTGGTCAGCAATCACTGAGCACCTTTCTTGAAACTGCCAAGCTCCAAGTTGTCCTGGTAATGCAAGGTGAATTTGATTCTCCTGTATCTGTTATCGATGAAACTGGTAAGCTCCAAGTTATCCTATGCACTCAAAGTGAACTCGACAGCAGAATACTCAATGAGCTCGACAATCCTATTATAATTATAGTAGAACAAGGACAATCAGGCTCTACTATCTTCTCAGAGCTTTCAAAATCCTTGACAATATTAGCCGCTATCACATCAACAGATGTTATGCTGTTTGATGAAACTGGTGAAGATAAACTCCAGATTGTGCTATCGATAATTGGGCAAACTGGCATCTTACTCTTCCCAGAACTCGGTAAACTCCAGACTATCATCGTGAAAACCGGAGCGCATGACCAATTTGTCGCAACCTACATGAGTGGTGGGATTCTACAGTTCCCACTGATTAAATTTCCGAGAATAACATATCCAGTATATGGGGTTAAGAGTAAGAAATCACAATAAGGAGAAATTGATATGGCTGACCAGGACGGAATAAAAGAACGATTACTAATCACTGACGCAGCTCACGATGTCGAAATTCTCGATGCTCGCTCAGAGGCCATTAACCATATCGTAGAGGTAGTCCGTAAATACGATGCCACATTTACCAGTATTGGTATCGTAGCTGGTACTTTTTTGTACGGTGTTGCCGATGACCTCGGTGCTGGAATCTATCAAAGAAGATGGATGCCTCAAGACATGGATGCCGGCTGGTGGGCTCAAGGCCTCAAGAAAATCAATGAGTATATCAGCTCTACATTCATGCCAATGCAGCAGGGCACAGTACATTTCGGTGGGCTAGATGACACATAAACAGATTAGTGGAGGTCTTACATGTTTGATGTATCCGTAATAACAACTCTGCTTGTGGATGACTGGACTGAAACTGACCCAGCAGTTGCCAATATCACATTCACTACAGACGAATTTGACAAGAATAACCCGAAGCTCCAGATACTCTGTGAGAACATCGACCTTCCAAAAGAGGAGTATCTTGTGAGTACGTTGTTCAAGTTAATTCAACCAGTACGCATCTCTGTGTATTTGAAGCCTACAAACTTCAAATCGGATGTTATCAGCGCGAATAAGGTGACATTCTATAAGGCTCTCAATGAGGTAGATAAAATCATAAGGGCATCAAGGTTCACAGCTACGGCAACTGAGTATAATGGTATTCAGTGGCGGAATGTGATAATCCCGAAAGGATTTGGGACAATGGCAGGTGTACAACCTGAGCCCATTGTATTCAAAGCAGAGAAACTTCTCACTGTACAGTCCTATATAGGGGGTGCTTAATGGCGACAACTCTCAAAACTCTAACAGGCAGAGTGGTATCGCTCACAATTGGTGCTGATACTGTCACGAACTGCAAATCTATAAAATGGAAGACTTCTCATACAATATCACCAAGATTATTGCCGAGTTCGAAGATTCCGGTTGGATGGCTACAATCACATAGCTGGATAGAGGGAGAATTCAATCTACTCAGCTTATGCTCAAGTATCCAGACAACTCATGCACCGGCAATCTCTGATGCTATAATTATCAGCCCATTTATTGTCACTGGTGAAACAACTGATGGGCTTGCAGTCACTTATACGTTCGATGGGCTTATTATCCAGAGCATCGAGAAAGGATTAGAGGGCACTGAACCCGTATTTACGCATAAATTCCTGGCATATTCAGTAACCGAAGCTGTAGAGGAGCCTGCATAACACCAATGCCGACATTCTATTATAGGGATATACATGCGATGCAGAACTTCCAGAACTACTACATGGTAGATGCGGAAGCAATTATCATGAAAGTACTGATGAAATACGGCCCAATAGTCGTACTTGTAGCGCAGGGTTATTCGCCAGTGAGAACAGGTGCACTCAAAAACAGTATCACATTTAGCGTCGATGCTAATGAGCTCATGCTGAATATTTATGGCACCGTATATTACTTCAAATTTGTGGAGTTTGGCACCAAGTTCATGTCTGCTCGAAGGATGTGCGCTATGGCATATGAGCAATATGAGCATCAGATACTCCAGGAAATTGATGACGAGATTAGGCTTGCAGCAGAGGCCTATAATACAGGAGTAGTGTAATGAACAATGACGGCTACGGTATAAATGTACCAGAAAGACCTTGCACACTTGCACGGTATATTCAATACCTCAGGGATAATAACATGCATACCGAAGCTCTCTACTACGAGCATGATGTTGTAGATATGCTCAAGAGAGTCCATATTCCTGACCCATTATCGATGTTCACAGAACAGGTTGTGGCAACCCTATACGGTATTATGGATGCTGCTGAGGACGCAGTTGAAAGAAAACGAGCAGAGCAAGAACAATCACAATCATCTACATGGGAGGTAGAATTATGTCACAAGCCATAAGTGCTGGTGGTGGTATAGTCCGTATTATCGACTTAACCTTTAAGTTGACAGGCTTTTCTGAAGACCACAGGGAAATACAAGGCGTTATTGCACGTGCTCAGCAAGCAATCAGCATACTGATAGTGTTATATGCCACATACCGTGCAGTTATGATTGGCATGGGTCCTCTTGGCTGGATTATGCTCGGTGCGAGCCTGCTTGGTGTTGGAGCTTCTGTATTCCTAGAAGTCACAGATAAAGAAGAGACTGTATTGAGGGGGCATTAGTATGGCAATTGCAGGAATATTAGCTTCACGAAGTATAGGAGCTTCTCCTCATAGAGCGATGTATTATAATGGGTACATATATGTCGGTAGACGAGATGAAACTGACAATAATGCTATTCTCTACAAGATAAACGTAGAGAATTACTACGATATGCAGTCTCTCATAGCTGTATTCGGTCTCAATGCTGGTATAACGGACATGGTACGTGTTGGCGAGTACTTATACCTCTCTACTCACTCCATTTATGTGTCTGTCATATCGCTTGCAACATTTGAGGTGGACCACCTGATAACACTCTCCACAGATAAAGGCAGTGGAATTTGTTCAGATGGTACTAACCTCTATGTGAGTCATGAAGTTACTCCTGGTACAGGCAAAATATCCAGGATAAATATCGCTACAGAGGCTGTTGACGAGTTTGACATCGGAAGCCAAAACTGCCATTCCATCTGCGAGGATGGTCTATATCTTTACTTCAATGATGTAGCAGCAGGGAGACTATACCGTGTACTGAAGTCCACTATGGCAGTTGTAGATTATGCGACTACCGGTGTGTGTACAGATGATATAACTCAAGACGCCACATACGTATATCTCGGAAAAGAATCAGTATCTGGTGGAATTGTTCGAGTAACGAAAAGCACAATGGCTGTTAGCACTGCATCTCCTGCTGGTATCGGATTATCATATGGGGTATTCAATATTGGCGGCAGGATATTATACCTCGATTACGAGAATGACTACATCTGGGAATTCAATGCCTCATTAACACTGATAAATACCTGGGTATTCACATTGCCGATTGGGCTTGTGGGTATCAATGAGCTAATGGTTGATGATGATGGATACTTCCACTCTAGTACATTCACTGTTCCAGGTGTTGTAAAGTATACTCTCGGAAATATCACATACGATGAAACTGGTGCTCTTGTAGACATCAAGGTCAAATGCAGCACAATCGGTGCTAAGCCAGAAGGCGTATTGGCTCTATCTATCAACAACAGTTTCGTCGACGCCCAAAGTGTGAAAGTAACACTCCGCACAATCAACCAGGGTCATTCAATGTTCGGTGCAATGCTCGATAATTCCTCTAACATGTACGATAATTTATTTGGTCCTCGTGATGCTGTCGAAATCTTCTACAAGGATGTTAGTATCTTTAAGGGTACTCTTGATTCTGGTCGACATGTTCTTGAACAAACAGAGCGATGGAATCTTCTTGATAGATATAGAATAGCTGGTAGGGATATGTCATACTTACTCGGAAACTACAAATACACGAGGACATTCCCAATTGACTGGACCGTAGCTTATATGATTGCAGAAGCCTGTTATTATTCCGGTTGTCCAATCACAGTATTGGCGGGCTCTTCTCCAACACTCAAAGGCTCGACTGTCAAAGACACATACCTGCTTGATATGATAACAGAGATGTTTGAGAAGGGCAATATCGAAGGCTATGTAGCTGGCAATAAAATCCTCATGTGGTATAATATAAGTTCACCGCCATCTACCGGCATAACATTAGACAGGAGCAACATACTCTCAGCTGTACCGATAGAGTTCGATGGCTCTGATATTAAGAATCACATAGAGGTATTAGGTGACTTGAAGCTCGAAGAACCCGAGAATGCTGATTCTTGGACAGACGCCGCAAGTCTTGAGCCGCCACCACTTGGTAGTCCTGGACCATTATGGACAAAGCTGAAAGGTACTTCACTTGTTGTGAGTCCATACCCTGGCATTATTGGTAAATGTCTGAAATGCTACACCATACTTGAAAGCGGAAGCTATCATGCTCATGTGAGATTTACATTCCCGTCTACAATACGAGCTAATTACAAAGGTCAGTATAAATCTATGGAATTTTGGACATACGCACCAGTGGATGTATGGCCCGATAATGACTTCCTCAGAGTGTGTCTGTGCTCTAGCGGTGGGTATTTCTACACAGATGTTAGTTTCCCAACGATTGTATGGCCATTCTTTTCTGACAACTGGCTCCATGTGAAGTTAGATTTAGGGCTTGAACAGACAAACAGTCTTGGTTTTCCTGATGGAATGTGGCATCCAGTTGGAGACCCGGACTGGCTAAACCTCACACATGCCGAGTTCTACGGTATCTGGAGCAACAATGCGGAAGACGATAACTTTATAATCGATGGGCTGAAATTCACACCAAAAAGAACTCATTATGACTCTTACAACACTACGTCTATTGCAAGATATGGCATACGTAAAAAGAGTGTAACTGGAGATTACGCCACAAACGCTGAGTGTAAACAAGCAGCAGATGACCTCAATGCGAAGTTAAGTAGTCCAGTAGAGCTCTTGCAGGTTGTCGTACCTCTTGATACTCTCATTGTTGGGGGTGTATGGAAAGGTATCGTTGCCCATACTGCTGAAATCGACTTAGCACCTGCAGCTTCTGGAACGTACCGAATCCAAGATATTGTTGTTGATATTGACCCTTATAACGATATAAGGAATGGTCATGATGCAATTGCAACAATCAATATGGTGAAAACAGAGAATGCCTTTGAGCCTAATGCATACGTGAGCACAGTAAGGCCAAGAACAGCGTCATTGCTGAAGAGATATGTAGAGAAGGACAGTTAACATGAGCTAGCATAACGTTAGGAGG
>Ga0172381_10007785_pt1 | contig 10560 bp, 13 predicted proteins | sample Leawel6488metaG_FD_119754 | JGI IMG/M metagenome (GOLD analysis project Ga0172381, IMG submission 119754) | Leachate microbial communities from a municipal landfill in Southern Ontario, Canada - Leachate well 64-88 metaG | ecosystem: Engineered > Solid waste > Landfill > Unclassified | place... | reverse complement strand
TTTTGCAACAGTCCTATTATGCGCGGCAAAGAAATTGGTTTTGCCCAAGAGGATGAACTTATCAGTGCATACCTCTTTACATTTCTGTACTGTTTCCGTGAAAATACTAAAAGCGGGATTCGTGACGATTACAGGAACCTTTCCCTCAAATTCCAAAAAGTTCCTTCCAGTGGTCCTAATATCATCACACGTCACACTAAATTCATGAGCCCATAGAACCTTGGATATAGCCCCATCCCCGACCATCGGTTCATAAATAGGCACATCCCTATCCAGGACATGCAGGCCTATCAATTCCCATGTAAGACATTCAGGAGTTCTATAGAAATCTGACTCAGGCCGTTGCTTTTCGGCCTTTCGATTGGCGTATGCTTTACCCATTGCTATCTTCCTTTTTATGCTGCTTCAATGTCCACTTAGGATGAGCACTCCCTGTAATATCATAAGGGCATTTAGTAGGTGACAAATTTTCACCGACTACTTTAAGAATGCATGAGCGGCCCTTTCCACACTGTTCACATTTATATTTCATTTAATCTCCTTTCATCTAATATCGAGCGGGCGACCGGACTCGAACCGGCGACATCCAACTTGGAAGGCTGGAGTTCTAGCCAACTGAACTACACCCGCAGAAGTAGATGAGCCACAGCCCATCTACTCAAAAGCTAAATATCGTTAATCATTGCCTCAAGCTCATCAGCGGATTTCCCCTCAAGTTCGGCATCCTTTTTCTTCTCCAAAAGGGCGAGTATCTTCTGCTTCTTTGCCTTCTTCTCTACAGCATCTTCAGCGGCCCTGGCCTCTTCTACCTTGATGTTGAAGATATGTGTGACAATATCTATCTGCAAGGCAAGGGTGGCATCTTCCATAGACCTCGTTTTGAGTAGACTTTCCTCAGAAGTATTCTTCTGTAGCTTCTTGAGCGTCTTGAAGATAGTATCAAGGTCCTCAACCGAAAGATCCCACAAATCCTCCACAGAAAGGGATCCCCTGTAATTGAAGCGAAGCTTCATCCTCGTTGCTTTCTCGAACATACATTCCTCCTTAGAACGTTATTTTGAGAGTCCTGGCAGTCTGGCCCTCTACTTTTACTATGAGTGAATTCGGCTTGGTTGAGCTAAATCCAATCCCTGATAACTGATCTTCCGCATCCTCAACACGCATCTTCGCCCCAAGAGCCTCAAATACCCGCTTTTGGGCAAGAAGATCCTCGCGAAGGTACTCATTGAAGAATCCATTCGGCGCTTCGTCGTTCACGCACCCCTTCAACATGAAGAAGTAATGGCGATGACCAATCCCCTCCTGCAAATCCCAATAATTGGGGGAGAACAAGGCAATCTGCACAGGGTAGAACTTATTGGTATCCAAGCCCCATACCTTCCTTGACGAAGTAGTGGAAGCAAGGGCCTCTATAACCTTGAATCCATCTTTCCGGGAATACAGGACAGTTGCCACAGGTATCTTCTCCCCCTGTCGAAGTTCCCGATCATAGGAGAACTGGAAGACCTGACCGTCGAATTCAATCTCTGCACTAAATCCCTGTCTACCTCCTCGTTGATTGTAGCAATGAACAAAAAATGTGTACTTTCCTTCCGGCATCCTTCCCTGGTCAGACCATGTGATATTCTCCACTGCTGGAGTATTTTCAACTGGGTGAATGATATCCACATCCAGCGTACCCGTAGATCGGTGCCCAAACTTATTCGCGTAGAAAATCTCATCTCCACTTGGCTCGATACAATGAGCATCAAAGTCGTTGGGGTTGTGCTCGTCGTCGTTCCACTGAATAGAAAACCGAAGAACCCCGTCAACCTTTCCACCCGCAGCTTTAACCCGCTCCTTCATGGAATCAGCGATATTCCCTGAGTACGCCCAGGAAAAGCCGTTATTCCACTTGAAAAGCGTCTTACTGCCCTTCACCTTGGGAGCAACTAGAGAAACCAGATTAGGTACATGGCGATTCTCAAAAAGGACTTCCACTGACTTCGCAGTAGGAAGAATATCCTTAACGAAGGTATCTATCGTAACCTCTTCCGCCCGCGAGAACGATTTAGGATCCACCCCCCTCTCTTCAGCCATCTCATCGAACACATTCCCCGTCATGCGCTTAACCGCATCCCTATTGGCAAACAGCGTATTGGGGACGGTTATATCATCTAGGGTAGCGAAACGCCTTCCGAGGGAGTCCATTAGGCCCAGTTCTTCCAGCTTCTTTTGAGCATCCTCAAGCATCTTCTTCGTGAAAATAGCCTTGGGGCGCTTATAGTTACCAGGAGCAACGATGGCCTCATAGGAGCGCACTGCTACATCAAGATCAGTCCCGAGAGTAATATCCGTAAGAAGAGTCCCTATGGAATGATTACGTATCTTCCCAATCACCGGGCCTACCTTCACTGACTGTTCCCAACACCAAAGCTCCTGCTTATCCTGGGGCAGTTTATGGTATTCTTTCTGAAGGGCAAGGAACTTCTTGAGAACCGCTTCCCACTCCTCCCCCTTGTACAGAGACTTTTGGGCAATAAGCTCAAGAACCGTCGAAACAGCATCGATGGTTATTTCATCCAAAGAACGCTTAAAGACATTCCTAATATCCCTAAATTGCCCCTTTACCGTGTCTACTGTATCCCCACCCTTATACACAAGGGACTGAGGGAGTTTGGTATACAGGTGATCCCAGGTAATGATATTCCCGTTTTCCGTCTCCTCCCGGTTCTTATCGGTTCCGAACGTAGCTTCCTTGGTGACTAGTACGTCGGTAACCGGAAAACCCCTCACATACGAGGAAAGAGAATCTAGTACGTTCTGATATGCTTCATCTCCAGTAGTGAAATCCCAAATCGTAATGACTTTGGAATCCTTAATGACAGCCACATTTCCGAACGACTTGACGAAGTGACGGCATGCACTACAGTCATGTTCACGCCGTTCTCGAAATATCTTGTTCGCCCCCGGAGGGAAACTATCAAGATACTTATTCCATAGAGCATCCTTATCTAGTTCTATTTGGAACAAATGTGTGGTGTCCTTCAGCATCTCGGCTACATGCGCCTGAAGTGCTTCCTTGAACTGTACAAATTCCATTCATACCTCCATTTCAGATTAAAAACCTATTGGGGTATTCTGTAACCCCCTTTCCCCTAGTATAGCAAATTTTACTGATAGGGTCAAGAATTATTTTTATAAAATTCAGCCCCTACCGCTGTCAGGAATATATGCTGTACTCCTGACAGAAGAGGGGCTGTTATACCTTATGGGGTATAAACATAGGATATACCGGGGAAGGTATACCAGATCGGGTATAACCCACCTACATGAAACTCAGATATGGCAATCAACGATGGTAATAAGTTCCTCATCGGGCGTGGCCTCAAAAAGCTCCATGACCTCGGCATTCCAGTCACTTTGCTTTTTCTCTCCAGAAACCATGCCCCACCAGCCCATATCTCCCTTCTCATACCATTTTCCGTCCTTAACCACAGCGAAAGGAACAATAGCGGAGGCGCGGGCAAGCTGGGCGTATTCATCCTCAGAAACCTGATAATCGCACAAACTCCCAAAGAACCCGAGTATCTTCGCCTCGTCACAAGCCTTCACAGCATCCTGGTCGTGGTATGCTTTTCGGGCATCGTCAATGGTGATTGTCTTGGCATCGACTTCCGCAAGATATTCTGCCCAGACCTTAATCTTGGGAATTATGCCATCGGGATAAAGAGCGGCGACTTTCTGATACTGTTCTCGGGCTTTCTTCTCAGCTTCCGCACACATAGCCTCTACATCGATATCCTCTTTCTTAGCCTGATTGGCGGGCACCCTCCCCCGCTTCAACGTGAAAAAGCCTTCCCAGCGGCCTCCAATCTGATACCAATCCCATTTGGCGTTCACATTGGTCCATCGGCCATACCGGCCTTTCTCAGGATCCCGCTGTTCATACCCACACCAGTCATCCATGAATGCCTCAAAAGCGGCATATGTCTCCTTATAGGGGACTTCCCTTTTCTCCAGATTGGCAGGAACTCCGTGGGTATCCGAACCCACGCCAATAGCCCCCGGCTTCTTGAACGCATCATCCCAGGGAAGAAGCAGACGACCATCGGGCATAACTACGCGGGTTGTGCTTTCCGTCTCATACTGCTTCCGATAGTCATCCTCTTCATCCACAAAAGCGATAAACCGTTTGTCCTTCGTACTTTCCTCATACGGGGCAAGCTGTTCCTCGATATTCTTGCCGAAAACCATAACCGAAAAATGTGACATACTGTTCTCCTTTCACATAGTATACAAGAAAATCTCTATAGAGTCAATAATTTTTTTATAAATTTATAAGGATATCATTCACCTGAAGCCTTAAAGTTATATACAGGCTTTACCATCTCAATTACATCCACGGTTTCCTTAATGTTCTCCAGAATTACCCTCATATCCTTATAGGCATCCGGGGCCTCATCCAGGGTAGAAGCGTTTGCCGTAGACGTATACACCCCAGCATCCTTCATATCCTGCTGAAAATATTCCACATCCAATTCAGCCTTTGCCCTTGACCGGGACAAAATTCGCCCAGCACCATGAGGCGCAGAGTAGTTATACCTCTTATTCCCCTTCCCTACGCAAAGAGCCAAGCCATCCCGCATATTGAAAGGGATAATAAGGCGCTCGCCCTCGTGCGCGGAAGTAGCCCCTTTTCGAATCATTCCACTCTCATCGATAAAGTTATGGCGTGATTCAACTCCATCAACGGGATCCTCCCCAAAAAATGATGTAATCCTGTTCATCATTTCCCCTCGGTTATCTGCCGCATATTGAGTTCCCCGGAGCTGATCGTGGATGTAATCTCGGCCCTCGGGGGAATCCACCAAAAGAAACGGAATGCCCCGAATATCCGCACCCCACTTAGCGCACAGTTCCTTCGCCTTCAGCCCATGATACTTCGCAATTTGAAGCCCAAAGTTGCGGGATCCCGAGTGAATGGTTACCCATAGCTTCCCATCAGAGCCAAAACCAGCCTCTATGAAGTGATTTCCGCCCCCAAGAGTTCCAATGGACCGAGAAACACGGGCCTCATCCATCCCGATCTTCTTTACAGTATCCTGATAAAAATTCAAACACCGACATGCCTTATCATTCACAGAAAAGCCAGATGGGATATTTTCCTTAATAAAGTGATCGAAGGCCACAACATCCAAATGATCTACGTCAAACTTGCAAGACAGCATTCCGCAGCCAATATCCACCCCCACTACATCCGGGATAATGCGATCATTCATCTGCATAGTAAACCCAATGCAAGAGCCCTTCCCCGCGTGACAATTTCCTGTAACGCCCGTCCTACCCCTAAACCGGTAGATAAAGAAGCCGGTATCACACTGAAGGCATACCACATAAGCAGGAACATCTTCTATCCTGTGTCTCTTAATAACAGAATTATGTATACCACTAGCTCCAGAATATAAACAAGAAGATCGCAATATATTTAAGTAGTACATCTCATTGATCTTGTGGGTCAGATTTGATTCCGTAACCCTATGCACAATAGAAGAAGAACCAATATCGACTGACAATGCGGAAAAGAAGTCTATATCCGCCTTTCTTTTTGAATTTAGTCTAAATCCCCTCCCGCGCTTAAAGGCCTCAAAATCTCCATCTACCTGTATAGCTTCTTCCAATACAAGTAACTTCTGCCTAGTAGATAACATGGATACCCAATCAAGAGGGAATACTTTATTGACCCCAACAATCCTAATCACAAAAGCACTATCTTTAACAGACAGTTCTATCGTTGTTTGCTTCGATGTCGTACATATATGAGGAACCAGCCCTAATGAAGAACATAAATATAATATCCTATCTATCTTCCTACCCTTTTTCAATCCAAAACGTATACGCATAGAAGGGTTCTTATTGCTATTTCCGTGAATATTTCCATCTCCTACTACCCATACAATAAACTGCAATAAGGAATCGGGCATATTGGCATCCTGAATATTAGAGGATCCACTGTATAAAAAATCCTTTATATACATCCTATTAGGAAGATTTTCACAAATTTCTCCCATATGCGGTATATATGCATTTCTGTGGTGTTCTGTTTGAATCGATAATGTACCCAAACGGTTATTATCCAAAACAAAAACCCCCTCATTATCTCTAAGTGGGCGTATAATCTTTGCACCTGGTTTACTAAAATGATAAGTTCTGCTTGTGGGATCATAAGAAGCTATCTTTGTTTCGTTGTCAATCAAGGCTATAGGCATAAACCCTGTAGTAGTTAGAACTTCAGTATCAGGATGCAAACAGTCCGGCATTATAGCAATATAGGAATGTTGGAATGAGGGATTATTCACAAAATCCTGAATCTGAGAACGGGTGGAATCATCAATTTCATCGATCATCACATGAGCCTGGTTATACTTACCCTTGATTATTTGCATTATAGTGGCCTCCATTTACTATAGTATACCAAAAACTCCATATACAGTCAATAATTAAATTTTTTATAAATTTATAGGGGAGGGTATACCCGGTGGGGCATCATTCCCTTACTACAATTCAAATACATGGAAATCCAGAGCCCCGCCATCCATCTGAAATGTTCCTATATATCTTTTTTGATACGTAGATACTGGATGCCCTGTTCTATAAACCTCAAATTTATGCGGATACGCATTACTTTCAGGATCCACCAATGCCCATAGGCACGCAGAATTCCCCTGTGCCTGGACGGTAAGGATTTCCGCGCCAGTAGGCATTTCTATGAGAATCCTATTTTCATCATTCGGGATAAGATCGTACTTCCATATTGTCCTCATTTTAGAACCTCCTACATTTCCATAGTAAGATATCCGCCGTCAACCCCATTCCCGTTAGCATTCAACGTCACCCGTTCACCACCAGCAAGATGCATAATGTACTTCTCGCCTTTCCCCAAGTCGGTATACTCAATTTTAGTCGCATTTATAAGCTTTGCAAAGTCGAATAACCTGCTATGTTGAGCGGGATGGTCGTCACAGCCAGTAATAATAGGATCATCGGGAATTTTAGAACCATCCTTGCCATCAAAAGAGCAGAGTATTTCACAATTGCAGACCCCATGTACTTTCCCTACATAAAAGGAACACTCTTGACAGCCACCGGAGCCTACCATATTGCCCCCTACATGATTAGGACATGGGGTATAACACTCCTGATCTTCGATTACAGCCTGTATTTTCATTCAAAAACCTCCTGGACATAATATACTTGGAATTCCCCCGGCGGTCAACAATTTTTTTATAAATTTATAGGGGGGTAAACTCCTTGCCTTTTGAAGTACAGAGTAATATACTATATCCACTATGGATAAGAAAGCAATTCAGATTTGTGACATTCTTCAAAAAAACGGGCATCAGGCTGTCCTCGCCGGTGGTGCCGTCAGGGATATGATAATGGGTATAGAACCCCATGATTTTGACATTGCCACTAGTGCCAGTCCTGACATAGTGGCCACACTCCTTGAGGAAAACCAATTCAAAATCAAAGAGGTTGGCAAATCCTTTGGTGTTGTTCTCGCTAAAATAGAAGAAAGTGAATACGAAATTGCCACCTTTAGGACCGAATCAGACTATCTTGACGGCAGAAGGCCATCAAAAGTGGTTTTTTCCACTATAGAAGAAGATGCCTGGCGAAGAGATCTCACCATCAATGCCCTCTTTTTTGATCCCATCGCGGGCCGGTATATCGACTATGTTGGTGGTCGTGAAGATATTCAGAAGAAGATCATCCAGTTTGTTGGAAATGCAGACGAACGGATTAACGAAGATAAACTACGAATGCTGCGGGCCATCCGATTTGCGGTAAAATTTGATTGGTCTATAGAACCTGAGACTTTTATAGCAATAGCCGCCCATGCATCAGAAATTAGTATGATCTCACCTGAAAGAATTCGGCAGGAATTCGAAAAAATGTTTATGTGTAAACGCCCTTCCCGTATGATTGACCTCCTTATCTCCACGGGACTTATGGAAATAATTCTCCCTGAAGTGGCCAAGCTTAGAGGCTTGCGACAAGATCCTCGCTGGCACCCGGAAGGTGATGTACTTACACATACTAAACTTGTTCTGGAAATGCTAAAAGATGAAAGTTTTGAACTCCAATGCGCGGCGCTTTTCCATGATATCGGTAAGGCAGATACCTTCAGGGAGGAAAACGGTATTATTAGCGCGCACGGGCATGCAGAACTGGGGGCAGAACAGGCAGAAGGGATCCTGAAGAGGTTAAAGTTCTCAAATGACCAGATTACTCACATCACTGCCTTAGTCCGTGACCACATGAAAGTTCATTCCTGCATGGATATGAAAACCAGCACCATTCGCAGACTTATTGCAGAATTACACTTCCCAGACCTCATTAGACTTGCCGAGGCTGACGACGCTGCCTCTAGGAAAGACTTTAAGGCAATAACTTTCTTAAAAGGGAAACAGATAGAATTTGCAAGTGAGGTGCGGCTCCCAACGCCAATTGTAAAAGGAGCAGATCTTATAGCTATGGGGCTTAAACCAGGCCCCATGTTTAGGGATATACTGGGATCTGTCATGAATGCCCAACTCGAAGGCCGTTTCATCACTAAAGAGGAAGGTATTAGCCTCGTTAAGGAAATGCTAGAATAAGGTATAGGGGAATTCTGCCATATATAGGGAGGAAATTTTATTTTTATAAAATTCAGGGCATGGGTGGGGTAGATTTATATATAGGGTATTCTGGGATTATTTTTATAAATTTATATATACAGAGGGATTATTATTCGGGAGAGTAAGTGTTTCTCCCCCCACCCTATTCCCCCATTGGCTGCCTCTCTTAGCTACCCGGTACCCTTATTCCCCATTTTCTGCCATTCATTACCCTATATTGTAGTCCTTTACCCATTGTCCCATTTACCCTATGCTATCCGCCCATAGATCTATTGCCCATGCCTTCAGCCCATAGATCTATTGCCTATTATGTTGATTATTAACGCGATTGTCCTACATTATGGGACATGCCGGTTAATATACGACATAGGGGGCGGTTATAGGGCGGTTGTAACTGAGACGGTTACAAGGGAGGGAAGTTTAGCTATTCCCTTGCTACTATTTCCGTAGCATACTATTGAATCCTTATTCCCTACCCTGTATATATTCCCTTCCCTACTATGTATACCCTATATTCTTCCCTATACTGAGCATATGCCCGGTATATACCTATTTCCTTATACTATAACATGTTATAAAAAGTGTGTGGAAATGATACACTTTAGTTCAATAGTGTTTCCTTTTGATACACTTATTGACAGCCTATAGACGGGTAACGGGGCTTTATTGCCCCTTTTTCCTTGACTATTTTACACAAATTCGGTACTTTTTGACGGTTTAGCTATTGCTTTTTTTCCTTGATTAACTTATATTTAATCAAGAATCTACGTTGAAAGGAGAAAACCATGGACAAGAAAGAAAAAGCGCAATTCATCGAAACGTTTATAAAGGAAACAAAAGAATATATCTTAAAAAAGGTCGATAAAATGCCCGAACACTGGGACGGAAGGGAATTAAGGGAGTATATCTGCCGTCAATTTATCAATAGTTTTCCTTTAGACAAAAAAAGGAAACAAGCATTTATTGAAGACTATATCAATAATGATTTATAAAGGAGGAAACTATGGGAACTAATTTTTATATAAAAGGTCATCGGGGCAATGATGATGAATTCTAGTCATGGCGGAAAGCGCCCCGGTAGTGGCAGAAAAGCTCTTTTTACAGAATCTCATATCATCCACCTTGCTATTGACGCCACAATATGGGCCAAAATACCTGACCCAAAAAACGAAAATATTCGTCGAATTCTTGAAAAAAGTATTGACAATCAAACGGGATAGGGATATACTCTATAGTGTAAGGTAAGGGGGAAACGAGATGAAATATACCGTAATTTACCGGAATAAAGACTTGAATGGCAAGATTGACAGAAAGAACATTTTTGGCTATTGCGATGCTATGCGGTTTGCGCGCTTAGTTGGTGGAAGGCTTGAGCTGAATGGGCTTACTGTTATCGATATCGGTCGGAATTAAGGGAGGAAGAAATGAATTTTACTAGTGCATATCCGCCTATAGTGCGGGCAATGGCAAATGCGGCTGGAAATAATATCGTTATATCCCACAAACCTACCGAAAATAATCAACTAGGGCAAACCTCTTTATCTTTAATTATTGACGATATTCTCGATATTGTCGATGCCTCGCCTACTCCCAGAACACAATATCAAGATCTTTTCCGCTACTTTACTGATGGCGCGGTATGATGCTCCACAATAAGCGCGACTATTTAGCCTATTATGTCATTTATAGAGAAAATGGTTTTTTACGCATTGCTGAATACTGGAATTTGCGCGAGGCTATAACAAATGCCCGACTTGTGTCGGGTAGAATCGAGCATGGGAATTTCCCAATGGAGGGCGTAAAATGAGTATGTATACGGTAACTATCGGCGACAAAACAACTAGGATACGGATGAACCCTAACACTATCCTAGACCCTGATGAGGACTGGCTTACCGCTC
>Ga0172381_10007784_pt1 | contig 10565 bp, 11 predicted proteins | sample Leawel6488metaG_FD_119754 | JGI IMG/M metagenome (GOLD analysis project Ga0172381, IMG submission 119754) | Leachate microbial communities from a municipal landfill in Southern Ontario, Canada - Leachate well 64-88 metaG | ecosystem: Engineered > Solid waste > Landfill > Unclassified | place... | reverse complement strand
CTTGTAAGTCCTGGTGATGTAACTATAGTTAATGCAATGATAACAGATATCCGCCCAGAAAAACCTACTAGTGATGTAAATTCTCATAGACTTGCAACTCCTATTGACCATCCCAATGGAAGCATAGGAAACGTAGCAATAAATGCAGTAGCTGATATAGCGACAACCAAAATAAACGGAATATCAACTGATAATTTAAGAGAACTTCTTGAGCTTGGGATTGCTGTTAATTCTTCTGTAGACCTTGTGTTTGATGGGGATGGGCTACCTACAACGATTACCCAAACGGGTGATTTTGGAACAGTGACAACTTTAACGTATGATGCCCTAGACAATATCGATACAGTTACCGTTCTGTCAGCAACACAACAATCTGTATCTACAATTACTTGGGTAGGCGATTCTCCTTCAAACATCACAACAATTGTAACTCCAGTGCCATGATAACAGATTCCCTAGTTGTTCCTTCAAAAGATTTTTATATAGATTCTACACCAATACAAACTTATATAATAGAAATAGTAAAATCTTTGATTAAAACAAATTCATCTTTAACGGCAGAGTTACCTATAACACATACTGCTCCTTCACCTGCTGATTATGCTTTACAAGACTTAGTTTCTGGTGGGTATGGATTTGCTACAAAAAACGAAGGCAATTCTTTGTTAGCTGCTTTTGTGAATGCTCAACTTAGGATAGCAGAGTTAGAACAAAAATTAACAGCATTAGAAATATTGGAGGGATAAATTAATACAACTTTCGTAAGAATTTTTGGTAAAGTAAAAAGTTTTGTTGATTCCATTATAACGATACTTACAACTACAGGAAGCGAACCAGCAACTTATGATATAGATACTATTGAAAACACAAATAAAGGAATATATGATGAGTTGGCTGCTTTAGGTCAGTTTATCACATACCCAATACCCGTCGAATACCATTCGGTATACGAGGCAAAGCGATTTGAATTACAAGAATATGCTACAAGTGGTGGTAATAGCTATCCTTATGCGTATACTCCTTATCCATTTAGTTATAATGGTGAGTTAGCTGTTTTATATCGAGTAGCCACTACATTTAATTCTTTTTCAAGTTATATTTATTTTTATTCTGATAGTTCATATATTTCAATTCAAAGTACTATTCCTGCGATTACGTTCATTGAGTATAGTGGTGGATTAAAGATTTACGGACTTAGTAGCGACCCTAACACGGGATTTGCAACGTACTACAAACAATCTTACAATACAAACTGGGAATCAACCTCTGTAGAAACTTTAACCGAACCTTATTACGGTGGAGACTCAAGGTTTATGAATTATAGAGAATCAGTTATGCCTATAAGTGGAGGTTCATATTACAGAAACATAACAACACCTAGACAAGTTATTGTTGGTGAATTTCCTATTAGTGCTTTTGGAAATCAATATATAAATGTTCCGCAAAAGATAGACTCAGGTTGGGTATGGGGATGTTTTGACAAAGTAATTTTCACAGATGATGATTACCTAACAACTAGAATGATTCAATTTAACGACCCTATGTTAATAGGACACAATATTGTTTTTAAAGAAGTTTCTAACAAAGTATTTTATTTAACAGATATTTATCGACTTTATACAGATGGAAGGATTGAGAGGTTTAGAATTGATTGATGCAATTTCTGCTAAGTTAAAAGTACTTAAAGAAAAAGTAGATGCTTTACTAGCTCTTAATGTAGACACCTATAATACGATTAAGGACTATAATGATGTAGGACTCAAACAAACTGCTATCGACCTTACTATAAAGGGTTGTGTTATAGAAGATGTTCGTATTATAGAAGACCCGACTAATTCATTGACTTCGGCTCATCCTTCTTTTTGGTCAAGTACTGAAATAGGAATATCTTATAAAAACTTGCCTTACTCAGTGCCTCCTCAAACAACATCTGGTGTTACTTCAAGTTATAGAACATACGATCTTACAACTGGACTTTTATCTGTGCCGACTTCGATATCTCTATCAGCTTCATCAAATATTTGGTGGAGTTCACCTATTAAGAAATTTTCAGCGGGATATTTAGTCTCAGGAACCGACTCTTTAGGAAGAGGAAATATTTTTAAGTACAACACCACTTTTGCTTCAAAATCAGACCTTGCTATAACTCTCTCGAAAGATGTTCGTAATATTCCGTGGTATCTTATTTCTGATGTTATTTATTACAGTTACTACGAAACAGTAGCAGGAGCAAATGATGTAACGATTCCTCAAATTATAACGAAGGGTTACGACATGACTGGTTCTTTGGTTTCAACTATAGGACTTCCTTATCATCCATTGCCTACGTCATCTGCATTAGTGCTTAAATATGACAATTATATACTGCAACCCAGAACTATGTTTGGTAGATTTTGTCTTATAGTAACAAATACAACCACAGGTCAGGTTTATTATCTTCCTACAGAACTAATGAATATGTTTGGTATTCAAGGTTCAACTTACGCTTATAGTGCTAGTCCTACAACTTTTGCTGGCTATCAGGCATGGAATAATCTAAATCCAGGTGGTCAATTACACGATATGTTTGTTGACACTAAAATTCACTTATTAGGTGTAATGTATAACACAAACACTGTTGTATACATGAAATTTGGTTGGCTATGATAATTATCTTCTCTATGATTAACACTTGCGTTATCAAAGCAAAACGATGGATAAGCACAACTTTTACTGCTTCATGGGAAAACCTGTCAGACCAGATTACTCTTTTGCTTTCGCTAACAACTGGTTCAGGGGGAATAACCCAATATGATAACGCTATTAAACCATTAGAATTTGATTATTTTTATTCTCAAGCTCACTGCGATTCTATAGGACTTGATTATACAAATCCCAAGGTTGCGAATACAATCGTTTCAGTAAACAATCCTTCATGGCAAGATGCAGTAGATTATTGGTATATTGACTCAAAAATAGGAACTTATTTCAATCCTTATATATACAAAAATGGCGTAGTAATAGCTGAAAATGTTAACTACTTATTACCTAGGTCATTATATTGGAGCATAGACGATACGTGGAGGTTTTATCCAACAATCACAGCAACAGAAAACGCTAAAAACGAAATGACAAACAATTGGAATACTTGTAACGTAGCTTATTTTAATTCACAGTTTTATCTTTCAATTTATGACTTAATCTATATCCTTGATGTTAATTATGATGTAGTTTCTGTTAAAAAAGCTGTATTACCAATTAAATATTTCTTTACCGATGGCACTTCGTTGTGGTTTGCTACAACAAATAGGATGGTCTGTAGATGCAAATAGAATTTATATTTGGAATACTTTGTTTTACTCTAATAGGACAAGGTTATAGATATTTGCTTTCGATTTTTACTCAGCACGAACAATTAAATAATTTCGTACACAACTTAGCTACTTCAACCGTAACAGGTGTAGAATTTCACAACAATACCGAAAACTTAGGCTGGTCTACAAAAACAGTAGGATGCAAAGCAAAGGTTATTCACGAATTAGACGGTAATTTTATGAAACGTGGAGTTTCTTCAACCTCAATAGAAGAAGCAAATTATACCCTAAAAGGAGTTTGCCAGACTTCAACTGGTTGGCTGGCTTTTTACGTCAAAACCGCAGCACCTTATACAAATTATTATAAGTTTAAACTATGGGCAGATAACTTTGCAAGTTCAACCGATTTTACGCTAACAACTGAAAGCGGATTTCTCAACGTGTATGGGGGATATCTTTTTTCATACGACGGTACTTGTGCTTATTTTTACCAAAATGAAACATCGATCTTAAAAGTCAACCTAACTTCTTCAACTACAGAAACGATTCCTTTTGAACACTTCTTTTATTATGGAACAACAAAATATACTTATTCCGATCATATCATAACCGATGGAACAAATGTTTACTACTTCGATGAACTTCAATTAGAAAATTGGAAACGATATTGGAACTGGAACGTAACAGGTCAAGGATTCGCTCAATATTATGGTCAGTTATTTTTCTTTGACGGTACTTTCTTTTATTTTCCGTATGGTCAAATGATAAGCGAAGGGCTTTACGCTGGCTCTGCTATAACAAGAATTTCTTTAATTGCTAAAAAGGTAGTGTAATGCTAACAAGAACTGAATTAAATGGATTTAAAAATAAAGCAGAATTATCAATTGCCAGTCTAACAACTGCTTCAAAAACATTTACTAAGAGATATCCTTTTGCTCTAACAGACTTAGGTTCAGATATAACATCACTTTGGAATACAACGAAGTACTACGTTAAAGGTAATCCTATCGAAGCAAGAAGTTTAATAGGGATTCCTACAAAAGTTTATGTAGATTCAGTTTCAGAGAGCGGAACCGAATACGCTTATAACATAATAGATGAATGTGTTTTGGCAAGACAAGGGAAATTAACCTTACTTTCAAATCTAGGAACCTACGCCAAGAAAGCAAACTTAATAACAGATATTAACGCTTTAACGGGAGTTATTGATAAAGAACGTTGTCAGGTACACGATCATAATAGTACGACTTTACGAAATGCTTCAGCATGTCACATTATAGGAGATATAACGGGGTTAACAGGTACTTTGTCTGGTTTAACAGAAGACACAACGATTATAAATTCAATTAACCTTTCGGGTGAAGGAACCAAGATTCTACCTTCTCAAATTCAAACTTTAAGCCACGATACCAACGTAAGCAATAGAACATCAAATAATTGTCATCCTATTACAGCAATAACAGGACTTGTTGCTGAGTTACAAAAAGGAATAGACGCTAACCAAGATATAGTAGCAACAAAAAGCACTTATGCAAGTCTTTTAGCACTTTTTCAATGTATTATTTTATACATTCAAGCTATAGACCCTACAGAAACTTACGCACCACCTGAGTGGATTACTCCATAGGAGGATTATGGAATACGTTACAAAAAATGAAGTATTAGGAACCTTTAATACAATTAATAATCAATTAAAAGATTTAAACTTAGCTATACTAGGTTACGACCCTGCGCTTCCGATTACTCTTTCTTCTTTGGGTTCGGATGTTACTGCTTTTTATAACCCTGCTAAGTTTTATCAAAAAGGCGAACCAATAGCAGTTTCTGACCTTCCAACAGTTCCCACAAAAGCTTATATTGACGGACGTACAAGAGGAGTTACTTCGTTAGTGACTGCTACACAAATGATAGATGAAGTAGTTGCTGCAAGGGAAAGCGAAGTTTCACTTTTAACCAATTTAGGAAATTATTCTCTTAAAACAGCTCTAATAACCAATATAAATGCTTTAAGCTCTGGAACAATTAACAAGACACGTACTGAACCACAAGACCACAACGATCTCACCAATCGAACCATTGCAGACGCTCATCCAACGTCAGCGATAACAAATTTAGATACTACTTTAGGAACAAAAACAGCCAACGCAACAATACTCGCTTCAATTAACGCTTCAACTGAAGTCACAAAAATAGCTGCTACACAAATTCAAGCTATATCACATTCATTGCTTGATGATACCTCTGCTGCTGATTGTCACCCAACGTCGGCTATAACGAATTTAGATACAGGGCTTGCCGTTGGTGCTGCCGCAAAAACAGAAATAGACATTTTACTCGCTGGTACAGGTTATGCTTCTTTAGACGCTATAGTTGATTGTTTAAGAAGATATTTACAAAATATTGATGGGATTGGTTTACCTAATGCCCCAATTTGCTGGGAAATCCTGATATAGGAGTTATTATGAATAAGACATACGAAGTTTCTTTAAATATTAAGTATCAAGATATTACTTTTAATGGTTGGTTTACTCAAAATGATATAGGAAATATGATAGAATTCACCATTTACGACGGAACTACCTTGCTCGATCTAACAGGTTTAACTGCTTCTGTATTCTTTGAAGTTCCTAGTGGTGATTCTTATGAAAATCCTTGTGTTATTACAGATATAGCAACGTGTAATTTAGGAACCTCAGAACTTTCAGAATACGGTTGGGTAAAAGCTCAGTTAAAAATTTATGACGGTGCAACAATAATCTCAACTAATTCTTTTACATTTGAAGTTAGAAAAGATTTAGACTCAGATGCAGTTCAAAGTACTACTTCGTATGGAGCGACACCAACAATAACTAGTGGATCAGGAGTGCCAAACGAAATACCTCAAAAGATAGGTAACATTTTTATCGATACGGTAGCAAAGAAAATTTATGTAAGTGTAGCAATTTTAAGTGTTAGTGATTGGGTTTTAATTAATTAAGGAGAGCAAAACATGGCTGGAAATAAAAAAAATATCTATATTTCGTATCCCCAAGTTGGAAAGACTATTTACTGTATGGTAATGAAAGAAAATTATGGAAATCAAGGAATAACATATTATGATAACACAGATGGAGATTTTAGAGCTGTTTCTGTATCTCCCTATCTTCCATTAACTGAGGATTCTATTATTAAAGGACTTTATGGTTCTGCTGAAAATCGTACATCTTGGGAAAGAGCTGAATATACATTTCAGTTTTTTATCCAAGGAGGAGTTTCACCAAGCCCTGCTAGTGATGAAATAATTACGGTTGATAGTATGAAGAAAATTATAGAGTTCGATAAACTGGAGGGATAAGATGTTATTTATAACAGTTGATAGTCCTATAGCAAAGCCTCTTTTGTTTAAGGGTGCGATTGCTATTCCTAGTGATTTTCCTACACTAATTTCTGTTGAATCTGGTTGGTTTTATCAAATAACAGCTAACGTGACAGATTCAGATGCAACAAAAACACATACTCATCAATCTTTTTTGGCAGGTGAAGAAATTGCGTGGAATGGTTCTGCTTGGGTTGAAATGGGTTCGATTGCTTTATTGGTACGTACTGGAACTGTATTAAGTCCTGCAAATACAAACGATTCTATGGATTTAGGTTCAGGTTCTTATTTAACAACTGGTTCTATTGGAGCCACAGGTTCTCGTGTTCTTAAAGGTTGGTTTACTGATTTAGAAGTAACGAATCCAATTATTACAAGCGGTATAGCTTCTGGTTCTGTTAATGGAAATACTTTACTTTTAAAAGCTAATGATACTACATTTATGACTTTTACCACAGGGGCAAGTGATACTTGTTCTCTTTCTGGAGATATTACGGGAGTTACGCAAACTGCTTTAGACAACTCTACAAAGTTAGCTACAACTGCTTATGTTGATGGCGGAAACTTCTTTTCTCGTGGCGGCACTGCGGTTTATCCAAAAACTTCAGGGGATGTAATAACTAATTATATTAATAATATCGTAACTACTCCAACAGATGCAATTTTAATTCATAACATAACAAATGCAGTAGTAGGGGTTCCTGTGCAAATTCCAGGAAGAATACATTATAAAGCAGGTGTTTGGAATACAACTGGTGGTGGTTCTGAAGATATTTGGAACATAACCGCTGGATGTATATTAACTTCAGGACTTACAACGGGTGCTAGTTATAGACTTGGTTTTGGACTTAATACTGTTGCTTATACATATCCGTTTGAATTTTTTAATACTGGTTTGTTTTCAACATCAAAGACTGCTTTAGCTGCAACTTCTTCCGATGGTATATTATTGCAAAATACTACCGCCGCTGTATCACCTGGAACTTTAGTTGAAATGAGTCCTAGAATACGAATGAGAGGTTCTGCTTATGTAACTCCCGCTGTAGGTTCACAATTTGTCGATTGTATCTCTGAACTACTCCCTATTAGTGGTGCTACTGCTAGTGGTATTTATCGTATAGGCTTCTCAATAAACGGAGGAGCTTATACTTATCCGTACCAATTTAGACATGATGGTTATTTATCAGGACTAACGTCAGTTACGACTACTTTTATCGCTCTAGCATCATATATGACAGGAGCTGATAGTTCTTACACATGGTTTCAAATGGGTACAAATACTGCCTCTGCAAATCTATCAAGAAACACTGCAAATGCTTATTCTACGCTTGTCATTAATAATCTTAATGCAGGGAGCACAGGGCGAATTTTAGAATGTCAAGCAGTTTCAGTTACACAAACATTCATAGACAGAAATGGTAAAATAGCAGGTATAGGATTAAACCTTCCTAACATCGTTAATAAAGTAGCAAGTGCCAATATACGCAATTCACATAATGCAGAAGCAACCTCAACCTCAGCAACCTATGTAAAGGTCAAGACAATTACCCTACCCTACGGACTTTTAGGCTCTCAACGCTTCATATTCGAGATTAAAACCTCAGACGCTGTCACTCCCGAAACTGCTTATGGTCAGATTCGTAGAAACGGTGTAGCTTTAGGAACTGAACAATCAGACGTAACAGGTGCTTATGTTTCAAAGAGTGAAGATATTACTCAAACATGGAATCCGAATGATACAGCTGAGCTTTGGATCAAGATAGGAAACGGAGACACCGTTAGCGTGCAAAACTTCAGTATCGGTTACGACGACGCTCCGACCGTTGCAGTTACTAGTGTAAATAGTTAGACAGTTAATATAATTAGTAATAAAATAATAGAGGGGACTACAAACCCTCTATTTAATAGAATAATTTGGCAATAATTTGCCATAGACCAATATAAGGAACTCGTAGGAGGTTTATGAAAAAAGAAAAGAAAAAGTTAGATGAAAAAGAAAAGAAAGGCAAGAAAGAAATGTATTTCGGAAAGAAAACAAAAAAATAACTTGACATTTCTGAAATTTCTGGTATAATCTTATGTGGGGAGGATACCATCACTATTCTCCCCTAAACCTTGTGATGGAGGGTAGGGAATGGAAGAAGAATTATTTGACAATAAGCAACAACAGAAAAGATGGGAATATTTTAAATCTTTAATTGGACAAACATTTAATAGTCTAACTATTTTAAATGCAAGAATAACCATAGACAGAAGGTCTTATGCTCTTTGCAAGTGTTCTTGTGGAACTGAAAGGTTTATAAAGATTAAAGAAGTTGTTGATGGAAAAATCAAGTCCTGTGGTTGTGCTGGAAGATTTAAAAAAGGTTTAATTCCGTGGAATACAGGTATTCCCATAACAGAAGAACATAAAGAAATTCTTAGAATTGCAAACACAGGTAGACCAGCTTGGAATAAAGGCATACCGTTATCAGAAGAAACTAAAAAAAAGCTGAGTGAATCGCTATTAAATTTACACAACAAAGAAGAGTGGATAGAAAAACTAAGGACATCTCATTTAGGACAACCAGCATGGAATAAGGGGAACTCAAAAGATTTAACAGGAGTTGTTTTTGGTAGATTAACCGTGATTGAAAGAGACCTAGAAACACAGGAATTAAAAGGTGGAAAAGAAGTATATTTTTTATGTAAGTGTGAATGTGGAAAAACAAAAAGCGTAAGAGCTAGATGTTTGTTAGCTAAAAAAAATCCAATTAGAAGTTGCGGATGTTTGGGAAAAGAGCTAATGCGAGCAGCTTTAAGTAAAATAACTGGAGAAAAACACCATAACTGGAAAGGTGGTATTACTCCAGAATTTAATAAAATACGTGGTTCATTGAAATATAAAAGCTGGGAACATTCCGTAAAAAGTCGAGATAACTATACATGTTTCTTTTCTGGAGAAAATCGTAAATCTAAGTTAACCGTCCACCATATTGCTAACTTTGCTGAGTGTCCAGAATATCGTTTTGAAGATTGGAACGGAATCACAATGGCAATAGAGCTACATCAAGAATTTCATCGAATATTTGGATTTAAAAATAATACTATAAAACAATTGGAAGAATTTTGCAAATTAAAAATAATTAATTTTATCCTGTTTTACTTGTTGACAGTGTAAAATAACAAGGATATAAAATTAAGGAGAGTGTAAACATGTTAGACGGTAGCACACTGCAATTTCAGTTCAGCCAAATTAATGCTGGAAACATTAACGTAACAGGTACTCTATCCCTGAACGACGTAGCGTTATCTACGTATATTGATAATATAGTTTCAGATTTATCGGTTTGGTCAAGAAAAGGGGTAATCAATGCAAGTGCGAATCCAAATTATCCTTTGGCAGAAAATGGCGACCTGTACATAATTTCCGTCGGAGGAATTATTGGGGGCGGGGCAGGAACTAGCGTGGAGGCTGGTGATATTATAATTGCAAATGCAGATTCCGTAGCGGGTACACAGGCAGCCGTTGGTGCTAACTGGAATATTATACAAGGAAATCTCGCTGCACTAGGAACCATGTCTCTCCAAAACGCAGGAACGGTTGCAATTACTGGTGGTAGTGCCACTGGGCTTACCGATGTCAAATTAACGGATGATTCCATTTTAACTCTTGGTACTACTTTAACCAACGCAGCTACCAAAGTTACGTTAGAATTTGATAAAACCACAACAGGTATAGGACAGATTAAACTGGGAGACCTTTCGGACGCTCAAGTTCTTAACGCAAATCCTGGGGCTACTGTTTGTGGTTCTTCGGTTAATATTCTTCATTCGGCTGGTGCTGGCGATTGTACCGATTTATTAGGTGGATATACCAAAGTGGCTATTTCAGGAGACGGAGACGGAGATACTACGCTTGTTGGTTTTGCTCCACG
>Ga0172381_10007783_pt1 | contig 10565 bp, 12 predicted proteins | sample Leawel6488metaG_FD_119754 | JGI IMG/M metagenome (GOLD analysis project Ga0172381, IMG submission 119754) | Leachate microbial communities from a municipal landfill in Southern Ontario, Canada - Leachate well 64-88 metaG | ecosystem: Engineered > Solid waste > Landfill > Unclassified | place... | reverse complement strand
TAAAAGAATGGGATATGAATTTACCAAAAGATGTTGATCCTGTTGTATATGCTGCTAAATTAAAAAAGAGTTTATCAAGTTCTATTGATAAAAATAAAATAAAGAAACTTCTTGGTAGTTCTGCATTACCAGAAGTAAAAGAATTACAGCAAATGTTGTCTAAAAATAAAGCACAAGATATTGATGAATTTATGTCAGGTAATAGTAGAACCGCTCGAAAAATATTACTTACTGCTTTGAAAGCACAAGCAGCACATGGTGATAAGAAATCCATTGATGCTCTTGCTAAAATAGATAAAGACGGTCGCCAATATTCAATAAATGCTATAAAAGCGATTGGGTCTAATCCTAAATTGAAGAAAGGAATGCTAGAAGAAGTGAAAAGTGAATTTCCATTAAAAGCGGTTACTGAAAACGAAGAAACAATGGCTATAGGTGATATGTCCGTTGATAAAAAAGTTGTTGAACAAGTATTCGGAACAAGTGATTGGGATGAAATTCAAGAGCATCTTGAAGCGGTAACAGATAAAAACCCACCATTTTTAGCATATAAAGCAAAAGGTAAAAAAGATATAATACCTATTGCAATCATAAATGTAAGAGAAGATGGTGTTAATTATGGAGCACAATTTAAATTTGAAATGGCATTAGATAAGAGGTTTGCTAAACTTTTAAAAGATGCTAATACGAAATTGTATAGTAAAAATGTAATCGGAGAAAGTGCACTTTATAAATGGATTGTTTATTCTAAAATTGAAGAAGATGATTAAAACATTATGAGATTACAAAAATATATACTTAATGAAAGAAGTCGTGGCACAGAAATAGGTTGGGATGAAGCTATTACTATTCTAAAAACTAATTGCCAGGAAGCTCTTGCAAATCGTAATTTTATTTTTAGAGGTGTAGAAGCAAAGAGGGAATATTATATCATATCACCTGCACGATCTACTAGAATATCTCGTAATACACACAATTATTATACACTATTATTTGATAATTTACAAACTTGGAAAAAATATCCAAAAAGATCTAAGTCTATTATATGTACTACTGATAGTAGATATGCTCTGGACCAAGGATATACATACGTTGTTTTTCCTTTTGATAGTGCTAAAATAGGTGTATGCCCAAGTGAAGATATATGGGGTGCTTTCAGACCAAAATTAGATGTATTGTCTAATTTTAATGATGATATTCGAGCTTTAGTAATTGAATATAAATTATCTTCACCAAACACATATAGAGAATTGACGAATTTTTTTAAAGAAGTTGATAATATCAAAGATACGATAATATCGGACCGTTGGTTAGCGCACGACAGTCTTTTTTGGAAACCATATTTAGATAATCCTGATTTGAAACTTATTGATTTTATTAAAAATTTCTTTAATCCAGATAAACATGGCTTTAAGTTGACAACTATAAAAGATTTCAATATTGCAGAAAACCGAGAAATCTGGACTGATAGTACTTCAGTTTTAATACTTGAAAAAAATATAAGTAAAATAGAAAAAATACTTGGTATTGCTTTTTAAAAATTAATAATTTATAGAAATGTTAAAATAGAACCAGAAACCAAATTACCTACCAACATCATTTAAATATTTTTCTTTAGCTTTATCAAATGATATACCTATTAAATCGTCATAAAATAATATATCAGTATTGTTTTTACCTTCATTTATTAATTTTTTAATGCGCTTAGAAGCATATTTCTTTTTCCAATATGATGATAATGCTTCTACTGAATTATCAAATTTTTTATCTTTTAATTCTTTATCAATGCTTTTAAGAAAATTGTTTGTATTGTTATATAATTCACAAAAATATACTCCTCTACTGAAATCATTGTTTATAGTTTTTACCCCAAATTCTTTATGTGCAATAGATAATAAACGAGGTCTTATATGACTTGCTGGGCCACCTTTTCGTGGTCTCATTAGTTCATCAAATTTTTTTGGTAAATTTTCTTTTATCCATTTTTTTAATTCAACATATACAGTTTCTTCTGGTTCAACAGGAATTTTACCATTTGACGGTTCGCAAGATTTATAAACTTTAAGTCCTGTATATTGACTTACTCCACCTCCTTTTATACTATTATAAAGGGATGTTGTTGTAATACCAGCAAGCGTTTCATCATATTTGTTATTCCAAAATTCTTCAATAACATTAGAAACAGATAACATAGCAATCAATTTACCGCCAGTGTAATTATATCCTAATGGTTGTGTAGGTACAATAGAACTAGCCATACATAAATGATTTAATTTATGTTCATCCATTTTGTTCTTCATATTCCAACCAATATAATTATCACGCCCACCAATTGATATAAAATCTGATCCTATGGATATTACACCTAAATATTGTTTTGTAATTTTATCTCTTACTAAAAATTTTCCAAACCTTCCTGGCGATTGTGACCATATTGCTGTTGAAGTCATGCGTCTTAACATTGTCCAAATATATGAAAGTTCTTTATTTATATTCTCTACAACAAGAACCTCTGGTTCTAATTTTTCATAATCTTCGGGATTTTTAGGTATCCAAATATTACTTTTAATTTCAAACATTTTTTGTATATCTGTATTTGTCCACTTTATTTCATTTAATTCCTGCCATTTACGATATAATGTATATGTTTGAACGCCCATTTTGGAAACAAATTTTATATTATCTTGAAACAATTTTTTTAAGGTTTTTTTATCCATTGATTTAGATATTGTCATATCTATAATAGATGATGGTTCAGCAATATTTTGTTTTATTGCTTTTGATATTTCTATATTATCTTTTTTAACTGTTTTCACACTATTAAAAAATAGATTTAATCCTTCTGCCATCTAATCCCCCCATTACCACGAATCATACTCTGTTAAATCTAATACATCACCACATCTGCATTTATATGTTATTATCATACCCAATCCGGTAGGTGTAAAAGAAAACGTTTCACCGCCACCAATGGCACCAGTGTATATTGATTTACATTCTGGATGAAAATTTTTTATTTTCTCCATATCACTTTTTGTTAATTTAAATACTTTTTCAACATCTTTATCTACTGATATAAACATTTTGTTCATTTTTATCCTCTATATGATTGTTTTTCTGGATTTAACATAATTTTACCTTTTGATTTTGACCGACCACCTTTACTTTCTACATTTGCCATACCAAATCCTGACAGTGTTCCAAGTCCTTCACAAGATAAAGCAATATTTGTAAATAAATTCATTGCCATATCTCTATTTTTTATATATTCAAGACTTTTACGATACATTATAATACGTTTTTTCAATGTTAAATCTTTTTTCCATGTCAACATTTCTTCGACTGTATCAAGAGCTGTTGCAATCCAATTTACAATACCATCTTCTGACATATATTTCAAATCTTCCATACCCAATGCTAATATATAATTTAAAGCATGCGTACCGTTTTTAATATATCCTTGATATTGGTTATTAACTTTAACACGAATATCTTTTCCTTCTTCCATTTTATTCTCCTTTTTTAAAAAAACCAACTAAATGTTTTTTTGATAACATTTAAAGTTAACTCATGCAATACTAGCCATTTCATTAATGCTAGTGGCCAGAAGAAAAAATCAACAACTGACCAAAAGAAACTACCGTGAATAGTATGCCCTAACATTGCTATTGTTATAGCAACAAAAAGACTTAATAAACTTCCTTTATAATACATAATTATTCCTTTATTTCATTACCTTCACTATCTACTTTAACATATTCCGTCTTGGGTGTATACGGAAAAGTTACATTTACACAACTATTTTTACCTGTATATGTAATACCATCCGGCTCAACAAATACTTTGCCAGTAATATTCCACGCTTCATTCTTTTCATTTTTGAAAACACATGAGCATCTTTTATTCTGCCAAAGATTTTCAGAAACTTCATTCCATTCATCAACAGTACCTTTCAATGGGGACAGGGGTTTGAATGATGCTAACTTAGTAAATAAAGAAATACATTCTGGTGCTGAAAATCCCGAATGTCTTTGTTTATCAAACACCCTAAGAAGTTCCAGAACACTTTCCATCATCCATTTATTAGGGCCTTCTTCTGTATCATTTAAATCATACCCGATAGTAACCAATTCATTTTTAGCGTGTTTAATAAGATTACTATTATTTTCTTCTATAATCCTAAATTGTAAATCCATAAATCCTCCTATTCATCAAAAATTTTATCTAATTCTTTATCCCATATTATATTTTTTTCTTCTTTTTCAATTATTGATTCGCCTTCATTACCAGTGGGTTGTGTTGTTTCTCTCCAAATAGATGATGATGCCCACCCAGATGTTCCTCCATTTCCCCAATTTCCATATTCATACTTATTTCTATCAGAAGTATTAAAGACTTCTTCAACATGTCTTTTATTTACTTTAATATCTTTATATGGATATATAACAGTATATTCTGATGGATTTTCCTGACATTCTTCAACTTGAAACGAACCAAGAAGAATCAAATTAGATGGATATGAATATAATTCATAATGTAAAGTACGGTCATATTCCCTATCAAAATTTTCATATGGTATTGTCATTGCTATACGAATAAATGAATTTCTACCATTTTCATATACATATTTTTCTGCTTCATGTTGATATCTTTGTAAAAATCTTACTCTCATTAGAAAAATAATCCTAAACTTTCTTTCGCTTTAATATTTAACAATTCGGTTTTTCCTAATACTTCCAATAACATTTCACACTTATTTAAAAAAGTTTTTTCAATCTGCCTTGTAGTATCTATCTGTAATACTTTATTAAATTCATTAGGCCAACGTGTAAATGCCATTGAATCAAAACCAAATTTATTCTTTTTCAGGTATATGACCTTTACTTTAGAACCATCAACTATGTCTTCATACTTATTTTCCAATTTTAACATCTTCAATAAAGATCGATAATTAACAACACTTTTTACATGCATTGGTGTTCCTTTAACACATTTACCGTCAACTCCAATATATTTCTTTATATTGTGAATACCAACATTAGTTGAAAGTGCTTCCGGTGACATATCCTGTAAATCTTTTTTCCATTTGGATATCACTGATGATAATTCACTATCAGAAGCATTCTTTAATATCATACTCATAATGTCTTTTAGTACAGGCCTTACAACTTCTGGTGTATCTGACCTTACAATTTCAAGTCCTGTAGTCTTTATTCTATCAACTGTAGCACCTTCTTCATTTACATGCCATGCCGAATATTTTTTCTTTTTGACGAATAATATTGACTTGGCAATAATTTCCTGTTTAAATTTAATACGAAAATCTGTTTCAGTTGAATTATAAACAGTTCTTTGCATTTCACGATATGCTTTATCATTCACATATTCCTCAATTACAGATGATAAACCCAATATATGTTTCATAATATAATTATCATCTTTATCTTCCCATTTTACACCATATTGTGTAAAAAACCCACCAAGATTAATAAATAATGAATCAGTGTCCATATAAAGTATGTAATCTACATTCTTTTCTGGCTTCTTATTTTCATCTTTATCCATTTTGTTTAGTTCTTCTAATAGGGCTTCATTAGGACTATTCAACAAGTTATTAACATATTTTTCACTTGCACGAATAGTCTGCCTTCCACACGACACAATAGCTTCCGCGATATTTGTATTGAAATATCGTGAAAATGGAACAGCCAGAATACCATATGTTGAATTGAGTATGATTTTTAAGGCATTTTGAAGCCCGTGATATCTGGCAATTTTTTCTTTTGTTTTTTCAGCATCTTCTTTCGTCAATTCAGATAAAGATTTTTTCATTTTATTCATCTTCTTTTTTACTTCAACTCGTTTATAAAACATTGATTTTTCAACAGTTGAAATAACACCCGGCGTAGATGTTGAAAATACTGAACCACAAGGAGCAATACACAATAATTTCTTTTTGATTGCTTCATTGAATATCTCAAGTTTTTTACCACTGAAATGAACTTTACCAGAATCTTTCATCATATTAAATTCCGGTATACTCTTATTTTTCATGTGACTAATTAATTGGTCTTCTGTAAAACCGAGCATTCTGCCATAATATGTTTCATTTGACATGTTTAATGTGATAATAGCTGTAGGATATGAACTAACAATATCAAGGTCTATAACCCATTTATGTAATCCAGTAATCGGTTCTTTAACATATGCTGCTGGATATCCTTCTTGGATACCACCATAGAACGTAGGTGCACATAATTTGTTTCTTCTGAAATGTGTAATTAATATTGCTTCAATTAATGCTGTCTGTGTATGATAAAATTTCATTGGGCACTTACATAGTAAAGACAATGTTTGAACTAACTTAACATAACCTAATTTTTCTTCTAATTGACCAACACGATAAGCATCAATAATATTATATTCAACATATAAATTCCAATTAGCATCATATAACGTTCGCAAATCTTTATATTCTGAATAGTCAACTTTACCTTTTTCTAGTTCATGATTAGACACATAGTCAAGTGTGTATCGTTCTAATTTTGTTGGTGAATACCATTTGTAGATATCAAGATAATCAAGAATTGTTATTCCAGCAATATCAATATTATAATCGCCCTCTTTAGTAATCCAAGTGCGGACATTATTAATAGGTGATAATTTATTTCCTATTGTGTTGTCCTCACCAAAAATATTTATTGCACGATTAATGAGATATTGTAAGTCGAATGTTATAACATTCCAACCAGTTATAACATCAGGTGGGTGTTTGTGCATGAATAAAAAGAATTGTTGTAATAATGTTTCTTCATTCTTACAATGAACATATGTTAGCCAAGGAACATTTTTATATTTTCCAGAATATTCTTTTATACCAAATGATGTTGTTTTGTTTTCTAATAAATCATAAATTGATATAAGAACAACTGGTGCTTTTGCTTCTTCCGCTTTTGGAAAACCGTCTTCCATTGAAAAATGAACTTCAATATCAATTGAATATGTTCTTAATTTCGGATTTTCTATTTCATCATCTGGTATTGCATGGTATCGTTCAGCCAGATATTGAATTTCAGGCTTTAAAATATTTTCTTTGCAGTTAGGATGATCTTTTACATACATATAATATTCATTGTATGTACGAAAGGTTTTTTTAGAAACAGGTGTACCCTCAATTGATTTTACTTCGCCAGAATCCTTTTCTTCAAAAACATATGGCACCCAATTAATTTCGTCATAGTCGTTCTTTCCTCTGACTTGATCCCATAAATGAATTTTGCTAGTCCTTGTATTATAAAATATATTACGAAACATTAAATATCCTTTTTCTTTTTATTGTAACATAATCAAAATGATTAGTCAATTTTATAATTCAATATGTATGCTTATATTGTCAAGCACTCGTCTTACTTCAATAACCTTAGCATTTAATGTAGACAAATCATTTAATAACCCGCTCGCAACTTTAATTACTTCTTTTTCACCTTTTTCAAGTTCTTCGAAACATATAGAACAATCAGGACTAATGACTGGTTTTAATTTTTCAAATAAATCCAATACAGTTTCTTTCAAAGAATCAACATCGTTTTCCAATTCTTCAACTTTTATTTTTATTAATCCATTGTAAGACCGTACGCTGGTTGTTGAATCAAAAACAGACTCTTCGGTTCTACCTTTCGGTGTATATTTTTGCACATTTTTTTCGTTTTCTTTTTTTCCAAACATAATTTGTTCTCCTTAATATTCTTTTTTTACTATAGCAACAAGGTCTTTTATCAGACCTAATTTTTTACTAGGGTCAGAATCACAAATAATAAAAGCTAATTTGATTATTTCATGTATAATCCATGATTCCGCATCATCAATATCACATGGAAATATAACGGCCCATTGGTCTTTCAGATTATATTTTGTGTGAGACCAGTGTTCATCATCATAAATAAATTTGATATTCCAATCAAATAAACAATCAAATCGGTCTTTCCACAAATCAATTATAATCTGATTATTTTTAATATATGTTTCAATACTCATATTTCCTCCCATTAACTTAAATTTTACAACAGCTTGTTCTAATAATTGTGTACCTTCTTTACTGTAGCTTGCAAACTTAGGTGTTATCGACTTTACAATAGGAATGATTGGCATGTTGAAATTGTTTATTCGTCGAATTTCTATCGAACCATTTTCATTCAAATATCTGCCGAACCTCATGCCCCTTAACGGTGATACAGCATTGATATATAAATCAACCCATTTTTTACAAACATTCATATACGGTAGTTCTAAGTTATTTGTTGTTTTACAATTAAGTTCTTGAATAATAAGAAATTGTTCCTTAGCAAATCCTTGTTTATTCATAATTTCCCATAAAAGAATGTTTGATTCAACATCACCTATCAGAACGTATGATGCCGTATCTGTCCAATATGGTTTTATCCTGCCGTGCTGGTATAATGGGCAATCAACACATTGTTCTATTTGACTATCTAATAAATATAATAATCTTATTGTTTTATTATCCACATAATACCTCTTTTTACACTATATCAAATAAAACATTATTATTTTCCCATAATTTTGTAATAAATTCTCTTTCATTATCACCATTTATAGAATTTAATATCTTGCCTTCTTTTGAGATATCAATGAATAAAAGAATAGAAAAATCAAAACCGCAAGCAGTATATACAATTGATTGCCCTACACCGTCACGGATAGCATCACCAGTCTCGCCTCGCTTGATTTCAATCGCAATCCGTAAATCATCATCAAACTCAAGAACAAAATCCGGTCTATGGTATGTTCCAAAAAATAATATATTATTTACTGTTGTATTAATATTACCTTCCCATAAAAGATTTTTCTTTGCTCGCTGTTTTGCTGATGCTTGAATAAGTTTTTTGAAATCTTGATATAGTTTTGATACTTCATTCAATAAATGAGGATATTGTGCTGTTTTAATCTTATCCTCATATTGTGTTTTGTAAGGTGCTGTTTTAAAAACCTCTGGTGTTTTTAATTGCTCCATAAGTCTTTTCACAATTTCAGTTCTTTTTGCACTTTTTGTTGCTAATGACATATTATATAATCTCCTTCAATGTTGCAGTTTCATGTGGTCCATAACTGCAATAAATTTTTTTGATATTTACATATTTTGATATTTTGTTTATAAATTCTTCTTCATTATTATATTCTTTAAATTCTACAAAACCATCCTTATTTGTAAATGTAACAGGAAAATGCCCATTCATTACATCTAAGCACGTAATCATCAAACTTACTTTTTTTGAATTACAAATGAGTGGATCACTTTGTAATGCGTATTTTAATAAATCAAGGTCAAGAATAGTTTTTCTAAATTTTCCCTGATATTCATTAGTTACATTGATCTCATATGGATTTTCGTAAATATCATATACAAAATTTTCATTTGACATAAATCCATTGCCGTGTCTTGTTTGATATGCTCGTATAGCAATAATTACTTCGTCAATTTCATTAGGTAAAAATCCTAATTCAAAAATATTTTTTGTTCCAGTATTTCCGCGAGTAACATTTGGGAAAAAGCCAAAATTTTGGTCTAAAAGAAGTCCTTGAGCACCTTCAAATATATAATTTTTATAAACTTGCATATGAGATGAAAAAATATCTTGAAAAACCTTGATATTATCAGAGAACTGTTTAAATAATATATCACAAGAATATATAAAATCAGCAACTTCCATACTTTTTGCTAAAGAAGGTTGATTATAATATATACCAATATTTTTTAATTTTTCTCTGAAAACATTAGGAAATTTTAGATCGAATACGGTAAGTGAATAAAATTTTTCTTGTCTTTCATATGTTGCACCGACACCATTACCACATGTTCCGTCCATTCTATTCTTGAGGTCGGTTCTATTAGCATGTCTATCATATGGTGTAGTAATTGGGCATCGTTCATCAAGAAAAAGAAGGGGTTCTATCCCCTTCTTTTTTAAAATGTCTAATTCTTTTAATATTGCTAATGGGTCTACAGCACAAAATTTAGACCAGTATGTTGGTATACCTTGTAATGTTCCACTTCCAAAGTTAGAAAATACATGTTGGACATTATCAACTATTACATTATGCCCAGCTTGATGTGCTCCACTGAATCTTACTACAAGGGTATCTTTAGGATCAACTTTACTGCAAAGATAGCTAACAGTCTTACCTTTGCCTTCATCACCAAACAAACCACCTATAACAACTGTTGTTTTCATGCTGTATCCTTTCTATTATAACATCATTTCATCAAGTTTAATATCACTTTTAATGCTCTCTTGTTTAGAAGAAGCAGCACTTTCTTTAATGATATCAACAACAATGTCAGCAACATCCTCTCTGCGTTCAGCAATATGAAGATTATCACTTAGTAATTGATGCCAGCCGTCAATTACTCTTTGCCGACTTCCTGAACTTGTAGCTTTCACATTGATATGATAAACGTTATATTTCTCCATAGCCTTATCAAGTAATACTTGAGCGGTAAAGTTTTCATACTGTCCTTCGCCCATAAGTTTCTTGAGAACATTTAT
>Ga0172381_10007782_pt1 | contig 10566 bp, 17 predicted proteins | sample Leawel6488metaG_FD_119754 | JGI IMG/M metagenome (GOLD analysis project Ga0172381, IMG submission 119754) | Leachate microbial communities from a municipal landfill in Southern Ontario, Canada - Leachate well 64-88 metaG | ecosystem: Engineered > Solid waste > Landfill > Unclassified | place... | reverse complement strand
GCACCCGCTGCACCGGCTGCACCCGCTGCAACGACTGCGCCGACTGCACCGGAATCAAAAACGGTCGCGGGCTGCGATATGTGGCATTTGGCGTGCAGCTGACCGCACAGCAGTGGCAGCAATGGGAGCCTGAAACATGACACCAGAAGAAATATTAGCATTAACATCAGTCGAAAGGGAGCAACTGCCCGTATTCGACTGCGCCCGCTGCAACGACTGCAACGACTGCAACGACTGCGCCGACTGCACCGGCTGCACCCGCTGCTGGAACTGCACCGACTGCACCCGCTGCTCAGGCGGCTGGGACTGCTCAGACTGCACCCGCTGCACCGGCTGCACCGACTGCGCCGGCTGCGCCGACTGCGCCGACTGCGCCGACTGCCCCGGCTGCACCCGCTGCACCCGCTGCACCCGCTGCGCCGACTGCACCCGCTGCACCGACTGCGCCGACTGCACCCGCTGCACCGACTGCACCGACTGCACCCGCTGCACCGGCTGCACCCGCTGCTGGAACTGCGTCGGCTGCAACGTCTGCTGGGACTGCGCCGACTGCACCGGCTGCGCCGACTGCCTCGGAATCAAAAACGGTCGCGGGCTGCGATATGTGGCATTTGGCGTGCAGCTGACCGCACAGCAGTGGCAGCAATTGGAGCTTGAAACATAAAGACCCCCAAATTTGCGAGACGCGCCGCAGCCAAACAGGGCGGCTACTACTCTCGCCGGCACGAGACACGCACACCGCGCGACACACAGAGCGACACCCCACCCGAAAGGCGAATCGGCACATTTTTATGTTACACACAAACCAAAGCCGAAGCAACCGCGGCCGCGCTGCGGCGGCTCGGGTACTCGCCGAAATTGGTGCGTCCGTGAACCAACCACACCCCAAGACGAATTGGCAGTCGCTACACGCGCGGGTGATTAACCTCACGCCGGCGCAAGAAATCGCTATGCTCTCACTACTGCACACGGCCGTGTCCGTGTGTGAGCGTCACCAGGCTAGGGGCGATGCGTGGTGCTCGCAGTCAGCACAAGAGCAGCAGCTGCGTGCTCAAGCACACCTGGAGCGCGCAACGTATCGAGATGAAGATGGAATGTCTGAAGCCAGCCACGCAGCGTGCCGACTAGCATTTCTGCTGTGGCACAGGCCCGATCTGGTGCCTGGCACAGCTCCACCCACAGCCCAAAAGGAAAGATAATGAACCCCACCCACAGCACAAGAGGGTACAAACACCGATCACCGGTCGAAGCAGCCCGCCCGCAATACGACAATCTACTCAATCGCTCAATACCAATGCGCCCCCCGCACAGCGTCCACCCCAACAGCAGCATCCTCACATTCAGCGGCAAACGGCTTGATTTGCGAGCACCTGCTGTCGAGATGATCACGCTCCGTGATATCGCACACGCACTATCACGCATCGGGCGTTTTTGCGGTGCTGGCAACCACATCGCCACGGTCGCACAACACTGCGTGCACGTCAGTCTGTTGTGTCCGTCGGCTGCCGCAAGATGGGCACTGCTACACGATGCGGCCGAAGCGTACCTAGGCGACGTGAGCAGTCCGCTCAAATCGCTGCTACACGCGTACCAACGCTTAGAGAGGATCTGGCAGGACGCCATCAGCGCGCGATTTGGTGTGCCTCGTGTTAACATCAAGCAGTGGGACGTGAAAAGCATGCTGACCGAGCGCCGAGACAACGGGCCGTATTTCATGACGGATGCTGAGTGGCTCGGTCTATCGCCCGACACACCCACGCCGGAGCCCGATCCCATGCCGTGGAAACCGTGGGCACCAGCCCGAGCGGAGGCTATTTACCTGTCCAGAGCCTCACAATTAGGGATATACGACGATGCATGATCCAAACCCATTGGAGGGACTGTCCGTGTGTATTTGCGTGTGGCTCGGCTGTGTCGGTGTGCTATGGTTGACTCTGTTGATCATACAGAAAGTCTGGGCAAAATGATCTACGCCATAACTGCTTTTTTGATCGGTCTCGGTCTGCAACCTCCAGCGCAGCAACCAGCGCCGGCGGCTGGATGCTGCGCATCTGTCTATCAGGCATGCTGCCGCAGTGCGTGTGCAGCGCGCTCCGGGCCGCGATGGTACCAGGCTGACAGCATACTGCGCGGGTGCCTCGAGACAGCCGGATGTGATACCCACAATCCCACCACAAACCTCGAGTGCCCATGCCAAAAGTGAACATGTGCGGGCACCCTGAGCGCAAGCCGTGCGCAAAAGGCCTATGCTGTGCGTGCTACCGTAGAGCCCGGTACGAAGCCAACCGCGAGCACGCGCTCGAGCAACGGCGCGCTTGGCGCGAGGCCAATCGCGATCGCACCAATGAGCAATCCCGCGCTTGGTACGAGGCCAACCGCGAGCACACGCTCGAGCGACAGCGCGCTTGGCGCGAAGCCAACCGCGAGCACGCGCTCGAGCAACAGCGCGCCCGGAGAGAAGCCAACCGCGATCGCACCAATGAGCAATCCCGCGCCCGGTACGAGGCCAATCGCGAGCACGCGCTCGAGCGAAAGCGCGCTTGGCGCGAGGCCAACCGCGATCGCATCAATGAGCAACAGCGCGCTTGGCGCACAAAAAAGAAAGTAGCAACAGCAACATGCAGCAAGTTAATCTCCAAGTAGATCCAGAATTTGAAGCCCTCATACCAGCACCGGAGTCAGATGCTGAGTTACAAACAGCAATAGAGCGATCGTGTGGCTGTCGTGACGTGGATGCGATTATTGTGTGGGGAAACACAATCATAGACGGGCACCGGCGCTATGCGATATGCAAGCGTCTGCAGTTGCCCTACGACGTCATTCACATGACATTCGCAAATCGCGAGGAGGCAAAGCGCTATATGTGGCAGCGCCAAATTGCAAGACGTAATTTATCGGACGATCAACTGGCAATAGCAATAGCCAAATGCGACGGCGATTATCCCGTACGCATCACAGACCGAATGCGCACCATAGCGCAGGAAATGGTCGCGTCCAACGCGCCCCAGTGCGCACAGGTGGTATCCGGAAAATGGTCGTTGCCGCTCGCATACGGATCATGGCTGCACGCTACCGGGCGTGCCAAGCCGCGCGCGCAGCACCCAAAGACAGTGCCCGCACCGCCCCCGACACCCGAAGCAGATCCGCGCGCACAGCACCCAAAGACAGTGCCCGCACCGCCCCCGACACCCGAAGCAGATCCGCTCGACACAGCACTAACCAAAACCGCCGCACAGCGCGCCGCTGCCGCCGATCGTAAATTGCTCAAAGCGGCCAAAGACCGGATTACATCTCTGCAAGCGCGTGTGGATATGCTCTCGGCACCACTGCCCCGGCCGGCGCCCGTGGGGCCTCGCGTGCTCGGCACAGCCCAACGGCAAGCCTGGGGTCTGTCGGTGCTGTCCGATGTGCACGCTGGCGCCACTGTTGTGCCCACCGCATCCGTGTGCTGGAATTCATACGACCCGGAGATCTGCAGACACAGGCTTGACCGGTATTTCGAGTCGATCGTGTGGTTGATCAAAGATGAGCGCTCTTTTGCTGTAATCGGCCACTGCATCGCTGTGCTGGGCGACCTGATCGACGGGCATCTGCATGATGATCAAACGGAAACGTCCGAGGCGCCTCTTGTAACGATCGACTGGCTTGAGCCATATCTATTGGGGCGCCTTGCGCATCTCGCAGACGAACTGGGCCCCGATCGTGAATTGCGGGTGCTCTGGGTGCCAGGCAATCACGGCCGAGATACACTCAAACCACGCGCAGCTACGTATTGCGAGCATAGTCACGAGTGGGCTCTCGGACAGCGTGTAGCACGCGCGTTTGCCGACCACCCAACCATAAGAGTGCACGCACCAAAAGCAAGAGACGTATACACATCGGTATTCGGGCGAGTTTTGCATGGTACGCACGGTGATACAGTCAACTACGCCGGAGGTGTGGGCGGTATTACCATCCCGTTGCGCAAGGCTTATGCGATGTGGCAGTTAAATCAGCCGAGCTACTTGCATTTGACCGGGCATTTTCACTCTCAGCTCGACCTTGGAGACGGCCTCGCAAATGGATCTGTAGTCGGCTACAACGATTTCGCCAGAAAAATTAATGCCCGCCCTGAAGAGCCGAAACAAACATTTTGCCTGATCGACTCGAAATACGGTAAGACGAAGGTCAGCCCAACGTGGCTGCACGAGCCAACCGAGCGCGAGCGCGAAGCGCTGGCAACAGCCGCCAAGCGCTTGGAAGCGGGTGCCCTGTGCTGATGCACGACAAAATGCGCCTCGTGTGCTTGGGTGCTGCGTCTGTGCCAGGCGCTGTGCTGCTGTGCTGGTTGGCGCCGTCCGGTGCCGCCGGTCTGCTGCTGGCGAGTCTAAGCGCATACTGGGTGCGTGCGTGCGTAGCGTGCCAACCGTGGCGCGCTGCCGCGACAGAAGCAATCTGGGCCGCGTGCGTGCTCGTGGGTGTTGGGCAGTCGCTGCGGTCGGTGTCCGCGGCGGTGTGCTTCTGCGTTGGCGCTGGCGTTGGCACGTGGCTGGTGGTGCACCGTGGCTGTTGATCTGCAGGTGCTGCTCGACCGTGCGCGTAAAAGGTTGCGCTACGCGCCACGAAATATCCAAATCACGTGGGCGCTCGATAGCGAACTGGATAACGGACCCCACTGGGCACAGTGGCGCAGGTATCCGCACGATGGGCACTGGATTGGACTATCGTGTGCGTTGCAACAGGCTCCAATATATGTGCTCGAGTACATTATTGGACACGAAGTATTGCACGCAATTTTCCCGTATCGTCGTTGTAGACACCCAAAAGCCCACGTAGTAGCGTGCTACTTGCTCCCGCACCGCGCTGCAGCTGAAAAATGGCTTAGTCGCCACAGCTGATCGGCGGTGGCACAGGCAGGGGCACAGGCAGGGGCACAGGCGGGGGTGCGGGAGGTGGCAGCACCAGCCAGCGCACCCATTCAGCGATCGACCCGCCGTACCGCGCCTGCGCTGCCTCGAGTGCAGCCCTCACAGGCGCGCTGAATGACACGCACCGGCGCAAGGGAAACGGCCCCGGCACGGCCGCAGGCGTCCCGTGCAGGCCGCACGCGCACGCTACCCGAACCAACCGGCGCATTTTCGTGTTGGTTGGGGCACCGATTGGCATGTCGACCGTCAGCCGCTCCGGGCAGCGCTTCACAGCGGGCGGCACGGCAATGCCGTCGCCCAGACCCAAGGCAGCCGCACCCAGCAAGAGCCAGTAGCGCCCACGCCCCCGGGGCAGTCCAGCAATGCAGCGGATTGGTGCGCCGCGGCCGGGCTTTGGCAGCGGCGCCGCCAGGGTCCAGCCGGCGGCGTGCAGGTCCCGCCCAACGAATGCGCACGCAGCGGGTAGATGTTGCTCGACGTGAGTGCAGATTATGGTAGACACTTAGTCCAAGTCCAAATTGGACTGCAGCTGCTGCCACTGCTGTGCGGTCAGCTGCACGCCAAATGCCACATATCGCAGCCCGCGACCGTTTTCGATTCCAGCGCAGTCCCAGCAGTCGGTGCAGCGGGTGCAGTCGGTGCAGTCCCAGCCGCCTGAGCAGCGGGTGCAGCCGGTGCAGCGGGCGCAGTCCCAGCAGCGGGTGCAGCGGGTGCAGTCGGTGCAGCCTGTGCAGTCGGCGCAGTCGTTGCAGCGGGTGCAGCCGGTGCAGTCGAAAGGGAGCAACTGCCCGTATTCGGCGGGTGTTAATGCTAGTATTTCTTCTGGTGTCATGTTGTTCACGTAGCGGGTTGGGGGTGGCTTTGGTTGGGGGTGGCTTGGCGGGCATGCAAGGCGTTGCACGTCTTGTGCCATCTTTCAGTGGCGCGCAAGTGCTTGTTTTCTGGTGCTGGGTGCGTGCAGGTCTACGCAGTGTGCGTCAGTTGCTTCTCGGTTCTAGGGCATTTCACTTCGCACCCTGTTGGCCGCGGTATGTGATTTCAAGCACTTGCGCTTGTTGTGCTGTTGGCACGTGAATTGCAAGTACCTGAAATTATGACCAACCCGATCACCGCCACCACCGCCATCACCGCCACCACCGCCACCGCCACCACCGCCACCCACAAATACAACGCGCGGCTGCTCATCGGACGTATTAGCACCAGCAAAATCTCCGGAGTCGTCACCGGCACCGTAGAGTCCTCTTTTGCTGCTTCTCGTGAAGAAGCAACCGTCAGAGCGCAACAGGAAGCGAACCGGCTCGGAAAGCGCATATGGCTATCACTCATTGGCGGCGATGCCACCCTATTCGCGCCTGCATCCTGACACCCCGACCACCACCACCAGAAGGAGCCTAAAACATGCTGACCCCCAAATCACCCGCTGAATTGGTTTCGTTGAGCCGGGATGACCTGCTCGGCATCCCGACATTTTCATTTTGCAGCGGCTGCGCGGACTGCTGGGACTGCCTTGGCTGCGCGGACTGCTCGGTCTGTCTGCACTGCTCGGGCTGCGTGGACTGCGTGCGCTGTGTGGACTGTTCCGGCTGTTCAGGCTGCGCGGACTGCGCAGGCATCGCTGGCGCGATCGGGCTACGATACATGGCGTATGGTACGCAGCTCGCAGCCGATGAATGGGCGAGGTTGTACGCGACTCTTAAATCGGAGGAGTAGAAAAATGTCTCCAGTGAAATTTTCAATTGACCGGGCGGGCGCCCGATTCGCTATTGACGACCGGGGCAAAGTGGTGTGGCTTACCGGTTCGCACCGCGGAATGCAGGCGGAGTTCACGCGCCGCGCTGATGCCGAGGCGATAATCGCGTCTTACGCTCCTCGTAATAAGTCAAAGATGCGCGTGGTGGAGGTCCGGTAGGCAGCACCGCCCACCAATGCAGCAGCGCCCGGTTTGCCAAGTGCAGGCCGGGCGCTGCTGCATTGGTGGGCGCTGCTGCATTGGTGGGCGCTGCTGCGTGCAGTGGGCCGCGCAGAAGAACAGGCGCTGAAATTACAGTGCTGATTTAGAGCGGTGCGCTGAAATTACAGTGCTGATTTAGAGCGGTGCGGACGAGAAGAAGCAATATATATTGCTTTTAGTTCTGTTTCTGCGCTGGAATTACAGCGCTGATTTAGCGCGCAGCGCGGACGAGCGGAAGCAATATATATTGCTTTTAGTCGTGCCCGGAGAAATAAATGCTTTTTGCCGTGCTATTTGCGAAAAGGCTAATAATTTCGGGTGTGTTGCTGTTCTGCGGGTGCGGCCGGTGTGAAAAGACGCTACGCGCCCATCACAGCAAGGCAAATCCCCTGTTACGGCCCGCGGACCGGTAACTTTTGGCGCAATAACCGTTATCGCTGCAAGTTGGTTATTGCGCCGCATGTCCGCGGGATCGTTCCCGATTGCCCGAGCGATAGAATCTTAAATACCCCTATGCCGGCGATCAGTATAACGTAAGAAGGTAAACGCTTAGCTTCTTACGTTAAAGTTGGCCAGGTATAACTGCAAACGTGCTCGCCGTGGCACCCCGACGAAGTCTTGTCTAGGGGTTTTAGTGGCACCCTGACGAAGTCTTATCTGGGGGTTTTAGCGGCACCCTTTGCTTGCCCGTGCTATGATCTGAGACGTGAGAATACCTCTAGATCTATATTCAGTCCCCCTCGGCTTGCTACAACAGCAGTACCAGTCCCCGTTGGACTGGCGAATGTTCGCGAACGATGCTCGGAGCCGCATCCCTCCGGACGCCAGGCGCGAAAACCTGACCGAGCACATGCAGCGCGTGTGGGATGTGTGGATGCTCGGGGAATCGCTAGCACCGCGCGATGTTGTTCGATCGAAGCTGGATGCTAACACAATACAGCGCAGGCGCGTTTGGCTATGTAAACGCAGAGCCAAAGCGCGCGCACTGCTGCCGATACGCGTGGATGGATCTGACCTTGCCGCTGTGCGCGCGCTAGGACCTGATTTTGCTCGCGTGGCAAATATACTCGAGCAGGTCGATGCAGATCTGGCTGCATTGCGCAAGCCCAAAGCCGGGCCGCCTGCTGTAGAGTCTGTAACCAATACACACGATTTACGTAAGCTGCGCGCACGCTTGCGTGTCTGCGAACGCAAACTCAACGAAGCTGGCGGAAGGTACAGCGCACAGCCCGCAGCACAAGAGTGGCTGCAGCTGGTACGTACCGTGACAGAGCACCTGCACAACTGTGAACAGGACCTGTACGAGCAGCGTTGTCGAGAGTGGGAGTACGACCACAAGCAGGACCCGGTTCGATTCCGGAAACGCCCACAGCGCCCAACGTGGCTGCGTCAAGCAGAAGAGCGCGAAGATGCAGCAGCGACCGAGGCGCGCCGCTGTCACATCAATGTAGTACCCTTACCCACGCAGACGTGGCACGAGAAGGAGGTAGACAGGGTGCACGCCGTGCTCGAGAGGCGCGCGCGCGTCAAGCAGGCCCGCAAGCGTAGCCACCTCGAGGCCTTGCAGTGCAAGCTGCTCGATTGGGCGTGGGGTGTTGGCAGGTGCAGCGGGCTGGATGTGGATCTGCAACCTGACATGGGTGCTGTTGGCTCTGGAGTGTGGCTGTACTTCGATCGCAATGATGTGCCCTATGAGAGCCTGCGGCAGCACGTGCTGGCTTCCTGCGCGGTTCGCTGCACGACAGGCTGGGCTTTCCCGCCTGAGACAGCGCGGGGCAGGGTGGTGGTCGCTGGCTTGCGGCAGGGGGTGTGAACGCTGGTTCACAGTCGGCGGGCCGATATGGGCTGATGCGTCCAGACGGTTTTAGGGGTCGGCTAATCAGTTGGGGCGCCTCTCGATTTCTGGCATTTTATGAATGTCAGCACCTAGGCCCGTCGACCGAAAAATAAAAATTTTTGGACTTGGGTTTGGGCTATAAATGCAATAACTTTTTGCATGCCCAAGCAGCGCTTGCGCGAATGACACCACTTGTATGGTCACGTACAATACCTTGCGCCGGCGTCTGAAACATGCTATTAGCCAAGCGACCCCAAAAGAGGCGGGGGCACGTGAGGCAATATGTCAGGTCCTAATCAGTCGATCGAAGTTCCCTTTTATTACGCGACACTGCCGGACGCTAACGTGCTGTCCGGGGTGATCACGGTGCACGATGTGGCTGGTGTTAGCAGGCCCGCGCGGCGCGCTGTGGTGGGGGCTGTCGGAGCTGCTGGGCTGACGCTCACACGCATTGACGGCACAACGGTCGTCATGAGTGCAGCACAGCTGCTGAAATTAGGCGGTATAGTAGAACGCCAGTTTATCGCTTTGCAAAGCAACGACTCTACCGACGTTGGCGTGGATTACTAATGACAGTGTCCGGAGGGGTGGACCCAAACCTGTTTGCGTCGCTCGCGGCGGCATATGCTGGAGGTATCCGCGCGCCAAGCGGTGTCGAGGACGCGGGAAAAATTCCAGTGGCTGACGCGGCGGGAACGAATTTCATTTACCGTCTATTGACTGAAATAGCGATTGATCTTGCGCCGATGCTCCCGCATGATTGGCAATTCGAAGACTGGTCGACTCCAGTAACCGCCTATGATGCGGATTCGACGCTTGCCGTGCTGACGATAGATTTAACCGATATCAGTCGCGCGAATGAAACATGGCTGATTGTCATAGATATAGAGATTGTGGCTACTCTCGCTGGTGCACCCGGCGCAGTGGGTAGAGTTACTGTCAGTCGACTATGTTCGGCCGTCTACGACGCTTCGGGCGTGCCGGTTGCATCTATGATGAGTTCTTCATGGGGCAGTGTTGATCAGTCTATCGAATTGAATATCATCGGAGTGTGGACATCTTCCGAGATCCCAGGTATCGTGGTAGGAATTACAAAAGAGACTGCTTTTGTCGGACACACTTTTTTCGTACAGGGGCGAATCCGCAAATGCACTGAAGTCAAGGTAGCGGGGTAACGTGAATTTAGGATTAAATCTAGCACTCGAGGTACACACAGCGAACGCGCCGGGAGGCGGAGAAGATTTGCAGGCGCCTTATATCATCGGTGAAGACGGAAATTTGCTGGTAGATGAAGCCGGAAATTTGCTGGTGGATGAGGTGGAAATATGACAACGCAGAGGCATTTGCTCGTAGAACACATTGATGTTGCTTACTCCGATTCGCAAACATTGAGAGAAAAATTTGCGACTAAGGCGCAAGCTCACGAGTCCTGCAAATACCAGCTGCTGCCGTCGGCCATTGCTGCGTTTGACCCTGAAGACACTTCCGCGGCTGATTGGGATGGCGCGTTTGCTGGGGCTGCGTGGACTGCCGACGCTGCTGCTCACGTTCGCCTTTTGAATCAAGCGACGAATACCATTTATACGTTGACGAGCGAGACGACTTGCACGCCTACGGGCGAGACGGCGCTGCATGGGGCGCAGCTGGTGGTGACGGATTCGGGGCGCGTTTTTAGCTATCGTGACACCGCCGCAACCGGGGCAGCGACGCTGGCGTTAGTAAATGTCGAATCTTTGGTACGCACAGCGGCGCTTGACATGGGCGGGTACGCGGTCACCAATTTTGCAAACGAGTCCGGTGCAATAGTTGACCTGCATTCTCCCGGCGGCGCAACGGTGCTGCTGTCCTCGACATTTGCGACGGAAAAAGCG
>Ga0172381_10007778_pt1 | contig 10572 bp, 6 predicted proteins | sample Leawel6488metaG_FD_119754 | JGI IMG/M metagenome (GOLD analysis project Ga0172381, IMG submission 119754) | Leachate microbial communities from a municipal landfill in Southern Ontario, Canada - Leachate well 64-88 metaG | ecosystem: Engineered > Solid waste > Landfill > Unclassified | place... | reverse complement strand
TTGTATGCTACGTTTGTAAAAGTCAGCGTATCCAGCTCGACCACTAATACTTTCGAAATGTAAACGAATCCATTCCATAACCTGTTGCGCTCCAGACGGTGCAATCGGATCATGAAGTGTAACGTTCATTGTACCAAATTTTGTTAGACCAGCAACATATCTACGAGAGTTAATAAAAGGAATTTCAATTTCTTCTGTTTCATATGTAGGTCGAGCTGCTGTTTTGATTATATATGCATCAATACCTTCTACACATAAGACCCAGCGATTTTTGCGTTTTGGCTCGAAATTGCGGGGTAACATTGAAGTGACATCTAGTGTTTCTGCGGCCATGAGTTAATATCTCCAATCATTAATTATTATGTTATAAACTATTTATTTTAAAAATTTAGTGGTGGAACAAAATCATCTCTACCAAATCGTCTATTTTGTAATCGCTCTTCGACTTGATCAATTACGTTAAATGGTACTTTACGATCAGTAAGTGTATCGCAACAATAATCGATAAACCCGGGATCACTCATATCTTCAGTCTTTATACCAAGATCTACATATACTTGACCAAACAACGATATTATAGCATGATAAAGTTTACTAGATGTCCATGTTGTTGGATCGTATTTATAATCATACATCAAATCAATATTGCGATTTTTTCCTATATAACCACCAGAATGTTCATCAAGAATTGATTCCCTGATCAACGACTTTAGTTTTCCGATTGTAATTTTCATTATGCACTCTTACGTTGGATATTGTCGAATGCTGCATCTACGTCGCTATCGTCGACTTTTTCATCGCCTTGTAGGTTACCAAAAACATCTTCGGCGTGTTTTTCTACGTCAACATCACCGGCGACGTTTTCTACACCAGCTAGTTCGATCGCTTTATTGACTAGTCCATCGGCATCGCCTACTTTCATCATTTGTCGAGCTTCATCGTCTTGCATCAGACCTTTGATCGCTGTGTCCCAGTTAAAATCACCGACTTTAACATTTGGATTTTCTGCCTTAAAATGATCAAATCCACTTTCGAGTTCTTTTTTAAGAGCACCAAAATTGACAGATTCATTTACTTTACAATGTCGTTTGAATACTTCTTTTAGAGTTTGTTTTAGAGAGAATCGAGCGACTTCTTCTTTGATTATTTGTTTTACTAGACCGAGTGTTATTTTCTTTGATTCTTGTTGAAAATATTTTCCACTATCGCCCGTTACCCATTTACGACCATCCCATATATAAGTTTCATCATGAATATCATGTTCAGCACATAATGTTCCCATTTCATCAACGTAAAATGTCAATGCACTATCGTTTTTATATGAATCTGGAAGTGCTGCATAAGCTTTTGGAAAACGATCAGCAATCCCTTCAGGTCTATTGCCTAATTCTTCTACATTACCTTCATTTAACTTTTTTTTCTCTTCACGTACAATTGTTTCAAGAAGATTTTTAAACGATTTTGCATTAAGTTTGATTGTCATATCTATATTTCCTTTAATTAAATATACGATAAACGCGAGAGTTTTATGTCTCGCGTTTATTTAACTTTTCACATCATAACATATTACGTTTGATTTATGTTGTTAACGACAGCAAAATCAATGCTAACAAATTCGATCGAATGCGTCGGTTGTACGAACACTTTTCCACGCAATGTATTGTTCTCGATGTCTTGTTGTGTAGTCGAACTCGAATCAATTATAATCTTAAACCGATCAAGACCTGACAACTTTTGGATACGTTGTAGACGAGGAGTGACAGCGGCACTAAACTTCGCAAGTGTAGCTTCACGAGTAGGTTCGAACACTATTGTGTTTGCAATTGCTCGAACTTGTCGACGAATATCGATAAGTAATCGACGAACGTTTACTCGATCAAGAGAACTTGCCGCTTGTTGTAGAGTACGTTGACCCCAAACAACTACGCCACCCTTTGGACTCATACCAGAAGACGCATTGCCCGGGAACGATGTCAACGGATTGATGTTTACGTCATAAAGTGAATCCATATTATCTTTCGATAACATCACCTTTGTTTCAAGAACACTTTGTAGTGAACCACGAGTAAAGCCAGCCGGAGCAAACCAAGGATGACCTATTTTATCATTTTGAGCCATTGCACCAAGTACAACTACAGATGGTGGAACAAAAAGATTTGTCTTTGTTATTGGATCAGTAACAAGTGCATCAGGGAAATAAGCAGCACCGAAACTATTGTCAACAGCTCGAGAAGCAAAATTACTCGTTGTACCAGCGACACTTACTTGTTGTGAACCTGATAATACTAGATTTCCTTCTGTGTCAATTTCTTCAATATCCATGATATACATTGCATCAAAGCGTGTTTGAGTTGCTTCAAGTGCATAGTCAGTAACAAGTGGATTACGAATACCAGGAATCGCTGCAAGTTGAATATCTGTTGAAACAACGTTGCTCATGATGTCGATAGCTTTTTTATATGCTTTGACGTTAGGACCGTTTGTTTGACCACGATTCGCATCACCAGCGTCAGCTGTCACAGCATAATTGTTTATTTCGCTTTCATCACGATCAAATATATTTACGCCGTTGTTGCCACCTTGCATCAAGAAGTTAAATTTCAAGAAGCGACGGTTTGCTTGTACACAATCTTTTGCTTGAACGCCACGGGTTTTCGCCGTATCATCAGCAACAATATTTCCTGCTCGAACGTATGTCGCGTTATCCCACTCATTTGGATCGGCGGTTCCAGCTGACGACGTTACAACTTGAATATTCTCAAGTGTAAACAAACTATTATTAAATCGATCAGAATCGATTATTCCTAGTTCACTTGTGTCAACTTCTCCAGCATTATCACCTTCGACAAAGTTAACAGTGTTTGTCATGAAATTAGGGAAATATTTTGCATGTGTAAGCAACGATTTATTTTTTAGAGTCGATGCATTCTTTGTTGTTACACTAGTGATATGTTCGAACTGATAACCCCAATAGTATTGAGATTGAACAAGTTTCTTAACACCCGTTCCTTGTGTGATACTGTCTCTAAAAGTTACTGGAGGAGTCACCGCACTCTTTATCCAAGAAGCACCTGATGCTGCTAACGGTGCAGAGCCTGACGATACTAAATGATCTGGACCACGAACACCAAACGGTAACGCTGTTGCATCAACAGATTCATCTTGAACGTCTGTTGACATTTCAACACGAATTATATTCGATTGATTTTCATATTGTCCTTCTACGACAAGTTTTTGTTCAGCTTCGGACCGATCAAAATCATAATAACCATACGCATCACCAATAACTTTTGCAATATAACGATCAGAATTTTGATCTAAGGTCAGCCCCCGCCAAGCTTCAAGTACTTTCATTTCTGTATCACGATCATTTATATCGCGAACTACGACGTCGAACGAACCAAATTTATTATTTGGATCTGTTGAATTAACAATATTTTCAATTGAAAATTTATATTTTGTTGAAATATCACTACCCGCCGAAAGAGCGTGAATCTTGAACAAATTATATCGTGTACCACCAAATAATTGTGAAACAATCCAAGGAGTTCGAGCATAAGTAAAACGATCTTCGAAGTTTTCAAAATTAGGTACAGTTGTGCTACCTACGTTTCTTCCAAGAGAACTTGTTGTCAAAAATGCAATGTTCTCCATACCGGCAGCAATACCAGTACCCGTTGTACTAAACACACCCGTTCCAGTCACATACGCTGTTGCGGGATACACATCATAATTTGCATATAAATAATGACCAGCTTGTTGTATATTAAATGGATCTGTGTTTAAAACGTTAGCAAAGTAGTTTGGCGCAGTCATATCGAAAGATGCTGTTAACACATTGGGATATAAAGGGTTTGTACCTTTGTGACCGTTCAAAAGAACAACAAATTCTTGTTTACTAGTTGTACCATCAAGTAATGCAACGGAACCAGTTAGACAACCTTGAGCAGTCGCGTCAGCAGCAACTAATGTTGAAGCGGGGGCACTCGAAACAGGTAAACCATATGACGATGATAAACGAGCTAAAACACCAGACGGGGTCATCAGAACACCACGTATGATTGGTAAAGCATTCACAGATGCACCTGCATTATGTAATCCAGCCGAACTAAACACAGACGACCCAGCAGATTCTGACATCAAGCAGCCTAGCACATAAGTTCGACCAGATACACCATTTGTGTTTGCATATGGATTACTAGCTAGAAATCCATCAGAAGCGCGTGGTAATTGTTCACCAACAACAAAACCAGCACTAGTAACCGTTCCCGCCAAGTTTCCGTCTACGTTTCTTTGTTTACCATCACCTGTGCCAAGAACACGAATAAATGTAGCAGCACCTGAATTTTTCAGCCATTCTTGTACAGCTAAAGGACCGAATTTTTTGCCGTCTGTGTTACCAAATTTTGCAAAAAAATCATCAATTACACCAACAGTAACAGGTACAAATGCAGGACCAGTCAAAGACGTACCAATTACACCGGCCGGAATACCAATCGGTTGTTGTTGAATTGGCGCCGAGAGATCAATTTCTGTTGCTGTTACGCCTGCACTACCAAATCTCAATTGTGTCATTTAATTCTCCAATAATTTTAAATATAGTTTTACGCTCTCATTAAATGAATGTAACACCATTTCTTGTTATAATAAAGTCAATCGCGACAAACTCAAATGATCGAGTGGGTACAACGAGTATTCTCCCGTTTAGTTTGTTAAGCGCAACGTCTTCTTGTGTATTGTTAGATTCGTTCATAACAACCTTAAATTGTTCAATACCTTGTTGTGTTTGTACAATTGATAATTGAATAGTGCTTTGTGACACAAAGTTATTACGAACTTCTGGTGTATTTTGTTCGAATGCAATCTTACGTGCTATCACAATGATATTACGTTTAATTTCAAGAATCATACGTCGAACATTTACTCTATCAAGTGACGACTTATTAATTTGTAGAGTCTTTTGACCCCAAATTACAAATCCTTGACGTGGGAATGTTGCAATAGGATTAATTCTAGCATCACTCAATATGTCACGATCACTCACATTCAAACGTACTTTAACATTTTTTACAAAATCAAGCGATGCACGATTAAACCCAGCAGGAGCAAACCAAGGATAACGTACTTTATCATTAAATGATAATGCACTCATTGCTGCAATAGATGCGGGTACAGTTACTCTTCGTGAATTTGACACATCATCAATCACAACTTCAGGCCAATATGTGCCGACATAGTTATTATCAATTGCCCGTGAAGAAAAACTTGCAGCCGTTTTGATAACAGACGGTTTCGCTGTACTGTCATCATATATACGAGTTCCATTATCATCATACGAAGGTATGTCCATAATGTAATACGCTAGTCCATAATCCTTAACTTTTGACGCAGCGTAGTCTGTTATAAACGTTTCTTTTATTCCTGGAATAACAATGATATTATGATTTACAATCATAGGATCTGTCATAATATTGATTGCTGTTAAAATTGATGCAACGTTTGCGTTAGATTGTCCTGCACCATTCATGTTAGTTGCAAAACCAGGACTCTTGTACGATGCTTCTGCGCCACCGAGGGCGTCGAACGAGGTAGATTTATCATTCATACGTTTGTTATTTTTGTCAAGAAAATTTAATCCATCATATCCACCCGCAAAAAAGTTTGTAAATTTCGCATATGGACTAAAACGATTAAAATCAGCAGCGGTTCCTTCGGCTAACAATGTTGCAAACGTAATTCTATTTTCACCAAAACCCGAATCAACAATTGTGTAACGAGATTGATCAGGTTTTGCATTTCGCACGTAAGCTGCATCTCGCATATGTTCATTAATAGACGATGTTAAGTTTGCAATAGCACCTGCACCAAAAGCGACTTTAGCAAGAGTAAATTTATTATTATTGAATGTATCGGCGCCGGAGCCCGTTACAAGTGTATCAAGTTTTTGAATACCCACAAACTTTGTGTAATTTTCAAGTAATTTATTTTGTTCACTAACAGTGTTAGGATTCAAATCGTCAGTAAATCTTTCGAATTTAGCCCCCCAATAAAATAATGAACTAGCAATCTCGGTAACACCTGGCTCACCAACCCAAGAAGAACCAACAAGACGATCACCTTTAGTTACTTTAAATTGCATTGGTAAAGGTGGAACAATTGCGCCAGACAAACTTAGTGATGCACCAGATAATATACCTGTTACACGTACGTTTCCGGCGGTGACACCTGAATCTAGTAACGAGTCTGTTGTTTTTAGAACATTTAATCCTCTAAACCCAAATGGTAAAGAAACATCAGGTGTTATTCCACGATCAACCGCATCAGACATTCTTATACGAACATAACTAGAATTATTATCATATTTTCCAGAAGTGATAAGTCGTTTTTCAGAATCAACAGTTGCATCAAAATTATAAGAAATCTTACGATCACCAATCAGTTTTGCAACATAATTATCAGCTTGCGGATTCAAAGTACAATTTGGAAATAGTTCAAGAACACGTGGATTTAAATCAGAATCATTAAATGCACGGATTTCAACATTAAATGTACCATAACGATTAGAATCATCAACAGATTTTTTAATGTTTGAAATTGAAACTTTGAACAAACTATTTGCATACTCACCGTCATCAATAGTTTCAAAATAAAACAAATCGTGTTCTACTGGACCAAATGGTTGAGAAATAAACCAAGTTGTTTTTGGAGCAGCATAACGAGTATCGAAAGCACCATACGCATTACGCATAACAGTCGATGTTTCTCCACTAGTTGATGATGTATTTGCAGAACCAGAGAGTATCGCTATGTCTGTTGCAGTTGCCATCTCGTCATCAACAGGAAAATCAGCAAATAACAAATGTTGTTCTTCAACAAATTTATCGGGATTTGTATTTAGTATTTTAGCATAATAATCATCTGCTGTCGGATTAAGAGAAGCTGTTAATACACGTAGACCAGAACTGTTATCTTGCTTATTGAAGGCATCACCCATTGAAGATGAAATAACAATTTTAAATTTACCATTTACACAAGTTGCAGCATCATCAGAACCCCAAGCAGAAAAAGTACCCATGGCTGTTTCGTTACCATTTAGTACTATTATTCTAGAACTTGAAGGAGTCAAAATCATACCACGAATCAAGTTAACAGCCGATCCACTAAATGAATCGTTGTCAGTAAACATTGGGCATCCATATGCTTCGTTTGTCTGAATATCGTGTTTGGCTGCCAAGAATTGTACGGCACCATTATGACGAGCACGTGGATCATCTGGTGCAACGATACCTTCAACTTTAACGCCGGCGGAAGTAACTCGGCCAGTCGTTGTGTACTTTACAATATCAGCGACTGTCGTATTTACACCAGCCCCAAGAAGACGTAAATATGTCAAAGATTGACGATGTTTTAAAAATTCATTTGCTGCGTATGGACCGAATTTCTTTGAATCAAGTCCACCGAAGATACTTGTAAATTCATTGAAGTCTGCGACTGTTACGGGTACAAATGCTGGACCACGTAATGATGTCCCAATAACTCCTGCTGGAGTACCTACTGGTGTTGATTTTACAGGTGCTGATTGATCAAATTCGCGTTCATAAAAGTTTGGTGATCTAAAAGTCTGTTCGGACATTCTTAAACTCCTTGGAAATTACATGCAGAAACTACTAATCTATTATAAATATTATCACTAATTTGAAGAAATTTTTTAAAATTTAGCGATCAATTGAAAATGAAATACCGTCTAAGTCAAAATCACCAGCATTTATTGTTGATTCACCCGTACGTTTATTTATGTTTCGTACTTTGATATTTTTATATTTTATATTTCCATTACGATCGACAGAACGAACTTTTATATATTTATCAACAGTTTTTCCTCGTGAAATGTTTAACATCGCTGGATCGTTTTTGTTCACCAAAGTTTTATCATCAAGCCTATTATTGTTGGTTAAACGAGCATCTTGTCGTTGTAATCGTGCAGGATTTACGTGATCATATGGTAATGTAGGATCATCGGCACCCAACCAAGGATCGTTAACAGAATTTATCGTATCAGTTTCTATTGTTACGTTAGCTAAATCATCAGCTATGTTTGTACTAAACTCGACACGTGCGCAACTAACATAACGTCGTACCGGAACAGGAGCACCCGGGACACTTGTTGCCAAAATATATGCAGGTACTTTTAATGTAAATGTATGTTTAATAATACGCTCTTTTTCAAACATGTCATCCCAATTGTTATCAGGTTTATAAATATTTTCTTCAGAAGACGCAATAAACCAATAGTCAGGTTTACTTGGATTTGCAATTCTATAAGCGTTTCCTTGTGGAAGTTGCGAACTTATCAATGTTTCAAGAACTTGATTCATATGTGTCGTGTACTGTGTCCAGATCACAATATCATATTGTGCAGAAAAGAATTGTGGCGACGGTAAAGTTAACGTCTCCCAAATATTTTCATCTTTCATTGGTTTCATCCACGCGCCATCACTAGCATCAACGTCATTGTTAAATAGATCTCCGACGTCATGTTTAGTCATCAATTGTGAATCTTGATTAACATCAAGTAACCCTTGATTAATTGCAACGTTTGATTGATGATTAATAAACAAACGATTTATCAAATTTTGGTAACTACGGTCAGATGACATCAATCGTCTTTTTATAACAATCTCACCCGTTTGTTGATTGATTCCACGACCCGTTATATCGTCTTTTATATTTTGTTCTATCAAAGAACGACCTATCGTAATGAGTGGTAAAATTAATCGACCGTTACGATCTCGAATATCTTTTTTCTTTTTGATCATTGCCCATTTTTCACCTGCGGCAAAAATAATCTTAACTGGAATTATTGTATTTTCAGACGAAACTACAAGGGGAATATCTTTATTAAACAAATTGAACATAGCAATATCTACATCTTCAATTCCACATGAAGGTATGGTAAAATCAACGGCACGATTGTTATTACTATAGCCTGAAGATAAACGATCTTGTGATGTTGGTACATTAAATCTAGTTGTCATCGTTATTCCTCATCATAGAATGTACTACGATCGTGTTCATCGCTACGTACAGAAACTTCTCGTGGACCATCTTCTGGAAGCTCAAGTACACCTTTCTCAACAAGGGCACGTTTATCGCCAGTTGTGCCATCTTGATTTGAAGCAAACCCACGTTGTTGATAGAACTGTTTTTGTACAGCATCTGCATCGGCGTACGTAATGTCTGTTGGACCTTTGATAAGAAGATCAATAGTTCCTTGACGAGCAGGATAACCAACTATACGCATCCCGTCAGCATGTTCAGCGAAACCATAGATGTTACGCATCGTACGAGCTTCTGTGATCTCCCAAACAATGTCGGAATAGCTAAAAAAGTCACCGATACATGGTGTAATTCCCTTTTCGGCCATGTCACGATATTGTAGGAAAACTTCTGCTTTGTATGATTTATCGATGCCTGTTGAATTTATTATGGTATCTTTTTCATAAGAACTATCAACAAACGCGTCTATTATAATTGGATTATCAAAAATCTTCTTTACGGCTTCATCATATACTTCGTGTGTTTTAGTTTTAATTTCAGACACAGGATAATAGTAGATTTTCGATCCCACAATATCCTTGCATACTTCTTTCGTAATATCACTTATGAAATCAAGTTCACGTTGTGTTATAAAAAGACGCGCCATATACTATTAATTAGGCAACTATGTGTTTATTAAAATATAAAAACTTATGCCATGGAAATAGTACGACCACATGGGATTGGGATGAACTTTAATTGTTTGTTCAAGTACGTCGCTAAATTCGACTGTTGTTCCATCAATTTTTCATTCGTCAATGTTCCAAGAAATTCCTGTAGTTGGGTGATTAATTTATCTTTGTCTTCTCGAGCGTGGCTTAGCAATGTATCGCCATCTAAAGTAAGATCAGCATTTGGAATCGGAATCGTCTTCATTTTACTACGAACTCGACCAAGTACTTCTGTACACAAAGCAAGTGTATATTGTCGAATCCATTGCTTTCCTGGTTCTGTGATAGATGTATAAGGGATGATCGACAATGGCATATTGTGCGGACCAGAAACACCACTTATAGAATCGTCTTGAAAAGCTGGATTAAGCGGATCCTGTCGAGGAACAACTTTAATAAATAATTTTTGTTTACTGTATAATCCACCTGGTACTGGAAATATACGTAATTTTGTTCCTAACATTTTCCAACTATAGTGAGATCGACGAACTCGCATGGCATGCTCTAACGCGCCGCGTCGAAGGACATCCTCGAAGACTGGTACGACATAGAAGATCGTTGAGTTCACATACGACTCATAGTTCATGTTCGTCGCCAAAAAGTTCGTCATGTTCGATGCATTGATCAATGATTGTTGAGCTGCGCTTGGCTCGAAATGAAATACCTCAGCTATTCGCATCTTACCTTTAGATCCAGATGGAAGCGCGTCGAACACCGTAGATCCACTCACCGTGTCAGACATGAGTTCTGTATACACATCGTAGTCTTGTTTCCCGGGTGTTAGATTTATATAACCCAACATCCC
>Ga0172381_10007775_pt1 | contig 10576 bp, 21 predicted proteins | sample Leawel6488metaG_FD_119754 | JGI IMG/M metagenome (GOLD analysis project Ga0172381, IMG submission 119754) | Leachate microbial communities from a municipal landfill in Southern Ontario, Canada - Leachate well 64-88 metaG | ecosystem: Engineered > Solid waste > Landfill > Unclassified | place... | reverse complement strand
TGCTTTACATAATGTCAAAACTGGTAGGGCAGCTTTGGACTGAACCGGTCATTATATGGACTGCCCAATCTGATATATCAGACTGGATTACTAGCATACTTGTCTACTACAATTGCAGTGCAAACATGTAAACAATAAGAGTTGGCAAAGTCACTGATAAGCTGCAACTTTTTGTGTGCTTCAGCAACTCTATCTGTATACTCATTTAGCAGCCGGCAAGATCACTCTGCAACTTACCATAAGTACATGCTACAAGAATCGTTCAATCAATGTTAACTGTCAACATTATAGGTGACCTACATCTTGAGCATGCATACTGAATCAGCAATGATTGGATGATTACAGATACTGTAGGATTGCATATCAGATTGAGCTAGCAGCCGGCAGCTTGCAGATCCTGTAGACAATGCAATCTGACAACTGAGATCGAGGCTGGCAAGTCGAGCTAGTATGTCAATTACAGATGAATCTGTCAATGAGACTATAGTTGCCAAGAAAATATTATGCAGACAAGAAAAGTTGCGAGGGGGTACCCTACTGAGCATAGCCTACAAATTTCTCCTCCACCCCACTTCTTATTATATTCTCCTCCTAATTTTCTCTCTCCTTCTATTTCTATCTACATTATTCTCAGTTGCTTATCCAGTCTCGCTACCGCTACTTTACATGCTTGACTGATCGGCTCTCTAATAGTTCATTTACTCTCTATGCTTGCTATTGCCACTACTGTTTGTGCCTGCTATACTGGTGTACCTGATAGTATACACGTCGATTTAGCTGTTGCTTGAGCATACACACTACACTAGCAATACATTTACAAATACCCGCCCGCATCGTTTTATTTGAATTTTGCAAAACTACTAAATAAATTTTCGACCACTGACTGACTTCTTACTTAATATTGTAGCTGTCATCTAATCATCCAATAATTATCGTAGCCTACTGCTGGCGCGTACTATTATCATTACTATAATTGTTATGATTATTATAATATTTATCATAATAATAGAGTACTTTAGTACTTCCATCTCAGTACTTTAGTACTTGCTACAAGTACTTTAGTACCCATTTTTAGTAGTAAGTGATACTAGGTATTGACAAATATTCAATCACATGCTATAATAACTGCATAGCGATCTGTTGATTAGTAATTATATTTATTGTCTCATTTGACAGATAGGATAAATGCATGGTAGAATCAAGCAATAATAGTAATAGCAACAACAATCATGTAAGCAGGAGTGCATAAGTATGGATATACAAAAGAGACTCAATACAGGTCCAGCCTGGGATTTAAGTCATTTGTTTGATGATAATTATGATGAAGGTAGCAATGACGAATATGAGCATCTATTTGCACAAGGCTACAATGATCGAGAACCTGTGCAGACTCCTTATCGCAGATTGGCGCTTGGAGCATTACAGACTGGATTAGAGCAGCTAATGGATCGCGAAGAGGAAGAAGATAGTAAGCCTAAGCGGTCATGTAGGCGGTTGACTGGTGCTGAGCGGCAAGCAGCATTAGACAAGTGCGGCACCTGGCATCAGAGGCGCAATCCTAATACTGGCATGTTAATATCTTATCCTTGGGAATGCGGACTCAAGGAATGTCCTAATGCTAGCTGTGGTGGCCGGCGTGCATTCAAACTGATGAAGCGAGTCGAGTCTGCCGCGATTGCTAATAAGAATATCAGATGCGTACATGCGAGCGGGCTGGAAGAAGCTGAGAAGCTAGTAGAAATAGCTAATGGTAAGGAAAATTATCTACGCTTGCCACAAAGAGACGATAGTGAATATTTGTTCATCCGCACAGATGAGCTAATTGGCGAACATGTTTATTGTGGCCTCGTTGAAATCATAGATTGGTTTGCATTGCAGAACTCTCCTGATGGCAGAAATGCTTCCGGACAACTTGGCAAGCAAGTAGAAGAAGCTAAGGCTGCTGACGCTTATACAGTTGGTACGCATTCGTATTTAGTAGAAGAAGCTGATAAGCCACTTGCTAGCCTGCTCGAACTCGAAACACTAGCCGAGACAATGATGTATGATCCGACTACTCCTGAAGATGTGCAACGTCTAATCAATCAGCGGAATTTCATCTACGAGAATAAACTGATCGGTGCTAAAGTCAATTTCAAGGTTGGCGAGGTGCGTGTTTTTGGAAACTTATCCGTTACTAATTGGACAGGTTATATACGGATAGTTTTGCCGAGCCTAGTTGATAAAGGCTTCATCTCGCAAGCTCAAGCTGATCAGTTTACCGCTAACTATTCTGCCAAGCATAAGGATTCCGATATTAATTGGTATATTGAGGCTGTTACTAAGCAAAGTTTTCAGCAGTTGCCGCTTCAGTAAGATGATCTAAGATGCCAATGAGCCAGTAAGCCTATTCGACGCGCAGATAATTATTGTACTGTGCTAGTTTGGTTATTGTAATATACTTGTGAATATTGTTGCTAACCACGCTGCCTATATTTGATTGTAATAACCCTCTTGACAAATGATCAATCTTATGCTATAATTGCTATGATCTGTCAAATGTTCTACTATCCTCACTATTCCACTACTCCTCTATGCGAAAGGCTCGGTTGCTCAGAACTGGGCCTTTCCATGCTCAATGCTCAAGCATACTCAATGATTGCTTAGTTACTGTAATTGTCTAGTCACTATAATGATTGTATGAGATTACAGCAAGAGTGAGTGTTGGCCTAGCATAGTAATTCAATGCTCAATACTGCCTCTTGACAAGCCTATACTAGATATGCTATAATGAAGTTAGTCTGGATCTAGTCGTCTGGGGCAGAGAGACTCAATAGGGCAAATAACCTGTTGGGTCTTTCTGTTTATAAGACATTCATCTCTTTAGCTAGGTGCTTGACAAGTCGGCACTAAATGTGCTATACTAAGGCTAGATGCATGTTCTACTCCTCCTCTGCAAGAGGCCCAGTGTGCAGTTTAGGCATTGGGCCTTCTTGTTGCCTCAATCACTTCCATGCTCAATTATTATCAGTTTTCTGCGACTTATTCCAACCCCTTGACTTAGCTGCTACACTTATGGTATACTGGGTTAGAAGTACGGGATTTTGAACACTTTTACTCAATCTTACAGAGGTAGTGATCGGACGATGAGAATGAAAGTAGATAGAAGCATTCGTACTGGCGCAGTGTATGCTGAGAAGTTCACTTGTGATGACGGCTCAACGTGGTGCACAATCTGGTATCCAGATGATAGCAATGAGGAGACAGGTATGTGCTTTGATTTCTCGTTCAAGGATATTGACCAGATCATTGATAAGTTATGTCAACTGAAGAATGATAAGTTTGTAGGAGAGAGTATATAATGAAGCCATCTACATTAGTAGCACTACTGAGTGGTGATATCGAGAATGCTATTATATCAGCTACTCCTGGCGGCATTGAAGCGCAAGAAGCCGCTGGCCAGCAGCTAGTATGCAAGAGTCATCTCTTGCCCAAGCAAGGCGACATGTATAGTAGCAGATCGCTCTGGGACGACTTGAAGTCTCTTGGCTTCAAGATAGTCCGTGAGCATAATGATTTGTTCTATGAAGTAGAGTTTCCTGTTGGCTGGAAACTTGTACCAACTGAGCACAGCATGCATTCTAATTTAGTTGATGAGCAAGGGCGTATTCGGGGTCACATGTTCTATAAGGCAGCTTTCTATGATCGCAGGGCAGACATGTCACTAAGGAAAAGATACGTTGCCGCATTGGAGCCCGAATGTATATGGGAAGATAGTTATAACAGCGACTCGCCACGTCGCGGCTACGTATTTGACCAAAGTACTGGTGATACAATAGATAGATATGCCATTATTTATCAAACTGAAAGAAGCGCCTGTCCACCAAATGGAACAGACAGCGCCGCGCATCGTCAGTATCTTACTCTCCGTAATGAGCTTTCTAAGATGGCTGATAACTGGCTGAACGAACATTATCCAGACCATGCTAATCCATTAGCTTATTGGTAGGAGTGATATAATGAACGCAGAGACTTTCGACTATTTAGACAGTATCAATGTGGCAGCAGAGGATATGTCGGCACTGATCCGCTCGCTGATTAGAATTGGTAGTACCAATGAAGAGGCTTATCATAACATGTCTAGTGGGTACATTGCAGCTATTGGCGTGGAAGCAGATGTAATTTGTAGGTGTGTGCAGGAGTTGCGGGCATGACTGTTGATACTAGTTCTGCTAGTTGTATATTTACTAGAAGCGGCATGACGTTGCTGCTAGATGACGGTACTCTATTGCATGGGGATGGAGATTATGATCCTGATTGGGATGATTGGGAATGGGAAGAATATCATGATTATGAAGATGAATGCGAAGCGTGGCGTAACGATGAAGATAGCTAGTACATCAGTGATGTTGGCCTAGCATAATCTAGCTGAGGTAGCTAAATGGTTATAGCACTGTACTTATAATGCAGCGGTTGCTGGTTCGAGTCCAGCCCTCAGTATAGGAGATTACAATAAGCGATGATTAGTATTGACTACGATCATTCTGTACGCACAATTGGTATGTACTCTGACGGTCCTATCAGCGAGGTCGATGCTATAGATGCCGCTAATAGATGGCTTCGTGCTACTATAGTTTCTAATGAATGGCAAGTCGTTCGTGTTAGTCGCATTAGTCCTAATACTGTATCGGTGATATACGAGTTGGTTGTGCTTGATTAGTAATTTGAGACAGTGGCGAAACTGGTAGACGCGCTAGCCTTAGGAGCTAGTGGGCGCAAGCTCATCCGAGTTCGAGTCTCGGCTGTCTCACTATCTTACTAGCAATAGAGAGGTTGAAATTGGAATACATTCTAGTTGAACCAGATGGAACTGCTAGATCGGTTCCGCACCTAGTAAATGCCGATATGAATAGCGCGTTTTATGAGCGCATCTACAATGCTGACTTTACTGCTCGTCTAGTAAGCGATTTTGATTGGGTGCCTAAGCATGCTGATAAGATTGCTTATATGAGCATAGATGAAAGGAATCGCTCGCTCTTTACTCCTAATGAGAAAAAGCATGAGCTAGAAACTCTTTTGCATGAATGCGAGAGTGACAACCTAAAGCTGTATGTAGAGTCATATCGAGTTGAGTCTTCTAGATATCATGTATATCGGGTCGTGCTGAACGCTGGTGTTTCTGCTACAACGCGCTGCTGGGGCACCAGTATGCGTATGGCATTAATGTACGCGCTTGAAGAGCATCAACTTAGGAAAAATGTCACTAGCATGTATCAAAATATACACAAGGAGCCAGAACAGGATGAGTGAATTCAAAGCTGGTGATCGAGTAGTGTATACCGGAGAGCTTATATCAGTGTGGAGTGGCTGGGCGGGCACGGTTATTAGAGTCAATACGCAACGCGGCAACTGTCCCGTTGAAGTTAAATGGGGCAATGATTCTAGTAATGACTGGATATATCCAGAGAATCTTACACTTATTAAGAAGCCTATGTCAAAGTTCAAAGTAGGCGATCACGTGCGGTGGCGGGATGATCCTGGCGAGTATAATTCAGGCATAATTATACGCAGGAGCCAGCAGATTGATAATACATGGCTATACGCAGTTAGATACGATTGTTTCGATCAACCCGTTGTAGCTGAGCATTGCTTGCAGCGCGTCAACTCGTGTGCCGACAAGATCGAACAAGGAAAACGCGATGGCGCAGAAGCTAAGATTGCAGAATTAGAGCAGAAAATTGCTGAGCGTGACGCCCAAGTTGCCAAGATAACAGAAGAGCTTGCTAGCCTAGCAGCGCATTTGCGTCAATGCGAAACGATTATGGAAATCAGTGGCGACGTATTGATTACAAGAAGGTAGATTAATGGGGTAGTGGCGAAATGGTATACGCAGCAATCTTAAGAATTGCCGAGCTAGTCTCATCTAGGTTCGAGTCCTAGCTATCCTATCGAATCAATTTAGATAGAGGCACATGTGAAAGAGTACACAATTACTGTAGCTAATGAAGTCGCCCTTACTGTTGAGGATAACTGTGATTGTCTATATCCGGGCGTTATTATATTCAATCCGTACACAGAGTCTGATGTTGGTTTGATTCCACAAGCTATTCCAGCATTGATTCTAGTATTGCAGAAAATACACAATGACTATAGTAATGTAGAAGTGAATGTGAGCGCTAAAGATGCCTAATGATGATCTGGCCAAGCGCATCATAGCTGCCGAAAAAGCCTTTTGGAAGAAGCATCAAAGCCTACTTACTGGCACCATGCGGCGTGTTACTCGTATAGAAGCTGAGCCATATCTTATTGAGTGGCTTACCGATAACCTACGCATTGGTATATCAGTAGACAATAATCCATCTTGGTATATTGTATCAGACTGTAGTCTTGGTGATGTTCAAGCCAGTGGTAGCTTTACTGGCGTAGATGTAGAAGCGGTTACTAACTGGGTGCTCAGCTTTATCCCACGCGTTTACAATGCATCAAATACAACTAAAGCTCTTGAGTTACTGCATGCATGGCTACTTGATTCAGCGAATGATGCCAGTAACTGGGAGGCAATTGAGCAGGACCTAAAACAATATCCATTTACACTGCGCGATCTAGATGATGACGGTGAAGGATGGTACATTGGTGACTAAGAATGTAATCAAGGATTGGTACACAAAATCAGCTGCTACCTCATTTGGTATTGGCTTATCTACTGGGATAGTAATAGCTATCATATCCAATCACATTGTTGCTGCTGACATATTTACGCGCTGGGTGGGATTTGCTATTGCCGTGGTATGCGCAACGATAGTTTACATAATCGGGAGAGTAGTAAATAGTGTGGTAAGCATGTCCGGCATTGAGTTTATGGATGACGAGCAGAAGGATTAGATAATGATTACAGTAGTCAGCGTAAGTGAGACTTGCTTTATTGAAGTAGTTGATAGTGCTGGAGAGTATTTATCAGAAGATGACGCGATTGATGTAGCTAACGATTATGTAAACAATATGGATGATCGCGGCGAGTGGTTTCTTGATTCCGTGAGCCGCATAGATGATAGCGCGATACAGGCTTGGTTTCAGCGATGAGGACAGAAAAAGATTGCAGTAACGAGGAGTTGCTTGAGAAACTCGAAATAGCATCTCATTGGTATGATGAGGTTCATTTTAGCCAAGCGGATGAAGACGTTATTGCTAAGGCGACTGATAGGTATGCCACTCTTCACAATAGTGTTCTACAGCGCATGAGCAGCGTTTATGAACCGCAAGCAGATGATATCAGTCGCGTGAATGGCGAACTCTTATGTAAACTATCAGATGCATCTAGAGAGAATGGCGAGCTTCACGGATTGCTTGTAGTAGCATGCGAGCTATTAGAGAAGGCGGAGAGCCATTCTTTTCATGCGGAGATATGTGATTGGTATTATAATGTTTGTATTTGCTGGTATGGGGAGTGGGTGGAGCGTGTTCATAAACTACTAAGCACTATAGCGGAGCGCAAACATGTCTGATATCATTCTACATGACGGCGATATTATGTATATCTATATGGAAGATGGTGAGGTTAAGATTGCTGATCAATACTACGAGTACCGACGCGATCTGACTCCAGAGGATGCTTTACTTATTTCGACTGAGCTATATCGTGTTGCGCGTTCATTTGCAAAACGAGGAGCTGAGGAAAGTGATGCCTAGACTAGGTATAAAGGTTATGCTTGATATGCTTTCAGATAACTCAGATATAATTGATACGATAAAGAAAATGGAGGGCCAAAAGATATCCGCTTTAGTCTTAGATACTGATAGCAACATCTTGCTCTTTACATTTACCAGCGGTCTTCAAGTCGCGCTATGGGATGATGGTCAATCCTGTTGTGAGGAGCGCTATATTCATACCGATGATGATCTCGATCAATTTATTGGCTCTATATTCAGGAGTATAGAATTACGCGGTGTGCCCGATACTGATGATGAGAACGGTATACACGAGATGCAGTTTGTGCATATAAACACAAGTGTTGGAACTTTAGTATTGGAGACGCATAATATTCACAATGGTTACTATGGCGGATTTAGTATAAGATGTGCTGAGGTGAACAAAAATGGGTCTTGACATCTATGTTCGTTGGGGCGAGGAAGAGATTGGCGCAGACGGCGAGCCTATCTGGTTTGGCGATCTATATCCAGATGCGTATAGGGATCAATTGACAGGCTTTACGTCCGCACCATGGGCTGGGTACTTATGTGAAAGCTGGTCATCATTAGAGTGGGTAAAAGATATAGCCAGTAAATTCAATGGACCAAATCCGTACTTGTTCTTTCCAGATTGGAGTAGCTGGAATGGTGAAGCAATGGACTTGACCGACTCTGAGCAGTTAGCTATTGTACTTAGGTTCCGTGACGACACTATCCGTCCATGGTGTAGAGAGCATAAGTATCTACCACGTGATAGCAAGTGGACCGATGATGATCGTAAAGAATACACTGCCTATATGTCTCGCCTATACGATGTATGGTCATTCATCAATTTTGTAGAGATAAAGAAGGATATACCCAGACTGAAGATAGTATTTTGGATGACAATGCAAGCCACTGATTAGTATCGGCTCAGTGGCCGAAGCCTTTGTAGAACTCAAGCTATCAGCAAGAGTCAATACAATCATAGCACAAGATTTATCAAATGTCAATAGGAGCAATTAGTATGAGCAATGATTGGCGGCAGAAGGTTGGTCCAGTAATCGGTAATCTAATTAGTCTACTAAACGATAAGGGCTTCACCGTTACATATGCCGATGGCCCAGGCGAAGATAGCTTTGCTTACATTGAATTCCATACCGATGCTGCTGAAGATATGGAAGAGCTATCTATATTCTTGACCTCACAGAGCATAGCGGACTTTGAAATTGGTAGTACCATTTATGTTCATCGTATTATACAACGCAAGATGTGGCTAGAGATTTTTGATAGCAACTATCTACAAGTGGAGGACAAATGGGCCGAGAAATAAAGCGCGTACCTGTAGACTTTGATTGGCCGTTACATAAAGTATGGGATGGCTATCTCAATCCACACTATAAGTATTCGACAAAATGTCCGTGGTGCAAGAATGGCTATAATCCTGCTACGCAAGCAATTGACGACTCATTGAAGAATGAGCATATGCTTTCGATGGACAGGTATTCTCGTGTCAAGACAATTGCTGAGCGCGCCGGTGTATACGGTTATTGCGAAGCCTGTGATGGGACAACGCGTATATGGATGACGCCCAAGCATAAAGAGATGTATGAATCATGGCAAGAGATTGAGCCGCCTATTGGAGAAGGCTGGCAGCTTTGGGAAAACGTATCGGAAGGCTCGCCTGTATCACCTGTATTCGCTACGCGCGACGAGTTTATCGAGTACTTGATTGATGAAGGTTATTCACTCAAAGCAGCTGAGAACTTTACCGATATCGGCTATGCGCCTTCCTTTGTAATGTCCGCTACCAAAATTGTAGACGGCATAGCTGCTTGTGAAGATTTTCCCAATACCTAGATAGGCTAACAACAATGGTAGTAGCTAGAAAAGCATCACGCGTCTGGCCTAAGTGTCCAAGATGCAAATGTCATGAAATCAAGATCACTGAAGTATGGGAATCCTATATCACTTGGACGCCTTATACTGAGCGTGACAAAGGTTGCAAGCAACCTGGTGGACCGGTGAGTGTACTATGTGAATGCGGTAGATGTGGGCATGTATGGCGCAAGAATCAGACTACACAAGTGGAGAGTAAGTGGTGGAAGAAATGATCAATGATTATGCGTATACAGAATGGCTTGAACTCGGTTGCGAGATACATTGCATATGTGGTAGTGATGATACACTTGTTATCACTGATGAGCCAGTTGTATGTTCAAGTTGTGGTAGAAAGTGGGAATTGACTCACGAGCTAAAGTGTGACGGTGTAGAATTTGGAATGCACTTCATTTAGTATGGAGGAAGTAATGAGAGAGATGAAAGAAAGCGATTATCGTCGCATTGAGACATCAATGACATTGGCGTCTAGAAGTCCGTGGTCCGTAGAAAGTTATTTCGACAATAATGTACAGAAGTATCGTGTACTAAACGCGCTAGGTAAGCTAGTTTGTGATGATTGTAACTTGTACGATGCTAGTTTTATTGCCGACACTCCTAATAATATGCGCCTGCTATTAAATGAAGTAGAGATATTATGTGATAAGATGAACGATGTCAAGAGCGGGATTACTGATTTGCGCGACGTTATTGAAACGCATTTCATTTAGGACGGAAGACAGTGGAAAAAGTAGTAGACTGGTTTATGGAGAGTTACCCAAGCCTCGATATGCTCAAGTATCGAATCATTGATGAGCGCGGTAGAATGGTATGTGAGAATTGCTCTATTGATAATGCTGAGGCTATAATGAGGGAGCACTTAGCATACGTTGATGGCGACGACTCTAATCTGTTAGAGGAAAAAGATGACGAGATAGCGGAGTTGGAAGAAAAAGTCAGAACACTGCTTAGCGGAATAGACGACATATGTGATATGGCTAACGAGCTATTGAGAGAGTAACGGTATGCATGTCTACTATCACGATATTATAGA
>Ga0172381_10007774_pt1 | contig 10577 bp, 14 predicted proteins | sample Leawel6488metaG_FD_119754 | JGI IMG/M metagenome (GOLD analysis project Ga0172381, IMG submission 119754) | Leachate microbial communities from a municipal landfill in Southern Ontario, Canada - Leachate well 64-88 metaG | ecosystem: Engineered > Solid waste > Landfill > Unclassified | place... | reverse complement strand
ATCCTATAGCTCAGCCAGGTTAGAGCGCTGGTCTTATAAGTGTCTGTTTCGCGAGAAATAGATTTTCGTGACTCTTAGGAGTACTAAGAAAGCCAGAGGTCCGGAGTTCAAATCTCCGTAGGATCATGTTGAACTCCGCGGAGTTTCCCAAAGGGATGACCTCTTTCGAGGCCTCAAGTCTCTCCGTAGGATCATGTTGAACTCCTCCGAAGTCCAAGAGTAGCAAGCAAGTTGCTTCACAAAGATAAATCCATTTCGTGTTTTATTATTTATATATAATTTGTATAATTCTCTTTTGAAGTTTTTTATTCTGTCCTTTGTTACAGGGATGAGTTTAACAGAAGATGTAGTTCCTGATGTTGTTGCAAGAAAAATAACCTTGTCCTTTGTTAATATATTTTGCTCTCCATCCTTTATTTTTTGAATGAATGGAATAATATCTTCGTATGTAATAACTGGAACTAGATTTTGATATTCTTCAATTGTTTTAATTTTTGCAAAATTGTATAATTTACCATAATTTGTATCTTTATTTTTTTTAAGAATCTCTTTTAATATATTTTGTTGCATTTTCTGTGGATTAGTTAAAGCAACTCTGAATTCATTAAGATATTTAATTGAACGAAGAGGTCCAGCTAATGATTTAAGCTCAATGAATTCTCCAAGATCTTTGAATTCTTTTTCATCAATTTCAATTGTGTCTTCACTTGTATGTGTAATATCGTCTGCCATATTTTTTTCTCTTTGATTAATATATGATAGAATAGATTAGAAAGCTTTTTATAAGCTTATTTTTTCTCAAAGCGCTTTGTTACGTGTTTTTCAATTCTTTTTCTAAATATCAATATAACAATCCCACAAATTAGAATTATCCCAAACAAGATAATACTTCTAATATGATGTACACCTGCAATTGATTTTCCTGCAAATGCAAACAAAAGAACAGTTGGAATTCTTGCAACTACTGATATAATTGCAAATGTTTTATATTTTATATTTGTAAGTCCTGAAACATAACACATTGCATCAGGAAACCACGGAATTAAAAATAAGAAAAACAAAGTAATATCCAGTCTAACTCCTGAATAATCATCAAACTTACTCATTGCATGTTTTGTAATTATTCTCTTCACAAATGGTCTTCCAAACCATCTTGCTAAAAAAAATGCAATTGTTCCCCCAATAAAGAAACTAATTAATGTGTAAATTGTTGCAGAAATTGCACCAAATACATATCCTCCTGCAATAATTACAGGAATTTGAGAAATGAATGCAAGAAGTAATATAAAAATTTGTAATCCTATCATTACAAGTGGAGAGTAAGCTCCAAAGGAGTTAATAGTTATTCTTGAATGATGAACATCTTTAAAATGAACAAATAGATGTGATCCAAAATAATAGATTGCTGCTAAAACTAGAAGTATGATTATTATTGTTAAAATAAATTTATTTCTTGCTTCTTTTGATGAGAATAATTTCATATTTTATCTATTTTTAATTCTTTTAATAACCTGCAAGAAGAACAGATGTCCTGACTTGAAACATTATTGCAAATCTTGCATTTTCTAAGTTTACTTTTCTCATGGTTATTTGTTTTTATCTTATCTATATTAATTACGTCTTTAATCTTTAAGAATGATCTTATTAATGAAAACTTGCTTCCTGGATAATTTACTTCACTTTCATTTAAGAAACTTCTAAGTGTATTTCTTTTAGCTTCTGAAAAGAAAGGACAATTACAATCATGGAAAGGAATATTATTGTAAAGAGCATAAGCTGCAATTTCTTTTTCTGGAGTTAAATAGAATGGTTTAATTCTTGGTCTTATCTCTTCTCCAAGATCAATTATTCCAGCAATTGGTCCTGTTCTAAATAGCCTGATTGCATCATTACTAAACATATTCATAAGAACAGTTTGAGCTTCATCATCAAGATTATGACCTGTTGCAACTTTTGTAACTTTTTCTCTTTCTGCAAGCCTGTTTAATGTATCACGTCTTAGAACCCCACAATAAGTACAAAGAGTTCCTTCTTTTTTATTATATCTCTCAGCAATCTCACCAGTTGATATTCCAAACTCGCGTTTGTGAGAGGATGAAACAAGTTTAATTTTTTCTTTTTTGCAAAAAGATTGTACAACTTCTTTTGTTTTGTTTGAGTAACCTGGTGTTCCTTCATCCACAAACAAAGAGCAAATCTTTATTCTTGATTTACCATAAATCTTGTTCATTAAGTAAAGAAGAACCATTGAGTCCTTTCCTCCACTTGTTGCAACCCCAATATAATCTGTGCTTTTCACCAAATTATACATTCTAATTGTTTTTCTAAATCTTTTTTCAAAAAAATCATTAAAGTGATGGATGCAAAGAGCATGCTTACCATAAGCAAGATAGATAACAGCAGGATTTTTACATTTATTACATTTCACAGTCATATCTCTTCTATTCCTTACAAAGTTCAATATACAAGATTACATTTGATAATATTTTATGTGATTTGATCTTAAGATTTGCTTTCTTTGCAATCTCTTTGATATCATTAAGATTATATGATTTAGATTTTAATCCAGATTTTGTATAAAATATCTCGTTTTTCTTATCTATCTTTTTAATCTCAATTCCAACAGTTTCATACCACTTTTTTCTTTGCTTTAATGTCCCTTTTTTATAAACTGTAATTATTATTTCTTTTGATGTAACCTTTGAAAGTTCAGATAACACTTTGACTTCATTTTTTACATTCCCGAGAGTATTCCAAATACAGAGGGAATAATCAAAATAATCTTTTGAATAATTCTTGCTTATCTCTTCTATATCTAGTTTTCTTATTTTTACATTTTTATATTTTTTAGATGTTTTTTTTGATTCATCAAGCATAAGGGATGCATTATCAATCCCAACAAATGATTTTACTTTTGGTGCAATAAAAGGAATAATTCTCCCAATTCCAACTCCTGCTTCTAGAATCTTATTTTCTCCCTTAACTTTAGAGATTATTAATCTTTTCTCTTCCTCAATATATTTTTTATATTCAGATGGATAATATTTTGGAATAAGAGCTTTAAACTTGTGTTCAAAGTCCTTTCCTTCAAAAAAGTTATTGTTCATATCTCTTCCACAATTTTAAAACTTAATTACATGCAATATCTCAAGCTCTGTCTTTTTTGTGATTATTTCAGAGATTGGAGTAAATGTTCCATTTATTTTCACAAGAACAACCTCTGGACTTATGTCAAGACCAATTAGAATTTCTTTAATGGTTTTTCCAAAATCTTCCTTAGTTATTGTGATCTTTTTAATTCTCATAAAAACCAATCTAAATCATAATCATTTCTTTAAAAGAAGCTTAATTCTTGCTTATCTAAACTAATTCTATTTAAATGTTTCGCTTTATTAATTATATATGATAATGAAACTATTAATTTAGTAACTCTTTTTAATGGATTTCTTTATTATATCTATATATAGAGAATATAAGATAATAAATAAAAATGGTGTGATTTTATGACAACAGCAACAAAATATATTATGCAAACAATCCAGAATGAATATAATAAAAAGAAAGACGCTAATTATGATTATAAGAAGGTTTATTTCGATAAACTTATTAAATTCAGACATATGGATGGATCAATTATTAAAATGGAAAGACCAACTAACCCAGTAAGAGCAAGAGAACTTGGATACAAAGCAAAACAAGGTTTTATAATAGTCTTTGTTAAGGTTAGAAAGGGTTCAGGAATAATGAAGAGACCAACAGCTGCAAGAGATCCTAAGAGAATGGGTGTTAATAAATTAACAAGAAGAATCTCAATCCAAAGAATGGGAGAACAAAAAGCAGATAGAAAGTTTCCAGGTCTTGAAGTATTAAACTCATATTATGTTGGAGAAGACGGACAACAAAAGTACTTTGAAGTAATCATGGTTGATCCAAATCACCCAGCAATAATTAATGATAAAGATGTTAATTGGATTTGTTCTGAAAAGCATAGAGGAAGAGCATTTAGAGGGCTTACTTCTGCAGGAAAAAGAAATAGAGGACTTACAAAGAAAGGAACAGGTCATGAAAAGAATGGACCATCAAATAGAGCAAACTTAAGAAAAGCAAAGTAATTATAAAAGAGGGTAAACTAAAATGGATTTAGGATTTTTACTTGCAAATTCACTTGAGCAAACAATATGGATTGTTCTATTAATTGTTTTTGCTCTTGCTATCTACACTTGGTCAAAAGGACAGGTTGCAAACAAAACATTTGCAGTGATTATTACAATTCTTTTGGTTTATTTGATTTTTATTAAGTTTATGGAGCTTGTTTGGCTTGTTGCAATTTTTGTAATTGTTTGGTGGATATATAGCTCTGACATTAAGAAATGGTTAAAGGATAATGTTAAGATATAAAGGAGAAATGATGAATTGTGTTTGACTCATTTTCATTTGTAATCATTATTATCCTTTTATTTATTGCAGCTCAATATAATTTCAGTTTAATAGCTGCATTTATTTTATTAATTTATTTTTTATGGTCCCCATCATGGTGGAATCTTATTTTACTTGGAGTGTTTGTTTTTAGTGTACAAATAAGTGGAGGTTCACTTGCAGGCTCAGGTTATCTAATTGCAGTAATCTTACTTGCTGTTCTTCTTATTTCAAATGTATTTATTAAGAGAAAGCCAAAAGAAGAAGAACCAGACTTTTCAGATTTCTCTAAATTATTTGGAGGAGGGAGAGAGTAAATGCTAAAAAGAGCTAAGCTTAATATTAAATCAAGTAAACATCCTAAAATGAGAAAGCTTGTAGATGATCTTAGAGATAAGAAAGACAAAATCATGCATCATAAAGGAATAATCAAACTTGAAAAAATTAGAATCTATGATAAACTAAAGGAATCAGGAATTGCAAAAGAGCATCCAACAGAATTTATTAAAGGTTCAGAATTCATTAAGCAAATATTAATCTACAAGCAAAACAATGCATTAAGATATTCAACTGGAAAGCTTGCAGCTTATGTTTTCAAGAAGTTTCCTGAACTTAATACTCCAGAAGTTGTAAAATCCATATTGATTGCAACAGGAAACCCAAAACTAGGAATTAATGATATTAATAAATTAGTTTCAGATATGTTTGATCCTAAGGTTTCTGAAAGCACAAGAAAAGGAGTTATCTTTTCATTAATAAGAAGCATAAATAAAAAGAATTATGGATATCTAATTGATTAGAGCTTATTTAATATATTTCTATTTTCTTCAAGGATATCCTTCATTATCTTTGTAAGCCCAGTAACTTCTGCTTTGATGTCATCAATCTTTGTTTCAAGCTCGCTTATTTGCTTTGCAATTATTTTATTATCTTCAGATGTATCGAATGAAGAAATAGAATCAGATGAGCTTTTTAGAATTTCTTCTTTTGCAATAGCAACTTCATGCTTATTGCTTAAATCATTAATTTCAAGAGTAGTATCCTTAAGTTCATCTTCTTGCTTGATTGATGATCCATTAATTGAAATATCATCAATTCCAACATAATTAAGTTTATCAGATTTTGTTTTTGAGTTTGTTGTTTTTTCTGGAACAACGCTTGTGCTTGATGATGATTGAGTACTTGCTTCTGGAACCTTAACAATAGTATCTTGAGAAGCTGGAGAAGAAGCACTTGCTTCTGGAGTCTTAATTATATTTTCCTTAATAGAGGAAGAGGAGTTTTTCTTAGAACTTATAACCTCATTGTAGCAGGTTTCAATATCCCCTTGAGCAACATCTATATCGCTTAATGTTGCAAAAATTGTTTCCTTATCAACGTTTGCATCCAATAGCTCAGTTATTGTTTCAATTATAATATTTTTATCAACCATTATTAATCATTTATCCTTATAAATCTAATATAAACATAAGATGTTAATTATTAAAAATGTTTTGTTTTAAATATAGATTGGAATATACTATATAATACCTATTATTATGATTAATAACTTAGATTAAGGAAAAGTGCATGATCTCATTAAATACATGGAATACATTATACGAGGGGAAGTACGGAAGTTCAGAATACTCCATACTTTACTTAGATGATATATTTGTTTCTTTCCTAAAACTAAGAGATCAATCAAGCGCTCTTGTTCAAGTTTACAAGGTATTTCAAGCACAAGGAGATGTTGAAATATTCAACTCAACACTTCCATATCCAAGCATACTTTATGAAAAGCATTTTAATATTGGGGAAAATAACACATTCAAGTATTTATTTCTAAACACTGAAACAGAATATGTTGAATTAAACACATTATCTTTCTATGTTGATAAAAAAATGCAAGAATTAAACAAAAGAGTTAGTTCAGTAATATCTATTGTTAAATCATATAATATAAAACTAACCTCACTTAAGCTTGCATCAGAGGATTCTCGTAATTATTTTTTTGCAGATCCAGGAGTTATTAAAGTTTTAAGTAATCTTCCACCTTCTCTTGATTTTTCAAAAACCACAAATCTTGACAAGCTCGTAATGGGAAAGAAGAAAGATATACTTGTAACTACTTCAATGGATTTACAAAAATCAGTTACTATCTTAGGTGGTAACTTTGATGAAAGAATATATGCTCTCAAGGTGGTTTGTGAAAATCATCTTTTATCTTCAAAAACAGTAATAATATTAGATCCAACTAAAACATTTGTTACTCTTGCATACCCACAATCAGACACAAAAGTGCTTTCTGATTATGAGTTAAGAATGGATCCATTTGGGTTTCCTGTTAAACCAATTGAATCATCAGAGATTAAAATTCCACTAGGGACCATTCCATTAAATGCATTTATTAATTTATTCAAGCTTTCTGCTTTAGAGGAGAAAATACTTGCAAAAACATATAATTCAAGTCTTGTAACAATTGATGATTTAAGAAAGAAAGTAATTGCTCAAGATATTGATGAAGAGTTTAGTGATTTTGAGAAACAAAGATTAGTATCTAAACTTATTTTACTTGATAAGAGATATGTTAATAGGTTTGGAGAAACAAATCTTTCTATTTTATTTGAGCAAAGGTATAAGCACATAGGATCTGTTAAGCTAGTTTCAGTTGATTCAAGTGATCCTATCTATCCTTATTTTGTTTCTGAGATAATAAGTAATTTATCTTTATTAGTTAAAGATGATATTTTATTAGTTCTTCCAGAATCAGCAGATATTTTCAATAATCTTTTTATTGGTAGAGATGTAATAGATAAGATACGTGCAAATCCAAGAATATGTATTCTTTTATCTTCAAAAGCATTAAGTGATTTTAGAGATGGTAAATTAACAGATGTTACAATCACAATGATAACTGATAATGATGCTGTTATACGTTATCCAAATAGAGATCCATTAAGATTATTATTGAGACCAACCTTTACATCAAGCAATGTAACATATAAGAAAATAGAAAGCATGGTTGTTTAGGTTATTTACTCTAGTTTTGCATTATTTACGTTATCTTTTTATACGTTCCTGAAGTAAAATAAGGATACTACATAACACCACCACCGGAACCTTTATATACTTGAAAAACTATTATATTTATATAGCTTTTGCTTTTTTTGTGAAAAATAGAATAGATGCTACTTAAGAGGATAAGATAGTTTAGTTTTAAAACATAGGTTTGATTTTTAATTATTTAATATTTTTATTTAGACTCAAAGTAAATGATTCTAAATTTATGTATATCTAAAAAATTCGAGGTGTTATCAATGGTTAAGTGTCCAGAATGTAGTTCAGAGAACGTACAAAGAGATCCAAGAACAGGAGAGTACGTTTGTAAAAAATGTCATGTTGTTATGTCAGATGATCAAATTGATATGGGTAAGGATTGGAGATCTTTTGAAAACTCAGACAAGCAAGAAAACGTTGGTACAGGATCACCAATGAAGTATACAAAGATCAATAAAGGTCTTGAAACAATGATTGAGAGGAGTGGAAGAGACTTAAGAGGAAACAAGCTTTCAACTAAGTCAAGAGCACAAATGTATAGATTAATTAAATGGCATAAGAGATCATCAATTTCAAACTCAATGCAAAGAAATCTATCAATTGCTTTAACAGAACTTAGAAGAATTGCATCATACTTAAATATTCCAAACTCTTTAATTGAAACAGCTGCTCTTCTTTATAGAAAGACTGTTGAAAAAGGACTTATTAGAGGAAGATTAATTGAAGCTGTTGTTGCTGCTGTTCTTTATTCAGTTTGTAGAACATACAATGTTCCAAGAACATTAAATGAAATGGCTGAAGCATCAGGACTTACAAAGAAAGAGATAGGAAGAACATATAGATTCATTGTTAAGGAATTAGATATTTCAGTTCCATTAACAGATCCAACATATTATATCTCAAGATTTGTTTCAGTACTTAATCTTTCAGCAGAAGTTGAAGCTAAAGGTAAGCAAATAGTTAAGAAAGCAATTTCATCAGGCCTTATTTCAGGAAGAGGTCCAACAGGTGTTGCTGCTGCTGCTGTTTACATAGCTGCTTTAATGTCAGGAGAGAGGAGAACACAGAAAGAGGTTGCTAATGTTGCTGGAGTAACAGAAGTAACTATAAGAAACAGATATAGAGAGCTCAAAGCAAAGCTTAAGCTTAAAGTAGATGCAGATATTTAAATATCTGCATTCTAATATCTTTTTTCCTTTTTTCTAGTATTTCTTTTTTTTCAAATATCAATATATTTATATAATATTTAGAACCTAATTTAGGTATGCCTAGGTCTATTCCAATTCCAAAGAAGAAAAGAATGAATGTTCTTGATGAACATAAGACAGTGCTCTCTGAAAGTAATATAAATCCAAGATTTATAAAAAAATTAGAAGTTGGAAACCCAGATTCAGCACTTTGCAGTAAATCTTTGTATATTGGAAAAATCTATCTTAAAGAAAATGGAAGAGTAATACCTAAAAAAGTAGTAATAAAGGAACTTGATTTAGATAGAAATTATTATCGCATGCCTACTGGGAACGCTGAAACAGTAATAAAAGAAATTAAAAATTATATAATTAAAAAACAACTTGAATTAACACCAGAAACAATTGCAAAAAGTTATAATGAGACAATTATTGAGTTAAGAAAATCAGGAATAGAAATTCCAAAGATGATTGCAATAGTAAAAGATAATAAAGTTCTATTGATTAGTCAATTCTTTGGAAACAAAACAGGGAAGAAGATTACTAAAGAAACAATTGAATTGTTTTTATTGGGTTCTAAGCGTAATCAATTAATTGATTTATATGCAAAAACAATAAACAAAGGATTTTTCCCAACTCTTGATTTTATTGAGGTTATGAAAACAAAGACTGGAAAACTAGAGGTTCTACCAATTGATATTGATCAACAAGTATTATTTTATTTAAAATATGGAAAAATAAATAAGATTAGAAATAAAAAAATACAAGAGGAATTAGTAACTGATCTTACAAGACACTTCTTTAGAAAACTTGGGCAAATATTTCCTAAGGAAAAAACAAAGGAAGCAAGAAAAACAATTAACGAAGTTGTTAAAAGAATAAATGTTAATTATATTAAGAAAGATTTAATTCAAAAAATAAAGAAGGATGTATTTTTAAAATATTTAATATATAAAACTAAAATGTGATTTTTATGGAAGAAGAAAGTATTTATGATTTAGCTATAGTTGGAGGTGGCCCAGCAGGTCTTGCAGCAGCAATCTATGCTGGAAGATACAAAATGAAAGCAGTTGTTATTTCTGGTTCTCTTGGAGGAACAATTACTTATGCACATTTAGTTTGTAATTATCCTGGATTTATTGAAATATCTGGTCTTGAGTTAATGAACAAAGTAACTGCTCAAGTTGAAGCTCTTGAAGTTCCAATCTATTATGAAAAGGTTATGAAAATAGAAAAGGAAGGAAATATATTTATTGTAAACACAGATATTAGAACATTTAAAGCTCACAAGGTTATCTTAGCATTAGGAAACACAAGAAGAAGCTTAGGGCTTGAAAGAGAAGTTGAATTAATTGGAAAAGGAGTATCTTATTGTGCAACATGTGATGCTGGATTCTTTAAAGAAAAGGTTGTTGCTGTTGTTGGAGGAGCAGATTCAGCAGTTACCTCAGCTCTTGTTCTTGCAGACATTGCAAGCAAGGTTTATTTGATTTACAGAAGAGATAAGCTAAGAGCAGAACCATCATGGGCTGATCTTGCAATCAAGAATCCAAAGATTGAAATACTTTTTAGTACAGAAATAACTGAGCTTTTAGGAGAAGAAAAGCTAACAGGAGTTAAGTTCAAGAACGGAAAGGAAATAAGCATAGATGGTTTATTTGTTGAGATCGGGTCTGTTCCAAACACTGATATGTTAAAGAACCTAAAAGTAGAAGTTGATAATTATGGATTTATTAAGGTTGATAGATCCCAAAGAACAAATATCCAAGGATTATTTGCAGCAGGAGATATTACTGATGCAACCTATTTGAAGCAAGTAATAACCTCTGAAGCGCAAGGATCAATTGCTGCTTTTGAAGCATATAGAGAATTTAAAGTTGAGTAGATATACATAAAACAATATCTTTTAAAACCCAACTTAAATATATATGATAT
>Ga0172381_10007773_pt1 | contig 10578 bp, 17 predicted proteins | sample Leawel6488metaG_FD_119754 | JGI IMG/M metagenome (GOLD analysis project Ga0172381, IMG submission 119754) | Leachate microbial communities from a municipal landfill in Southern Ontario, Canada - Leachate well 64-88 metaG | ecosystem: Engineered > Solid waste > Landfill > Unclassified | place... | reverse complement strand
TTCTAGCGGGTGTTCAAGCATTTGGGCAAGATTTAAATCAACCATGCGACGAAGAAGTATATCATCAGGTTTGTTCGGAGGCTATGTACGGTTTTATGAGAATTGAGGCTTTGGGTAAAACAAGAGACAACTCTGGGGACGGTGCCTACGGTGCTGCTGCTGCTAAAGCAGTGATGCAATGTGGTACTCTTCATCGTAAAAAATATGATATTGGTAAGGGGTATGACTTTACAACATATTCTGGAATTAGGGCAAAATCTTTTGGTTCCACTGGTGTTCCCGACGATCTCGAACCTCTCGCCCGCGAACATCCCGTAAAAACCACGACTATGGTGACAGACTTTGAAACTGCCGCAAAATTCATTATGAACGGCTATCCTATTCAAAATTCCCATTTTAGCAATCCAACCTTACAGGGAAGTCGAGATAAAGACGGTTATGCCCGACCAAAGGGATTTGCTCATGCTATGAACTATATTGGAGTAAGATGGGGGGATAAGCCCGCTCTTTTGAAGACAAACACTGGCTGGGCAGACACCACGAGTGGACCAATGTATCCCGATAACCTACCTTCTTCTCTTTTGGGATGTTGTTGGTGGGAAGAAGCCGACCGAGTAGATTATGTTCTTAGCGGACAGGATAGTTTTGCCTATTCTAATTATCAGGGCTTTAAGAAGCAGAATTTGAAGGATTTTGGTACGGGGGACTACCTCTAGGAGATAAAAATGGCTCAGAAAATTAAAATTGGAGATATTTGTATTAATAAGACTGGTGTTGTTGGTATAGTTTTCGAAAAAAGACGTTTTTGGAGCGGAAAAGTAGATAAATATACTGGAAAAACCTTTGACGGAAAAAGATGGGAAAGCAAAAATCCACAATTTGTGAGCGATAATCTTAGTAGCTATATTCAATCACATATTTATAAAGCCGCTAGAATGTTTAATTTTCCTAAAAAGGTGTAATTTATTAGGGACTTTCTTATTAATATAGTAAACGGAGTTGGAAGGACATTCAAATGGTCAAAAAGTTCTTAATTTTTACAGTTTCCCTATTTTTCATATTTTTTCTGTTAAATCCAGTCTGGGGGTTGACAGAAATCGAAGCTAAGGCTATAATGGCAAATATTAGTGCGGTAATTTCAATTCAAAATCAGAAGGCTGTTAAACCTACTCCTCCTGCCCCAAAACCCGATGAAGATGAGGATACCAGAAGTTGTCCTAATGGGCAATGTGGAAAACCACAAGGGCAAACCGAAGAACAATCTCAACAAACTTACCAACCTCAAAGATTTAGACTTTTTAGGTGAGAAGCAAAGCTTCGATTTAGGGAATTATCATGAACTATAAAGACATTCTTAATTGGTTAAAAAAGCAGGCTGAATATGCCAAGTTTGCTTGGACAGTTATCGTAGTGGCGGCAGCTTTGTTTGGATATCAGGTAAGTTTAGTTAAAAATCCAGAAAATATTAAGGGAACTAAGGCGGTTGAAAGAGCTTTAGATTCCAACATGCCAGAGGCTAGAAGCTCGAAAGCTATTGATGGACTTAAAAAGGCGGGAGATGGACTAAAAAGAGTATCGGATTCGGTATTTACCAACTAGCTAACGCTAAGATTAAGGACGAAAATGAGATATATAGTAGAATCCGTTTTCTTAGATAAAAACCATCCAATTTGGGCAAATCGACAGATGTTTTTTCTTCGAGATACTATTACTGGGAAGTTGTCTATATCCTGTTATTCCGTCTTTGAAACTGCCCAAAAAATTGCCGACAACAAAAATTTCTCTGAATGAATGTAAATCTCTTACTTCCTGGCGACATTCTAGTAACCCGCAATTATAAAGAAGAAGACAATGGAATGCCGGGCTATTGGAACCACATCGCCATATTTACCGGAAATAGTGTAGTTGAAGCCCAAATGCCCCCTTGGGATACCGTAATTCAAAGTGAAATTGAAGAGTTTGTTAAAAGATACGCTAGAATTCAGGTTTATCGTTGGAAGAACAAACCTCCAGAATTTGGGGAAAAAATTGCCAACCACGCCCGAACTTTAGTGGGAAAACCATATAATATGTGGGCTTCCCTATTTTTTAAACTAAGAAGAAAATTTAATTGTGTGACCGTGGGAAGATCATCTTATCGCAACGCCTTAGGATATGACCCAGGCTGGAAATTGCCAGATGACGTTACAAAGGATAGAAAATTATATTTAATAACGGAAAAGAAGTAGTTTTTGTTTTGTTTTTTTTATTTAACCCAGGAGTGAAGAATGTTGAATTTTTCCAAAATTGTGTTTGCATCTATGATTGTTTTAATTATGTCGAGTTTTAGTTTTGGTGGTTGGGAGAGGTTTCGAGATAATTCCTGTCCGTGTGACAATGGAAGTTGCCAACAGCCGGTTATCAAGATTGAAAAGGAGGTCAAAAAGACAACGGAAATTAAAAAGGAATTGACAAAAGAGATAAAAAAGGTTACCAAGACAGATAAGATTAAGATTGATAAGACAGACCAAATTAAAATTGAACGTAAAACCGAAGTAAAGGTAGAAAAAACCTATAAATTTCCACGATTGCGTGCTATTTTTGGTCGATAGAGAGTTTTGAGCGAAAATAAGGGTGGCTTTCGGATTTTCCGTTTGCCACCCTTTCTTTTTTTTGGTGTAATATATAGTAGAATAATCAATATAAGCACTTAGGACATTGCAATGTCTCAAATTCTTGACAATTCTCTATATTTAGGCAATACATCTAGTAATTTCTATTTCTCCAGAGGAACATCAGGAAATTTTGACATAGTTCCAGGAACTGGCTATCTTAACTTTCCAAGCGGAAACATCAAATTGGGACAGGGGATTTTCTATCCGGCTGTAGATTCTACTACGGCTGTTTCTTTTAAAAAAGCAAATGCTACTACAAATGTAGCCGTAATAGACACCCTAAACGGTAATGTTTCTGTAACCGGAACTGGTATTTTTACTGATATTTATCTTCCGCAAGCCCGACTAGGAAATTCCACATATTCCACAGTCAACGACTTTCACAATTCTTTTGGGTCCGCTGGAAGAAAAGAGGGCGGAACCTGTGCAAACGTGGGAGGAGGATATATTAGCGTTGCGTCCGGCAACGGCTTTATTAAGGCTGCTGACAACGATAATGCCCAATTAATGTTTTTTAACTGGGCGACAAATACTGGAATTTTAATTCCCTCGGACTCAATGAGATATATTGGCGTGATATACAACGGTGGAACCCCACAGGTAGAATCTCACGCCTCTTTTGATTGGGACTTAGATACAAGCTTTCCCCTTGCTAGAGTTGTAAATGAAAAAATAAATAATAGTGATGAAATTTACATAAGTAACAATTCCTGGTGGGTCACAGATGGAACTACAAATATAATTCAGGTTATTCGTAGTTTTGGGCTGATTCGTCGTGATGATTCCGTCGGAGGATTAATCTTATCCGTTCCCGGAACACGAAATATTAAGGTTACTTCGGGCACAGTTTGGTCAGGACTTGTTGACTACTCATTTACCGGAATAGATACTTCTTTAGCTGGAACTATAGAGGCATATTGGTATAAAGCCGGAGTAGGGTGGCAAGCTTCAGACATAACTCAATATTCTGTTACTCAGTGGAATGATACTACCTTAACCGCCCTACAAACGATATCAAATAATAAATATTGCAATGTGTGGATTTATGGAGAGATGACAAATACTGGACCTGGGGTAGCTTTAGTGTATCCTCAAGCACAATACAATACGGCGGCTGAAGCCGAATCTGTTGGTGCCCCCACCCTTTTGCCTGTTCATATTGCCCAACTTGGCATGTTGCTTGGTCGAGTTATTATTAAACAGGCAATAGATGCCCCAGTTAAGACACAATCAGCTTTTGGAACAACATTTACGGCTTCCGTAGTTACAGATCATAATAATCTAGCCAATTTACAAGGGGGAACAGCGTCTCAATATAATCATTTAACAAATGCGGAATATAGTGGAAATTGGGATGGTAAAAATATAAGCACGACAGGATTGGGAAGTTTTAGCGGATTAAACATATCAAATTATATAGCCGGAACTACTGGAATTAATTTATATAGTAACAATGTAAACCAACTTGTTCTAAATAGCGGAAATTTATATCCGTTTGTAGACGACTCATTAAATTTAGGAACCGCAAATAAAGGTTATAAGTCGTTCTATTTATCCAAAGGCAATGCAAATGACGTATCTTCAGAAGGTGAAATAAATTATAACAATAGAACTAAATGCGTATCTAGTTATCTTGGAGGAATGAGACAAGATTTTATTGGAACTTCATTTATTCAAACTGGAAATTCAACAGTTGCAAACACAACGGATGAAACTAGCGTTTTAGGGCTTGGAATTGGAACGAGAATTTTTCCATCGGGATTTTTTACAGAGGGTAAAACAATTAGATTTAAATTTACGGGATTTTTATCTGGAAAAAACACACACACCGCTTTAGCCAAGATTAAATTAGGAGATACTTTATTAGCTTCAAGCACTGGCACTCTTGGAGCCGATATGATTAATACTTTATGGGAAAACGAATCTACTTTTACCTGTAGAACAACTGGGGTAAATGGATCTATTATTGGACAAAGTAGAACACTATTTGGGGCTGGACAAGGATTTGCAACTGTAACGATTAGACCTCTACAAATGTTAATTCCTGTCTTGCTTAATACCACAACGGGAAATTTACTAGATGCTACCTATACTTGGGGCACGGCAGATCCAGACGATTCTATAACGACGACTAATGCGATTTTAGAGGTGTTAAATTGACAAGACCAAATGTTATAGTTAAAATAGATGAAAGTAAGCCCATTCGAAATGGTCCCACGACCGTAATGACCTCTAGAACTTGCACAATTACGGATTTTGATTTATACCTGGGAGACTTTGATGAAATTAACGAAGATTTAAGAGATAGATTCGTTAAAGCATATGCAGAAGTTAATGATACATTTACGACATCTATTGTAACATCTAATTATATGGCTTCCTCTGGAGAAGCATTGCTCGTAGATTCGTCTTCTGGGCAAATAACGATTACCTTACCGATTGCTTCAGACAATACAAATTCAGAAATTTACATTAAGAAAACATCTTCCGACGATAATTATGTGGTTGTAACCGCATCTGAATTAATAGATGATAAAACAAGTGTTAGCTTAAAACAACAATATACGGCTATAGGATTTCTGTCGAACGGTGTAACCTGGGATATTATTGGAACGGTATTATGTTATCCGACACCATAAATAAGCAAAAAAAATGAATAAATTATCTAAAAACACTAAAAAATATCAGGCTTTAGCAGCCCGTTTACCTCCTCGCAATTTTCTTGAGGAATTCGTCAAACAATTAGAAAAGAACACGATCCGCGAAAAAGAGGAAGAGAAAAAATCGCCAATAGAGATTAAAATTGTCGAATTACCCAAAGTCCCAGAAAAAATCAGAGTTAAAACAACTATTCCGGAAATTAATCTAGAAATGTTGGCGACTTTATTAAAAATGGTATGTTCGGCAAATACGGCATCTTCAGTCTCGAAAATAAATAAAGCGGCTATTTCCGCCGTGGAAAAACTCCAAAAAGAGCAAAATAAGACTTGACTTTTGTGAAATTTCCCCTATAATAAGGAAGCTAACACTTGAGGTGAGAAGTGGTCGATATTTTTCTACAATTTTTGTCTTCCTATCCCATCCTTGCGATAGCTATTGCCTTTATTCTTGGTCTTTTGTCTGACGTAGTTTGGGCAAAGTGGGCGGTTTCGATAAAGAAAGATCAGCCATGTATCGCCGCTAATTTTTCGGTGTTAATTTATATATTTGGGATGATGTATACTTTATTTATTATAGATAAGAATTTGGGTTTGGTGGTAAGTTACGTTCTAGGTGGGTGGTTGGGAACGTATTTAACGGTAAAATTTTCAAGATAAAAAACTACGTTTGTCCAATAGGAGGGGTATAATGCCAATTAAAAACTGTTCAGAAAACGGTAAACCGGGTAAAAAATTTGGAGACAGTGGAAAGTGCTATACTTATACGCCAAACAATGAGCAATCCTTGAAAGAAGCAAAAAAGAAGGCTTTAAAACAAGGAATTCGGATAGAAGGACCGGAAAAATTTAAGCAAATTATGGAAAATGATGCAAACGAAGACGAAGATCTGGACGATGACGAGGTTTTTGCCGCTCTCTATGAGGAAACCGAAAATTTAGCAATAGCTTCACTTATAGCAAATTCTATTAGGAAAAATAAAAAATGATTGTGTAGTTTGATTAAGATGTCGTAGGATTAACTAAAAATAGGAAAAATAATGGGAAAATTAAAAGGAAGTGTTTTTTATCTGTGTGGTCCTATTGACTATGCCAAGGATTTAGGTATTGGATGGAGGCAGGAAATCACCCCAAGACTAAGAGAGATGGGGACTTTTGTAATTGATCCAACTAATAAGCCTACGGCGGAAAAGGAATTATTTGAAGGCGTTGAAAATCAGGGTCTGCGACGGGCTTTGAAGGAGAATGGGGAATTTGAGAAGTTGCACGAGCTAGGGCAGTCCGTAAGAAATTTCGACTTGAGATCGTGCGACAAGGCTGATGGATTAATTGTTTATTTAGATTATGACGTAGTAATGACTGGAACCCTAGAGGAACTTTTTATAGCAAATAAGTCTAAAAAGCCCATTCTAGTCTTCTGCAAACAGGGGAAAAAATCTATTGCGGACTGGATTTACTTTACAATCCCTCCTAAGTATATCTTTGAAAATATGGACGAAATTATCTCATATCTCCATAAGGTGAACAGTGGAGAAGAGGGCGATAATAGAAGGTGGCACTTTTTTGACTGGGAAAAAATAGTGTGCGGACAATAAGTAAACCCCCTAAGAGGAAAATAAAATGCCCTATATTACACAAGATGCCCGATGGCTAGTGGACGAAAAAATTGACGAATTAGTGGAAAATTTTCGGAAAGACATTGGCTGGGGAAATACGGGAGCGGCAAACTATGTGATAACCAGAGTGATTTTGGGCTGTATGAAACCCACAGATAAATGGAATTACTCTTCTCTTTCTGACGTAATTAAATCGTTAGAATGCTCAAAACTAGAAATTTATAGACGGCTTGTTGCCCCCTATGAAGATAAATGTATAGATAAAAATTGTGACTTACAGGAGTTTACAAATTGATTAAAAAAGATATATTTTGTATTCTAACATTATTTGTTATATTAATTATATCTATTAGTGGGTTATCCTTATGTTTAGCTCAACCGTCTATTAGACGACACCATCAAGAAAATTACTATCAAAAAATTATAGCAGAACAAATTGGCGGACAAAGAGAAACTGTACTTGATGATGGAACCAGAATTGACATTTCAACAGAGACTGAAGCTATAGAGGTTGAATTCGCACACAAATGGTATGAGGCAATAGGACAAAGTTCTCACTATTCCTATAAAACTGGAAAACTACCAGTGATTTGGTTAATTCGAGAGGGGGAAAAGGACGATAAATACATTAAGAGATGTAAAGAGCTTTGTGAGAATGGAATACAGGTAAAAGTTAAAAATAGATGGGAAAATATAAGGGTTAATGTCTATGTCGAAAAAGCTGAAAAATAATGGAATTGGACGATTATTCCTATTAATGGGGTGTCCAAGGGCGGGCAAGAGTTTTATTGCTCGTAGTTGGCAATCTTACGAAATAGACATTCACTATAACTCCCTTAGAAAACACGTTGGAAATAAGAAAATTCCCCGTATTGTCGTTTGTTCGGATTGGATTAGACTTGCTTTACATGGTCAGCCCTACGTTCAAGAAAGTGAAGATTTTGTTCATTCTATAAAAACTCTCCTAATTCGAACATATTTGATTAATGGCTATGACGTTTTAGTTGACGGAACCCACTCTACGAAGAATAGTATTGAACAAATTTTAAGAATTGACCCGAAGGCGGACTTTTACTTGGTAGACACCCCAGTTGAAGAATGTAAGAAAAGGGCGATTTTGAGCAATCAATCTTACCTAATTGAACGTGGGGTTATAGATCGAATTGCCGGACAACTGGAATTAATTAAGAAAAACCCTGTGGAATTTGTGGATAATCTTAGAAAGATTTAGTAAATGAAAATGTATACAGGAAAATACAAGGGGCAAGAATTAAAAGACATACCAAGGGATTATTTATTGTGGTTCTCGATAAACGCATTTGTTCGATTGGAATATGTAGAAGAATTAGTAAGAATATTAGGAGATTCTATTCCAGATAAAATTATGAATATGATGCCAATAGAATATAAAGTAGAAAAACATAAACAACGATATCCAACATTTGATGATATAGGATTTTTGGAGTGGTACAATCATTATAAAAAATACCTAAAATCATAAAAACCTTTCAAAGGATACTCCAGAATTCATTCTGGAGAGGAATTTGATAAAATAAATAATTTTTATACGAATTTCTTACTCGAATTTACGTTAAATGGTGTATATATAGATATGACGATACTTACTTACAAAACAAAGCTAAAATTCGACTCCGAACAAGATAAAAAGGCTATCATAGCAATTTTAGAGCTTGAACGGGATATTTTTAACTTTTGTTCAATAAAATGTTTCAATATTGAGAAAAATAGCATAGTTTTATTACATAAATTGTGTTATAAGGAAGCTAAAAACCAGTTTCCTAATAGCAAATCTCAAATTATAATAAAAGCTGAAAACAACTGTCTTTCGGCGTATAAGTCAACAAAGTCAAATAAGCATAAAATCAAGAAGCCAATAGTTAAAAAACGGCTTGCAACACACTTTGATAAACGGTTATATTCGTATAAAGACGGAATTTTGCGACTAACCACGTTAAATCGTCGGGTTGCTTGCCGTTTAACATTATATTCTAAGTTGGAAAATGCTTTGTCCAAAGGCAAATTCTGTGATCCCGTTATCTTTTCAGACGGAAAGAACGTTTTTGCGAGTTTAACTTTTAGGTTTGACAACATAAGTTCTACTTCAAATAGCTATGTTTTAGGTGTTGATTTAGGAATAAGACGACTTGCGGCTACTTCTCAGGGAAATTTGTATATTGACAAGGAATTTAATAAAAGAAAACGTAAGCTACGCTATCTAAAAAGGATGCTAAATTCTAAAGGGACTAAGTCTGCAAAACGACACTTTCGGAAGCTGAGGAATAAAGAAAAGCATATTAACCATAATTTTACACACCATCTCGCTAATAAAATTCTGTCTACTAATTGTGGTATCATAGCTCTTGAAGACTTAAATTGTAAATCTTTGAAAGCCAAAAGGTCAAAATATCAAAATAAAAATCGCATTTCTCAGATAGGTTTCGCTCAGTTAAAATTTATTCTAACTTATAAAGCCGAACTTTTGAATAAAAAAGTTGTCTGCGTTAATCCTGCTTATACGTCTCAAATTGACTGTGTGACGGGTAAAAAGTTAGGTGAACGTCGAGGTTGTCGTTTTTATAGTCTACGGGGTCTTGTTTATGACGCTGATGTAAATGCTGCTGTAAATATCGCATCTCGCACAAATCTCCCTGTCTCGTATCGTAATATACTTGATGGGCAGGCGATTGTCAACTCGCCAATCGTTGGAAAGCTTTAAGCCACCACTTCGGGGGTTTGGGGCATCTCCAACAAGCTCAGGAATTTATTCCTGGGTAGTTGACTTACGTCTATAAAAAAGCTAAATCTTATGAGAAAAAAATATCCTTATCAAACAGAAAATAAAGGAATCTAGTGGAAGTATGAATATTAACCTAACCGCCCCTATTAATAAACTCTCCTACGGTATAGTAAGCCGAAATCTCGTCTTCCAACTGGACAAACTAGGGCATAATATCTCTTTATGGACAATAGGAAATACGGAAGTTGATAAACAGTCTGAAATTCCCACTTTGCAAAAGACAATAGGAAATCAGGCAATTTTTGACAATAATTCCCCATCAGTTAGACTTTTTCATCAGTTTTCGCTCGAACAACACGTTGGCAAGGGTTTACACGTTGGGTTTCCAATTTTTGAACTAGATAATTTTTCAGATCGGGAAAAGAGAAATTTGTCCGCCCAAGATCGGCTTTTTGTATGTTCGAACTGGGCGAAAGAAGTGGTGAGCAAACACTTACCAAATTTGGATGTTAGAGTTATTCCGCTTGGCACAGATAGATCAATTTTTTATGAGAATAGCCAACCTCTTGACCATGACGGACTTTATACCTTCTTACATATTGGTAAACTGGAAGTTCGCAAGAGAGAGCTAGAATTATTGGAATGTTTTAATCGGGCGTTTGAGAAAGACGACAATGTTGAACTAATTTTTATGACATTTAACCCATTTTTATCACAAGAAGACATGATAAGGTGGCAAAGTAAATGTAACTCTTCTAAACTTGGAGATAAAATAACCATTCTCGACTATGTGGAAACACAACATCACCTTGCGGGAATTATGAGACAATGCGACTGCCTAATTTCTCTTAGCTCTGCCGAGGGGTGGAATCTTCCTCTTCTTGATGGAATGTC
>Ga0172381_10007772_pt1 | contig 10578 bp, 7 predicted proteins | sample Leawel6488metaG_FD_119754 | JGI IMG/M metagenome (GOLD analysis project Ga0172381, IMG submission 119754) | Leachate microbial communities from a municipal landfill in Southern Ontario, Canada - Leachate well 64-88 metaG | ecosystem: Engineered > Solid waste > Landfill > Unclassified | place... | reverse complement strand
TTGGCCAACTCAGTTTTACCGACGCCCGTTGGCCCTAAAAACAAAAAATTTGAAATGGGCCTGGCTAAATCCCGCATTTCCGCTCTGGCGCGACGAAGGCTAGTAGCCACCATTTTAACCGCTTCCTCTTGATTGATTAAGCGCTCATGAATCTTGTCTTCCAAATTTAATAATTTTTCCGATTCCTGGATGGTAATTTCTGTCAGCGGAATGTTGGTTTTACTGGAGATCAGAGCTGCTATGTCATTGGCCAAAACCATGGAATTTTTTCCTTTGGAGTTTTTAACCATGGCGGCGGCTTCTTGTAGAATTTGGATAGCTTTTTCTGGCAAAAATCTATCATGTAAATAACGGCTAGAAAGTTTTATAGTTTCGGCAATGGCGCCGTAGGAAAAGAAAATACTCTCATGATATTCAATGGAACCGGCCTTGGCTTCCAAAATTCTAATGGCTTCATCGCCGGAAGTTTCTTCAATATTTACTTTTTCAAAAACATTATCTAATGAACTTTGACCTTCAATATAATGCTTGTAATCCCCGGGTAAAGCGGTCGCCAGAGCCAAAACTGAATTGGTAGCCAAAACCTGGGCTAGTACATCGGCTAAATCTATACTGCCTTGGCGGCCAGCGGTAATACCAATCATATTTTGGATATCACCGACAAAAAGTAGAATATTTCCTGAGCGCCTAATCTCATTCAAAATTGCCATCAACCTGCCTTGAGCCGAGGCCGGATCAGTACCACTGACCAGCTTGGCCACACTCAAGCTAACCAGTCTCATGTCCTGTAAAAAATCAGGTACATCTTCTTCAACCATCTTTTGGGCAATGCCTTCGATAATGGTATTTTTGCCGACGCCAGGAAAACCAAGAAGCAAAGCACTGCGCCGGGGTCCGCCGCTTAAAACATTAAAAATTTCTTGAATTTCTTTTTCCCGACCAATGCAGGGCATTAAATATCCATTTTGCGCCAAAGCGGTTAAGTCCTGACTGAATTTGTCCAAAACTGGTGTGGCGATGGCGGTCATTGAGCGGTTGAGCCTGTTCTTGGGCCTCAATCCCGCTTTATGTTTGAATTTTTGCCAGTTTTTTAGCAGTTGCTTATTTATTCTCATCCAGGCCACGACATTATTAATTTTATCAGGGGTAATGTCGAGATCATAAAGCAATTCTTTTACCTCGTTGGGTTGCTGAGCCAGGGTTTCAAAAATTTCTATAATATCAACCTTGTCTTGGTGATTGGCTAAAGCATTTAAATATGACGTATAAATAATATCTATAATTTTATCACTTATTCGCGGCGCTTGGCTATCTTGGTGAGGTAATTTGGCCAAAGCGTTTTCAATGCGTTTTTTAATTGAAGGAAATGGTACGCCTAGTCTGGAAAAAATCGTCTGAATTTTATTGAAAGATAGTAGGGCAATAAATAAATGAATTGGCTCAACTTGATCATTTTCAAAACGTCCAGCCTGCTGCCATGCTTTATCAAGGACTTGTCGAGCCAATAAACTATAATAGTCGCCAATATCCTGAGTGTTTTTGGGCAAATGATTTAAACTTTCAGCGGCAATTAGTCTTCGTTTTTTAGGATTAAATTCATTTTGCCAAGAAATAACTTTATTTTTTTCCAAATCACGTTGAAAATGATAAAAAATAAAAAGATCAGACAAAATTGATAGCCAAAAAATAAATAATGGCCAGCTTTTTTGCTGATATATTTGCGAAATTGGCAGATGAGCCTGAGAAAAATAATAAATTTCCCAACCCAGAGAAATTATTCCCGCGCCGCCAAAAATAAATAAAGACAACAAAATCAAATTGCTAATAAGTTTTTTAATTTTGTCTCGACTGATTCTGGAAGCGCTAATTTCACGGCGCCAGACTAAGAAATTAACGCCATTAAATAATACCGCTTTAAAACCTTGACAATCAAAACATTTCTTTTCGGCAATTTTACCTGTTCCTTGACAGATTGGGCAAGGCACAATCTGGTAAATGTCGTTTTTTGCTTCTTTCGGATTCATGACTTAGAGATTAATTAAGTTTAAATAAATTTCCCAGACAATAATTATCGGTAAAATTAGCCAAAAAATCAAGAATATTACAACAAATATTGACCAAACAAAAAGTAATATTAATCTAAAAAATAAGAGAGTCAGGCGAACTAAAAAACTAATTAAACGACTTTCCCAGTCATACATACCATACATTGGCGTAAACAAATTTTTTAACCAAACTCCCACGCCTAAAATTTCTGCTTGCTCAACGATTTCATTTTTCGCAAAAATTAGGACTTTAACAAATCCTTTGGTGTACCACCAAATTGGCCAATATACAAAATCAAAAATAAAATCAAGAATTATTGAGTTTGAAGTGTTATAAAGCATAGAATTACTCTGATATTATAACATATTAATGTGCTTATTTAAACCAATCAATCAAAATACTTGACAAGCTCTGAGATTCAGAGTAGAATACTTAAGCCCTATCAACCAATGAAAGTTTTTGGCTTAACCCCAAAATTTTTCAGGGAGTTTCTGGTATGAGCTGTTTGGTGTTCATTACGGTTTGTTTGTACCATGCGCCAATATCTGTGGTTGACGAGACCAGGACAGTGATGGCCAGTTGGTATTACGAACCAGGTATGCCTCTGTCAACAGGCAAGATTTACAGCCCAGGAGACAAAATCTTTTTTGCCTCCTATGATTACCCTATTGGCACAACCGTTCGGGTGACTAACCCGGAAAACGGCAAAAGCGTTGTCGGCCAGATTGCTGATCGGGGTCCCCATGTTAAGGGACGAAAGCTTGATGCGAGTCGAGGAGCCGCTAAAAAGCTGGGTATGATCAAGGACGGAATCAAAGTCCTTACCATTACCGCTCTAAAATGAGCCAGGTGACCACGGCCTTATACCAACCTAAGGCCGTTTTTTATATAAATAATATTGCCGGTCTTTTTCTGGTAATTTTTCAATAGCATAGCGCAGCATAGTGCGTGGCATAATTTTGGCATTTTTATCTAAGAAATGGCGAAGCAATTTTTCATCTCTCTTGCCCATTTCCCGAAGCATCCAGCCCACTGCTTTCTGGATTAAATCGTGCCGATCCAACAATAGAATTTTGGCAATTTTTATGGTGTCGGAGAATTGATTTTGACGGATAAAAGAAAATGTTGAAATAATGGCGATTCTTTTTTTCCAGAGATTGTTTGATTGGGCGAAGTCATACAAAACATCTCGAGGCTCAGGCAAAAGATAGTTGCCAATAATATTTGGCGCTGATAAATCGACCAGATCCCAATTATTTATATGATTAAAGTTTTTTAGATAAAAATTAAAAATCTTTTTTTTGTTTATTAAATCCGCTTTGGCGTATTGCTGCGTGAGAATTATTAAAGCGATTAGCCGATATTCATGAATTTTATTGTTTAATAAAGTTTGAAGCTCGGCTAAAGATAAATCTAGATAATTTCTAGCCAGCAATCGCTGTTTTGGAACCATAATACCCAAGAATACATCCCCTGCCCCGTATTCTCCTTTTTTGGTTTTAAAAAAACGCTGCAGTATGGCAGCTTGTTTTTTATCGGCCAATTTGTTTAATTCTTTCTTAAATTTTTGTAACTTGCTAGTTAGCATAAATAAAACTAAATTATCCGGTAAAGTAATTATTTATCTGTGGCCGCGGCATAAATTCCAACAGCAATAATAAAAATAATTAACGCTATAATAATTAATATTATACTGATTGGAAGCATAAATTAAATCTCCCCCCTCTTAATACTTTTGCGGATTTCTTGGGTTAGGGTTAAATAAAAATTCAAATTATTCAAAGTGGCCAATCTCATACCTAGCGGCTCATTGGTTTTAAACAAATGATGTAAATAAGCTTTTGAATATTGCTTTAAATTGGTGTTGTTTATCGGTGAAAGGTCATGGCGAAATTTAGCATTTGTAATATTGATAGTTTTATAAAACTTATTGCTATTGGCTATTTGCCACTTGCTATTTGCCTTCAAATACAGCCGTCCGTGCCTGGCTTCGCGGGTGGGAATAACGCAATCGAACATATCAATACCAAGCTTTACCGCGGCTAAAATTTCTTCCGGTCGACCCAAACCCATTAAATATCTTGGCTTATCTTTAGGTAAAATTGGCACGGTCCAATTTAAAATTTGTTTCATTTTTTCTCTTGGTTCCCCAACTGCCACGCCGCCAACCGCGTATCCGTCAAAATTCAAATCGACTAGCTCTTTGGCTGATAATAACCTTAGGTCTTTGTATATACCGCCCTGGACAATACCAAAAAGCAAAGGTGAGTTTTTACCTGTATTTTCCTTTAAACAGCGCCTGGCCCATCGACTGGTGCGCTCCATGGCATCTTTAACCTTAGCCTTGGTGGCGGGAAAACCAATGACCTCATCAAAGGCCATGGCAATATCAACCCCCAATTCTCTCTGGGTTTTAATCGATAGCTCCGGCGTGAGCAAATGTTTTGTGCCGCTGGATGGATCGGAAAATATTACCCCGTGTTCGTCAATTTTTCTAATTTTTGATAAAGAAAAAACTTGAAATCCGCCCGAGTCAGTCAAAATTGGCCCGGGCCAGCGCATGAATTTATGCAATCCACCGGATTTTTTAATTAGTTTAGAGCCGGGAGCCAAAAATAAATGGTAGGTATTGGATAAAATAATTTGAGAATTTAATTCAGTCAGCTCCTCGACAGATAAGTTTTTTACCGCTGCCTTCGTGGCAATGGGCATAAAAAAAGGACCATTCACGTCCCCGTGAGCTGTCCTTAATTTTGTTAATCTGGCTTTAGATATTTTTGATACTTTTAATATCTCAAAAGTCTTCATGGCTATTCGGTAATATCAATCACTAAACCCTTGCCGCCACCAATTGGATCATCCTCTAAATTTGAAGTTATGGCTTTGCCATTTTTGGTAATCAAAGAATCGGTTGTTTTATCTTTAGCCGTCATGGTTACTTGATCGGTTAAGATTAGTAATTTTCTAAGCTGTTGACTGGTAGGAACAACTGAGACATCAAACCAGCAATTAACATCCGTATAATTTTTGTTGGCTGTAATCCGCCCAATTGACCAGGTAACAGTCCTGGTGCTTGCGTCATATTTAATATCTCCAACTTTGACGAATTTTTTGTCATACCAACTAACGCCGGCTGGCAAAACCGCCGAAACCCTAACGTCTGTTACTTCATGCAGGCTATTGGCCAATGACCAGTAAATTCTAAAAGTGGTGGGCTGACCCACAACCGGCGGTAATGGACCCGTACCAACCGCCATATTGTCTTCGTCAAAATATCGTCCCTCAACTTTCAAATCAATATCAGTATTAATGTTGTTTTGAATTTCGGTCGACTCAACGGTCAGATCAGGAACTTCTGTTTCGCCTAATTTTAACATCGTGGCCAAAGCTTGGCTTTTAACAATCAAATTGGTTTTACCCATATCAATTTGATTGGCTTCTTTGACTTTGATAGAAAAAGTAATTGTGCCTTCATCTAAAGGTCGAATTAAATCAAGCTGGGAAATTTGATCTTTATTCCAAGAAATTTTATTACCTTCGCGGCGTCCGCCGTTTTTGTCGTCAAGGGACTCCCAATCAACAATGCCAGAATCTATGGCCACGGAAAAAACCGCGTCATCAATATCTTTTTGGCCGAGATTTTTGTAGTTAAGCGAGTAAGTCAAAGTTTGGCCAAAATTAATCGGCTGGCTCTGGGCTGAACCGTTAATAATTAAATCGAGACTCAAATTGGCTTCGGTGATCTCCGTGGTGATATCTTTTTCCTGCTGCAAAGAAAAATTACCTTGATCATCAATAAATCCGATTTGAACTTTAATATTGCCTTGCAAGATATTTTTATCGGCCACAAAACCACCGGATAATTCAATGCTGCCCTCTTGTTGCTTGGCTAAACTGTCAATTACCCAAACACTATTGGTTTTATTATCCCCTTCGTTGGCCGCTGGCTTAGGCTCAGCATCTTGATAAATGAAATTGGTTGGGTAATTGGCTATAACCTTGAGTTTTGATAGGTCCTGTTCGGAATTATTTTTGTAAGTAATTTTGTAGGTGGCTTTTTTTTGCGGTAAAATCTTATCCGGGCCTTCAATATTCAACTCTAGAATTGAGGAAGTAATCTGGTGACTGAATGATGAACTTTCTTTGAATGATGAACTGAAATTTTCCGGCTGAAATGAAGCGGTTGCGCTGATTGACTTGATGGATCCCACAGCTCCGATTAATTTGCCAGTGATGGCAATTTGGCCGCTGGCGCCTTTTTCTAAATCACCAATTTTCCACGAAGTATTAAAAGTATTCGTCGGTACGGGTTGAGCGGAAATAAATTGAAAATCGTCAGGATATCGAATCATGATCTCAACATTTCTTAAAGCCACGTTGTCAATATTTTTATAAGAAAGATTGTAAGTTATTTCATCGCCCGAGGCAATATTCTGCGGGGCATCAAAAGTCAGTTTGATACTTTTATTACTGGCGCTTTTGGTCGGGTTGAACAATAAAAAACCTAACCAAGTGACTATGGACAGAATTAGTGAAACTACAATGATACCGATTAGAAAAAGCTTTAACTTGGATTTGTGTCTGACTTCCAAATGAGAAATATCAGGCAAACTGCCATCTTGGTTGCGGTAAATTGACATTAAACCTTTTTGGATATTAGCTTGGTTTTGTTTCGCTTCTTTTTTGAATTGCTTTAATCTATTCCTTTGCATAAGTATATTTGTTAATTACCAATTAAAGCGACGCCATAGAATTGATCCGTGTCTAAAGCGGCATGAAAACTTGTTTCGTTTTCGTTGCTAGTTAAATCAACGGGAAATTTAGCCAGAATTTTGAGCTTGTCATTAAGCTTTAAATTACTATAAATTTCGTCCGTTTGCGTTCCGGCTTGTTTTTGGGTCAATAAACTGTAATAAAAAGTATTTTGTCCCGAGGAATTAATGGCAAACGGCAATCGGTATTTAATCGTTACTTCTGCCACCGAACCGGCTTTTAGCATGAGCCAATTACCAAAAACCGTTTTACCATTTTCAGTGTAAATTTCCGTGCCTGAATTACTGTCAGTTTGGTGTTCGCCCTCAATATTTTTTAAGTCTTCGTCGGCCAAAAAATTATCATCTGGTTCTTGAAATAATTTTTTGGCTGGGGCTTTAAAGCCCTTAGCCTCAATTAAAGAACTGCCCAATGGAACATAAAAACGCAAATAAGTGTTGTTTTGCACTCCGGTAAAAATATCTTTCCCAGGCACGCCATTATGGCGTCTGATTAAAGTGACGGTATCAATGATTGATCCATCAGGCGCGATTTCAGCTTGGTGCTTAATGGTATCTTTAATTACCCCATCGGTTTTTCCTCCGGCAATGTTACTTTTTATAACTGCCAAATAATCCCCGTCGGTTTGACGCATTTGGCCGTCCCAGCCGAAATCAGTTAATAGTTTTTCCAGACTTTGATCATTAAAATAGATCATCAGCTGTCGGTTGTTCAATGAGTTTTTGGCCAGTTCGGCTGCTTTTAGCAGTTCGGTTTTTTTGGCTTGAAAGACTTTTTCCAGCAGTTTTGGCGCCAAATCAGCCAAGAATTTTTTTGGACGATTTTCTTTTTTGTCATATTCCAATTCAACAATCTTTTGTGTTTCAGCGACAAAATTATCCTTGGTGATTACGCGTTCATATTCAGGCATGTTAATTGGTCCAAAAATTTCCAGCAAGCTTTCCATGACCGATGAAGTAATAGTTATTACTCCGTCAACCTTGGCATTGTTCGCGCCTTCATAAAACCACTGAATTTTTTTGGCTGAACTTGGGTAGTCCGGCCACCAATTAGCATCCTGGAATTCCCAGCGAGGATTAATTAAATGCAAGGGTTCGGGTGATATGACTTTGGGCACCAGCTGACCTTGAATATCATAGGTTCCGCCGCCGGGAATATCAACTTGTTCTAATCGTCCATGATTGATAGTTACTGTGGCAAATGATCCCATAAAACCGCCGGTGGCTCTCAATTCATTACTATTAACAAAGACCAGCAAATATCGTTTAGCCTGATTTTCCCCCAACGCGCTTAAAACAGAATTATTAATTTGGTAGAGTTGATTTAATCCGCTTTCAATCGCCGGTAAATAATTAACAACAGTTGTCAGCCGTTCTCGCTGATCAGCTTGGAGACTATTGGGCTTAACTTCATTAATTTTATCTTTGGCCAAACCAAATTTTTGGATTGAAATAGCGACGTCGTTTCTAAAAGAATTTAGCAAATCATAATAATTCTGATAGCTGCCGTCGCTAATAATGTGATTGACGCTTTTTGTTAAAATTTCGCCCGCCTCGGAAGCTAAAGCGCCGGCTTCCAAAAGCGCCATGCCCGATTTTAGAGTTTTGCTTTGATTCGGCAAAATTTTTAATAAATCCGCGGTTAAATTATTTAAATTGGCAATTTCATTTCTGGCGGAAGAAAAATTTTCTTTAGCCTCGCCAAATTTTCCGGCCGCGTCTGAAAGATTTAAATCTTTTATTGAAGATTGTCCTTGCTTCAAATTTTCAATCGCTTCGTTAGTCATAAACAATACCCGATCTTTTGAATTCGTCAGATCACGATAGTAGGTATAGGCCTGCAAAGGCGAAATTAAAATAAAAGCCGTTATGCTAAAAACGGCCAACTGTTTTTTCCAATGGCGAGGCAAATTCAAATTGTATAATTTAACTCGTGGCGGTGGAGCAAAAATGTCCTCAATTTCTTCAACTGGTTCGGCTAATGCTTTTGGCGTAAAAAAATCTACAAAATAATTGGCGATTTGATTAAGTAAGGATTTTTTTTCTACAAAATTTACGCCGATCTTTCGGTAATTGCCAATGGAGAAATTAACCACCTTGTCAGTTAGATTTTTTTTAAATACTGGATAATCAAAATTATCAACTTTTGGGCTGATAGATTGCTTATCCTTGATTAATTCTTTATCAGATAAAACTACTGTTTGGAAATTATTTATTTCATCAGAAATCAAGGCTTGATTTGACTTAGCAACAGTTTTGGCACTTTTATTCTTTAAATTACTAACCCTCAATTTAGCTGCACTGGATATTTTAGCTGAAGTTTTCTTTTCGACTGTACTTATTTTTTTGGCTATTTTTAAGGTTTTTTGGGTCAAACCAAGGACTTTACTTGACGATCCTGATTTATTTTTCAAAACTGGTTTTTTGTTAATTTTAGATTTTTTTGTTTTTTTCGTCATTAAATTATTTTATCTCTAAGATTGGTATATTATAACACAAATTAGCTCGATTGGTAAACATCTAATGTTTTCTCGGCACAAGAGTGCCAGGTATAATTCAGTAAAACACTGAACCCTTGATTTTTGAGGCTTGAATACAAGTTGTGATTCGAAAACAATTGATTAATTTTTTCCGCTATATCCTTGGGGTCTCGGGGATCAAAATATATGCCGGCCCCGTCTATTATTTCCGGCAGACTGGTTGTGTTTGAACCAGCTACCGGCACACCACAAGCCAATGATTCCAAGGCAACCAAGCCAAAGCCTTCACAAAAAGATGGCAGAACAAATATTTTAGCTGCACTGTAATAAAATGACAACTCCGCTTGAGAAATAAAACCGGGTAAAATAATATCGGATTTAAATTTTGACTGATCAATAGCGGATTTTACCTCAGGAAATCTTGGATCATAATTTCCACCCAAAACCAACTGACAATCAATCCCCTGGTCTGCTTTCAATATATTAAAAGCCTTAATCAAACCGGTTACATTTTTGTGATCACGCCAAACACCAACATAAAACAAGTACGGTTTCGTCAGGCCATGTTTTAATTTAAAATCATCCAAGTCGCGCTGGCTTTCAATTTTTTTTACTGTCGAGTCAAGACCCAAGTAAGTCAGGTTTATTTTTTTCTTTTTGGCCTTAAAATATTTAATGATATTTTCTTCGGTGTGATGAGAAATAACAATAATTTTTTTTGCTCGTCTAATTGAGAGATTAAACACCAGTTTATAGCCCAGACGTCTAACCCAAGATTTTTTAACTAGCGGGCCTGGGAAAAAAAATGGCGTAATATCATGAATGGTAACAATAAATTTTTTAGGATACAAAAAAGCCGCGTTAAAATGCGGGAAATGTACTAAGTCAAGATGATATTTCAATAAAATAAAAGGAAATTTGATTTGTTCAACTAGGCTATACCAGGGTAAATTTACTTTAATTTTATGCACGCGATTGTTCGGCGTTAGAAATTCGGAGTACGCCGGTTCGTTCATAAAAAGAAAATACTCATTTTTTTCGTCAATGATAAATAGATTTTGGGTCAAGTTCATTATGTATGAGCCAATGCCAGTCGCGGCTTTTGGGCCAAACATACGAGCGTCAATGCCGATTCTCATAGTTATTTTAAAGATTCGATTACGTTTAAAATTTCTTGCGCCTTATCTAGCCAATGAAATTTTTGAGCATGCGCCTGGCTGCGAATTTTTAAATTGTTTCTTAGTTTTTCATCGTTCAAAACCAGATCAATGGATTGGGCG
>Ga0172381_10007771_pt1 | contig 10579 bp, 9 predicted proteins | sample Leawel6488metaG_FD_119754 | JGI IMG/M metagenome (GOLD analysis project Ga0172381, IMG submission 119754) | Leachate microbial communities from a municipal landfill in Southern Ontario, Canada - Leachate well 64-88 metaG | ecosystem: Engineered > Solid waste > Landfill > Unclassified | place... | reverse complement strand
GTTTACCCTCTCCGGGTCTCTCTTAAAAAAAGCGGGATACGTTTTCTGTGGTTTCTTCATAAGAATTTTGATAGCAATTAAGCCCCGCATTAATAGCCATTCCTATCTTTTCATGGGTGCTATCATCGTCCATATAAATCGCACATCTTATTCCAAGTGTACACAAATGCTATAGCATTTGCAAGAACTAAAGGAATGGATAAAAACGATCTCTGATTAGCGGGGAGGCATTAACACGCTCTTATTTATACACACCTCAGTGCTTAAAAAGAACGGCATAACGAAAAACCGTTTTAAAAAATGTTGCATCTTAAAAACACATATTTTTACCGGTTGCGCATCTTCTTGTCCTCATAAAGACGCTTATCCGCAAGATCAAAAAAAGCCAATTCATCTGAAAGCGCTGGGCTATATGTCGCCGTGCCGATGCTGACCGAAAAATTTATCACTTTCCCGGAAAAAATACATTCATCATGCATCATGGCGGCGCGAAGCCTTGCAGTTGCCTGACCGGCCTGATCTGCGTCGGTCTCAGGCATTATAACCGCAAATTCATCGCCTGTTCTAGGTCTAAATGCACTTACTGTTGTTCCAGCAATATTTGTATAAACTCCACCCTCTAGTTGTGGGTTTACCTTTTGTCCATCTTCTAAAACATATGAAAAACTAGGATTGTATGCAATATATACTGTTTTGTTTCCTGTTGCATATTTACCAATAGTCTTACAAGCTTTATCAGTTGAAACTACTGCACCCAATGTAAGTGGAGCACCACCATCTACGTCAAAACTAGCAATTCCGCTTCTAGTTTCTTCATTTGTTAACATATAATCTGTTTCATATAATCTTCCAGCCATGTTTTATACCTCTCTCTTATTCCATTTTTTAAATAAATTAACTTCTTTATCACCATCATTGTTAAACATATCAAAACCAAATCCGTATGAAACCTGATTTACATTATCTTGTTTTGACAATTCAATAGCCTTTTTGCCATATTTAGCAAATGCTTTATCAACCCATGCATCTACCGTTTCATAAGTACAAGACTTAGAATCTTCTTCAAGCCCACTATAAGTTTCATCGTCTACCTTGTCTTTGATTTTAGCCAATGTATCAGATACTTTTCCCGCTACTTTTTCAGCCAAAGTATCTTCTTTGAACTTTCTTAGTGATTTTAGTTCTCCCTCATATTCTTTAATTTTGTCTTTCATTTTTTCGGTTTCTTTTGTGTCAACCTCATTACCTGTATCTGTGGTCTTAGAACCACCTTTACCAGTGCCTTTTTTAGACTCCCCATCGACGGTCTTTTTATTTACCTTATCGTCAACTTTTTCTTTTTCTGCCATTTTCTCTTCTTTTAATTTAATTTCAAAATTCTTAATATCTTCAGGGGTAAAAGTTTTAATAGCTTCTTTTTCAATAAAAGACTGTTCAACTTCTGTTAAATTTTCTGAAATCAAAAACATATCTTCTGTATAAATCATAATCGCCTTATACATCTTGCTGTCTTTGTTATTCTGAATAATTATATATTTCTCAGAATTATCTTCATATATTCCAATTATTGAATAAACAGAACCCCATCCGTCCTCATTGGGATAAGTTGCTTGTAAATAATCATATGCCTTACGATGTAAATTATCCCCAATTTCAACAGCGAACTTACTTGCTGTTTTTTTATTTGTCATATTTTCCTCCTCTTTTTTTAAATCTAATTCAAGTTTATCAGAAATATCATTTAATTTATTTAGTATTTCATCTTTAGCTTTAATACTACTGTAATGGCTTATATATCTTTTATAATCTTTCTTTGCATCTAATTCAGAAAATCGAGTAATTTCAATTTTTGAATTAGGTACTGACGGTTTATAGTCTAGTCCTAATATTGTGATTGCGCATATATCAAAGCTTTCTACTATTTTATTTCCGTTTTCATCAGGTTTATCGTTTATAAAATTAGCCAATAATTCACAACTAACACTCCTGTTGTTTTCTTTTAAAAACAAATTATATATATCGGTAGCATAAAGTTTGCTAATAATCCCATCTACACTGGCAACCAAATAACCATCTTCATCATAGCTGTATTTTACATCTTGGTCTGGTATATTTCCTACAATTTTTTGATTATCAGTGTGTGTGGTGGCGTCCTTTGATAATTCGGAATATTCCGCTGTTATCCAATTGCCAATTACACTACTCGCATACTTCTTTAAAACATCTTCAAAATATAATTGTTTATGACTGTTTGGTCTAGTAGACAAGAAATCAATTCTACAAATAGCGTTTTTATAATCCTCATCTTCTATAAAATCTACAAAATTATCAATTGATAAATTAACTTTCATCCTAACTTTGTCTTGTTCCAATAACATCTGCCTCCTTTATTAAATCTTTTTTAAACCAAAACCCTTTATTTTCCATATCTTTATATTCAGGTATAACGCCTTTTTTATGTAATATTTCGCCATCTTTAAATAGCATAAAAATATAGTCACTAGTATCTTTTGGTTTTCCTAATAAAATCATAATATCCTCCTTTTATTTATATTCTCTAGCCTCACTACCCGAATCCTTAATATTACCTTCGTCTTTAAGTGGTGCACCCGCCGATGGAATAGGAGCGACCTCTTTTGTTTTATTAGGCAATGTTTCTTGGTTTTGATTATTTGTGGTATGAATACTCTGCAATGATACAAGATTGTCTTGCAATGCACCATATTTAGCTTCTTGCATACTTCTTATATAATCTTGAGGTGGTATACCCACTAATGTGCTCCACATAGATTCATTCATTACAAAACCCAAGGCAGATGCCTCCATTATGTTTTTTTTATGTTGTTCTCTTAAATATGGTTGATTAGAACCAACAAATGTAAAATTCCATTTATATTTTTTCATTTTTCTATTTACATAAAAATTTAAAAAGGCTTCAAATTGTCGGTACATTCTTGAAACTAATGCAAAATCATTAGATATTTGGGCATATGTTTCAGATTGGCTGGATTTTTCGGACGAATATATTAATCCGCTTGCACTAACTCCCTTGCCAGCAGTTTCTTTATTCTTGTTATTTGACATTTCTTTATTATAATCTTGAAACTGATACAACTTACTGCCTTCGGTCGGCATCATTATAGCGTTAATATTCTTTTTCAAACCTCTTTTTACAAGTTCCATAAACGTAATTGCTGTTTCAGGTTGAATTGCAAACATATCTGATTTTTTACTATCTTGCTGTTTGTTATTTATTGGCATATCACCAATAATCATAGCACTTGCTCCAATAATATCTTTATCTTTTTGTAACGCCGAAACCGCCTTTGAGTCCAAGCATTGTAAAATCATATTAGACAAATACGGAACTACAGCTAAATTAGAACTATCCCATTTAAAATACCATGCTCCATCATCAGGAGATGTCTGTACTTTGGTGGTACTCACAGCGTTTCTTTTATTAAGTGGTGCATTTGGGTTATACTCCTTTTGCATACTAGTATCATATACTTTATCTAAGTATTTTTCAAATATAGGTGGATATGCCTTAACCGACGTTCCCGCCCTGTTAAAATAAGACATATCAAAATTCCATAATAACCCATCTTTATACAAAGACTCTAAAGTACAATATTCTTGTGGCATAGGCTGTATAGCGTAATTTAACTCAGAATCATTTAAAATCATGGGTTTATCTGACATATCGTCTTTACTACCCCTTAGATATACAAAAAATCCACCTCTTTTAATTACATTTTTTAAAATTTTAGGAAATTCCTCTTTTACTCTAAGGGTGTCAAGAAATCTATTTCTACGTATAGAATCTTCCTTAAAATCTTTGCTCTTATAATCCTCTTCGGTCATATAATCATTTCTACAAGCCCATGTTAAATCAAAAGATAATAAATTAGACAAATAATCTATTATCTTTTGTATAAACACATCGTATACTTCCATAAAATCATTATATGATTGAAGCAATTCTGAACTATTTTTATCAGTATAAGAATTTAACGCCGACTCCAAACCAGCCTCAGTTGGTATTAATGGGTCATCTACTAATGTTGATAAATTATTGTTTAGTAAACTTGCGTCAAAATACATCGATGGTTTTGTATATATTTTATTTGCCATTTGTATAACATCATATACCCTATTTGCAGATATTTCTTCCAAGGGTTCATCTTTCTTTTTTTTCATAATCACACTCCTTTCTTTTAAAATACAAATTGAGTATATTTGCTTATATCAAAATCATCTTTTCCATTTTCGACTTCATGTTTATTTATAATCTTAGTAGCAATATAGTTTCCGTAACATAACGCCGACACCCTATCTTTTTTATCCTTTTTTTTAGTACCCTCAGACAAACTAACAAGCCCGCTTTTCCATGTTGATTTTAAATTTACCGCTTCGTTAATCAAATATGATGTCTGTATATATGGTATTAATTTTAACGCCTTTTCTTTGGGTGTCATAATCAATGAATTTTTATCCTCTTCCATAATTCGCTCAAAATCTAGTCTATCAATTAAAAATCTTATTTCACCTTTTCTTAATCTGACACTTAAATCCATATATACGTCATTGTTAAATACGGTTGTTCCTTGAACAGGTATAAGACATGGTATGGCGTTCGCATCTATAGTCCTTGCTCTTAAATCTTTTAATGTGGAATCCGAAACACACTGCAAATCATTTTCATCTGATAATGTAAAACCATTTTTTCTCCACAAATTAGGTGGTCGTTCAGGGTGTATAAATTCTTTCGTTAAACTGTTATAGTGAACTGTCCCGCCATTTCTTTCGTCAAAAACAATATAATCCGCCTCGTAATCCCAAAATAATTCTCTTATTTTTAATAAAGCTTCATCGCCATTACCACCGCCATGTGTTTCCATATATTCAACGTTTCTAATCCATATATCACCTATCGGATAAAAAGCAATACAACATATTGCTGTGTTATCGTTGTCCTCGCCATTACTAAAAGCAAAATCTACTGAAATTAACCTAAATTCATCTGCTCGCTTTTTTCTATTATTATCTTTGCCTGACATAAACTGTGATATGGTAGGTGGATAAAAAGCCTTTTTTAACTGCTGGTTTCTACTAAACATTTCTCTTGTATAAAATGCGTTTTCTACTTCGCCTAATGTTTCATTTAATATTTCCATCCTAAACGAAAGCTCGTCCATTTCTTTTTTTTGTTGTAAAAACCACGACACAGTTCTTAATCCATGTCTTAACGCTGAGAATATATCAATACAAAGCACCCTGTTTTTTGTTCCTGTATTTTTAAAATAATTGCTATATGTATCTCTGAACATTGTATTAAACCACTCGTTTTTATATCTATTCGATGTAATACATATAAGTTTCGTATCTTCGTCTAAATCTGTTCTTTCTAGATATGGTTCTTTATTTCTAAAACCCGCCCTTCTTGTCACGAGCATAGGCATAGCAATACTACTCCAATCTCTCTTTTTTATAAGACGAAGTTCTTCTCCAATAAGAACATCAAAGTGAAGCCCTCTTGAAGAGTTTATACATGGAAAGAAAGTCATAGTACTACCGTTCCAAAATGTCACATTATATCCCTTATCGGTTTCTCTTGTGGTTATATACTTATTTTCATACAACCATTTCATAAGCCACGAATACTTGAATACTAGTTCTCCCATAAAGGCAGTTAAAAAGTTTTCATTTGCTTGAGAATTACCTACAGCGGTTACCCCCACTTTGCTCCCTGGGTATACTAGACATCTATAAGCACCAAAAACTATAGCTCTTAACGACTTTCCTACACCTCTAGTACTAACCTCGATATATTGATTTGCTTGTTGCATTAAATCATATGAAAAATTCTGATACCCAAAACTATGAAAACCCATTCTTTTTTCTATATATATTGCGGGGTTTTTTCTAAAATATGTTGCCCATCTTTTTTTTCTGTCTTTTATTTTTTGCAGTTCTTCTTCGGTTTTTATTTGAGTATTACTTATTCTATCTCTTAATCTTTTTAATTCCTCAAGTTTTTCCCTGCTTGTCATTTTTTATTCCTCTTTTTTACATCCTCAAGACTTAAATCAGGATAATCTTTAGAGTTCGCAACCTTATTTAACGTTGCCCTCATTATATCTTCGTAATCCTCGTCTATGCCTAGTCTATTATTGAGGTTTTTATCCTCCCATTCCAAAGGCTCCATTTCTTCCATAATAAAAAAATCGTTTTCTATATTTTTTTCCATATATGTTTTATTTTCTTTAAGCTTAAAATTATCTAATCCTAAGATTTTATAATAATCCATGACTTTTTTTTCTTCAGCCTTGCTATCATTGTTTTCTTTGTCACCTTTTTTTTTCATAACTTCTAATTCGGCTAAACATAAATATCTCATAGTATTTTCCATGCTAATAGTCAAATTTTCACTTTGTGAATACTTATTAAATAAAGTTTCCAAACGTAAATAGTCATCTATGCTATCTTGAATACCCCAATCTTCTTGAAGCCCCATTAGTAATTCTTCATCGCCATTACTATTAGGTCTTGCATCGTTTGGGTTATTTTCATTAAATAAGTCAATAGACAACAATGTGTTTCCACTTAAATTATTCCAATATTTTGAATCCATATAATCTAAGTCTTTTAAAGCACAGCCATATTGATATACATAATTCCAGTCTTTTGCCTTTGTACTGCTTAACTCAAAATCTCTTACCGCGCTCATTGCTTTATGTATATAGGGCATATCAAAAACCGTACATATCTCTCTTATAGCCAATTCATACCCTACCCTGTTTTCTTTATTGTTTTTATAACAATATTTTTTCATAATATTTTGACTTATTTCCTTAGCGCAACTTTTGCAGTAAAAATGCCTCTTCTGTTTATGGTGTTCGTTGTAATTCATATCAAATTGCTTTGTAGGAATTAACCTTCCACACCCACAACACCATATTTCTAATGGTAAACTCATATATACCTCCTTTTGTTCCTTTTATCCTTATTTATTTGACACTCCCCATGCCTAAAGGCAGGGTATTCTTGGTTCAGCGACCGTCGCGGATACCCGTCTTATATAGTCTCCCCAAGCGTATATTCCCGTGTGCCCCACGGTATTGTATTTATATGTAAAATTTTTCCATAAAAAAATATAAAGATAAAACACGTATTTTTCACCGCGTATTTTATCTTTATACAGAATTTAATTATATGTTTTTTTTATTTATATTTTTAATATTTTATTGGAGCTAGCAGATGGATTCGAACCTCCGACATTCTGCTTACAATACAGATGCTCTACCAGCTGAGCTATACTAGCACGACTAATTTGAACCTCTCATCACTAAAGTAACGAGATTCCTACTTTAACCATCATTGCTAACTAACTTAGTCTTATATAATGTCCATAGGCGTATATTTCGATAGTTCCTACCGTATTTATTTTATTTAATGAATAAATCTTTCATTCTATTCATACTGCTGTATAAAACAGTGACTGGTACCCCAAAATAGATTTGAACTCTTGTTCCTTCGGTTAAAAATCGAATATTCCTTCGGTTAAAAATCCGAACGCTTTTCAACTAAGCTATTGGGGTATATTGGCGGGAATATAATAATTTAAACCTTAGACAAATTAATTAACAGTCAATTGCTCTACTATCTGAACTATATTCCCCTATTTGAAATCTCATGATAGAATATTTTATATAATTGGGGGTTTTGCTCCCCACTTTCGCTACTAAAAATCTTTATTATGTTTATTTGCGCTTCCACAAATGGTTTACCTACAAGCATTTTTGTTTTATCTTGCAAAAAGTTTAAAGTTTTCTTTCTTATAACGTTATATTATCAACGGAGGTTGGCAACTGAGGTAAGTACCGCCCTTACTAATAATGGATTCAAAGTCCATCGTGTTATCTTATTCACCACTCAGCTATATAGAACCACCCCAACCTGCAGTCACATAATGTATATGCCCATATATCCAACGCATATACTCCATTCTTTATTTTAAAGCTTTTCTTTTAATGATTGTTTGATTACCGCACTTGGCTTAAATTTTAATCTTTTACAAGCGTCTGTAGCAGGCAACGTGCCTTTTTCGCCTGTACTTGGGTTAATAACACCCACTCTTTCAGGTTTTGCTGACTGTTCTCCAATACTAAATGTTCCTAATCCATTAAACGTAAATCCTCTTCCACTTTCAAAAACATTGGCAAGCTCTAATACAAAATTATCTAAAATAATCTTTGTGTCGTTTTTTGTGGATTGTGTATTACCCGCAACCCTTGCAATCATTTCTTTCATTGTTACTTTTTCCATTTTTATTTTTCTCCTTTTATTCCTTCTTTTGTTTTAGTATATTTATATTATAACATACTATTTTACATTTGTCAACTTTTATATTATTGCTGTGTTATCTTCGTTTAATCATGTATCTATTATATCACATATAGTATATAGTGTCAACATATATTTAATTCAAATGATATGTTTTTTCAAAATCCTTGCCATCTTCTGTGAATATAATATATCTAGCACCAGCTCTTGCACCCTTTTTTATATTCTTAGAAAATATGTCATCACCACAAATTGATGGAACTCTTATTAGTTCTCTATCCCCCATATACCCAATGCCTATCGTTTCGCTGTATCCTGAATGTAAATGACCACCAACTAATATATCTATACCAACTTGATAATGATTTTCGTAATATTCAATGTCATTTTTTAAATTCTTGCCACTCCCATGATGTGCGAGCAAACCTATACCATAATAATTTTTGTACGCAACCTCATTGTATGGTTCTATTTCGATAAACATTTGCTTATTATTTAATCTTGATTTAAGTTTTGAATTTTCTACCCTTAAATTAATATGGTCGTATACAAATTTAGCCACAGTTTCTTCCTCGAAATTTGCCTTGCTTTCCAATAATCTCAATATATCGTGATTGCCACCAGTTAAAGTATATGTAACTGGTATATTTAATTCATTATGGCACCTAATAATCCAATTAGCCATAAATTCAGCATACTGTATTGTGCTATCAACAACACCAGACTTTAAATTCTTTAAACTTTCTCCAAGCCTTAATATACCCTCGATGTTATCTCCACAGTCAATAATATCAATTTTATCTACAGGTAGTAAATAACTGTCGTTTACCATTTTACTTAACAAACTGTTCATTCTTGTTTCAAATTCTTTTGGATTGTACCTGTTGATAATCTCACCAAACAAACCATGCATTATTACATCTCTGCCATAATGAGCATCGGAAATAAAAATAACCCCTGTTTTTTCCCCTATTTCTTTTTTATATGTAATAGGCTTAATTTCAATTGGTTTTAAATTTTTTACAGCATTTGCAATATTTTCCAAATAAAGCTCAAATCTGCCTTCTTCTCTTGCATTTTTATTATATTCAATATTTATTGTTTGTATTTTTTTACGCTCTTTAATTGTTTCGAATTTAATTTCCTGTAATTCTTTTGCCAATGCAATATCAGTTATTTCAGCACTATCATCAAGATTTTTTAAAAACTTTTTAAAGCAATAATAAAATTTTCTAATGTTTTCGGTACTATATACATTGTCTACGCCCAATAACAAATCTCCGTATTGTTTATAATTAATAGTCTTATCTTCTAATGCTGATGTTAATCTTCTTGCATACCCAATATATGATTCTCCTTCATTTTGCTTCATACTTTATGTTCCTTCTCTCTACTTTTTATGAGCACAAAATACTCACTTATCAGAATCCTTTAAACTTCCATATCCGTATTTTTCTTTTTCTTCTTCTTTTTTTAATTCTAATCTTTCTTTCTTTTTTTTTTTTGCAATTTCTTTATATTTGGCAATTCTTTCTAGTCTTTTTTCGTTTTCTCTCTTAATAGCCTCTTTTTGCATTTTTGCTATTTCTATTTGACGCTCTGCCTCTTTTTCCTTTTCCACTATCTTTTTATATTCTTGTCGCATACGCTTAATTTCTGCCTTTGGCATTTTCTCACCATTTAATATTTCTTTGAATGTTTCAGTTGGCAAAAACCTTGCCTGTAAATAAGGTTTTATGTAAACCATTTTTGTCTTATTTACACCATTTTCGTCCTTACCCACTGGCATATGCTGATATTTTCCACCCCTATGAGCCGCTATAATCTCACCAAAATTAGGTATCATGACCGAATTATATCTTTGTAATTCTTCTATAATAAATTCTACTATATTCTCCCATTGATACTGAAATTTTTTATCACTCACACCTATTTTTTTTGCCACATTATGATAAAATTCATATGGTCTTAATTTTCTTGCCATTATTTAAATGGGTTCCCCATGGTTTTTTTTCTTATTTCTTTTGCCAACGCTATATTTGGGTGAAATTTCATTTTAGTATAAGGCGGAACAGGTGGAAAATCTATTGGCACGCCCCCTATACCTTTATCTAAATGCCTAGCAGGTCTATATCTTGTAGCTTTTAATTTTATTACACCAAAATCAGGTATAACAATTTCACCGCCACTTAATACAGTTTCTCTCATGAATTCAATCTGAGCATCATAAAAT
>Ga0172381_10007770_pt1 | contig 10581 bp, 12 predicted proteins | sample Leawel6488metaG_FD_119754 | JGI IMG/M metagenome (GOLD analysis project Ga0172381, IMG submission 119754) | Leachate microbial communities from a municipal landfill in Southern Ontario, Canada - Leachate well 64-88 metaG | ecosystem: Engineered > Solid waste > Landfill > Unclassified | place... | reverse complement strand
GAAAAGAATTATATCAGCATTGTTTGCTTTTGCTAATGCTGCAGTAAATAATCCACCAATTTCTGCAGGTTTACCTTCCATTGAACCAGATGTGTCTAGCACAACTAAAGTATTTCCACTGAAGATTGGCACATTGCTTAATGAAATATCTGCAGCTTTGCTTAAAGCGCCAAGAATCTTTGTGCTTCCTGCTTCTTGTCTTAATTCTTTCAGTGCAGTCACAAATCTAAAAGGAAGAACTAAAGACTTTTTGATTTGCTTTTCATCAACAAGCATCTTTAAAGCTTCATCCAACACATCTGGAGATTGATTTAAGATATTTCTCAGGTTTCTCAATAATGCAAAATATCCTAACTTTCTTTCTGAGATTAAATCTTTCCAAGCGTTTGCTTTCAGTTCAGCAAGTTTTTCAGCTTTTTCATCATCATTTTCAATGTCTTTTACTTCTTGTCCAGCTTGTGTTAACTTAGTTTCCCAAGTTGCATTGCTTCCTGCTGATTTCAATTCTCCTTTCATTAACTTTTCAATAGCATCTCTATTTTTTTCATTCGGTTTTGTGTGAACAGTGTTGAATAAGTCAACAAGTTTAACATCACTATTTTCACCTCTATATTTTGCTAATTGATATTGAGAAAACTTACTAATTCCTAATGATACACCTTTTTTTAATGCATTTGATACAGGTGCTCTTCTGTTTTTATTTTTCTTATAATAATACGCAAGCATTTCTAATGCATCATCTGGTCTGTAAATTGTTTTGCTAATTGCATATTTTAACCATTCAACTTTATTGACATTTCTTACAAGTTCAGCAATTAAAGCATGTGTAATGCTTCTCATTCCAAATTCAGTTCTTGCGTAAATTGCTGTTTTTGCAACAAACTCTTTATCTTTAATTTCTTTGACTAATTCTTCAAGTCTTCGTAATTGATCATTTGCAGATTCATAGAATTTATCACTAACAAAAGATGTCAAAACTAAAGAAACTAGTTCTAATTCTTTGCTTTCAGTATATGCTTCACCTCCAGCAAAATTTTCTGTTTTAGTTGTTGCTGCTTTTTCTCTGAATTTCATGTGTTTAATGGGAGGAAATAAAGAAAGTGTTTAATAAATGTAAAGCAATTTATGAAGTAACTTTCTTTTGACTACCCATTGTTAATTTTTAATAAGAGAGGAAAATGCGAAAAGATAATAATGTGTCCTAACCGTTAGACGACCTCCGCATTTGTGCAGAGGCTAGGAATCGAACCTAGATTACATCCACCAATTGGAAGTAACTTTTCACTGACTACTCTAAATTGTTTATTTGACAGTTAACGGACACCCTAAACTTTCTAATTTCGCAATATTTAAAAATGCAACATTTGCTGTCTTTTTGATATCACCGTTGTCGTTAATAAGACAACTTCCATTTTTTGTGCCTAATTGTGCAACAAACTTGTATGGTGACTTTGGAAAAGCTTGCTTGAATTCACTTGTCAGAAGTTTTTTATTCTTCATAATCCAAGAAAGTGCTTGCTTATCGCAATTTTTATAAATTGTTGGATAGTTTTCTCTAATGTCTTTAATACTCATGCTTTTTTTCTTCTATTACTTATATTACTGTTACGACCTTTGAGTACAAACATGCAAATGTTTATTCTGCTTCTTCTTCTTTCTTTCCTTTATCTTTCTTAGCACTTGCTTTTGTTTCAACAGGTTCTTTTAATGACCCCATTTTAATCTCGTTCTGAATATACATTAGAGCTTCTTCTGCAGCATTCCACATACTTCTACCAGAAAATGATCGTCTGTTTGCATCTTTATCTTCAATGATCAAAATAGTTAAAGCCGGATTTACTGTTGATGTGTCATATCTGTGATATGGCATTTTTAAGACTTTTTTTATGTATCGAAGGTTATCGATTAATGTTCCTTTCATCATATTGCTATATTTAATTATCTATTGTTATATTGTACCACAAACTACTATAAATGTAAACAGTTATGCTTTTTTAAGTTTATTTTTAAAGTATTCAATTTTGTCTATGTAGTTTTGAGCTACCCAAACTTCTCTGTTTTTGAGATGCATTTTATATCTTTCAATTAATTCATTGACTTTTTCTTGTCCATATTTTTCAACCATTGCAACATAATATAATGCTCCGCATCCGCCAAGGTTACGGTTGCAAAAGAAGCATTGGACATTTACATTATACTCATCATATCTCAAATCATATCCACAGATCTTTGAATTAATGAAATGTCCTGAATGCAATCCTTTTCCTGGTTGTATTATTTTTCTACAAGTAATGCAAACTCTGCCATCTCTTTGTTTAATATAGTCAGTAAACACTTTCCAAAGCTTGTTTCTAAGTGTGCTTAATGCTGGTTTTTTCATTCATAATACCTTTTGTTTTTCTTCATGAACAGTTTATCTTGTGTTGTTAGTGTATAGTTGTTTTTTAAAAGATATGCTAAGGTTTTCTTTAACAATTTGCTTTTAATGTCAAAAGTATCAAGTTTTCCGTTGCCAATGTGACATTGAAAGTTGTTCAAAGGAGCACAATTTAATGGAGAATTTGACGATCTTCCTAATACATGGTGCAAACAATTCCAGTGATTTTGCTTGCACCACCAGCATTCATTATTCCAGATGAATAGTTCTCTTGTTTCTTCAGTAAAATTATTATTCATTTATAATAAATCAATGTTAATGCATCTTTACTAATATTCCCCCATGAATTGTCCCATTTGCTGGGATTGAATGGTTTCGTGATGATATGATATCCATTCTTTGTTTCAAAGACATTGCAAATGTCAACTCCAAGTTCTTTTAGCTTATCAAGACGATAAGCAACATCTTTGTCATCAATATCAATTAAGAACTTAGTATCAACTCTAGAAGAGGGCTGCATCAAAGAACTAATGAATCGATTTCTAATATCAATATAGAAATCATATCTAGAATTAATGTCATATAGATCTGCATCAAGTTGGAGTGTCCTGAACCTATGGATTGCTTTATCGATATTTCGACTATTGACTGACAAATAGATACGCATCATCATATCTGCATGCTCAGCAATATCAACAAGTTCATTATAACACTTGTCAAATTCTTCTGGAGATGTCGTTACTCTTTTTGTTGCACTTCGATCATGTTTTTCGTTTGTACCTCCTTCTTTATGTCTGCATTTCAATAGCATTACACGGCAACCTTGTTTATATTCAATTGGCAGTATTAGTTTGTTTGACATTTCTTAATATTTTATCAATTCTTTTAGCTAACTTTCTGACATCATCTTCTTTATAACCGTTAGTAGTTATTGTTGGTGTTCCAAATCTAATGCCAGAAGGGTTCTCAGGGGTTCGAGTGTCGTACGGAATTTTATTCATGTTTGCAATAATTCCTTCTTTTTCTAGTGCTAATTGGGCTTCTTTGCCAGTAACGCCAATTGATGAATATAAATCGAGCATGAATAAGTGGTCGTCAGTTCCTCCTGAAATAACTTTATATCCTAGTTTCTGAAATTCATCAGCAAAAGCTTTTGCATTAGCAACAACTTGTTTTGCATATTCTTTGAAACTATCTTGCTTAGCTTCTTCTAAACAGACTGCTATTGCTGCAATATTATTGATATGCGGACCGCCTTGAGTTCCTGGGATTATACCTCGATCAATCTTTGAAGAGAATTGCTTTCTTGAAAATATCATTGCACCTCTTGGACCTCTTAAAGTTTTATGCGTCGTCGTTGTTACAATATCAACATAAGGAAACGGAGAAGGATAAACACCACCAGCAATCAACCCAGCAATATGAGAAATGTCAGCCATTAATATTGCACCTGCTTTATCAGCAATTTTTCTAAATCTTGCAAAATCAATGATCCTTGAATAAGTGCTATATCCAGTAACAATCAATACTGGTCTTTCTTTTATTGCTAATTCTTCTATAGTGTCATAATCAAGTGTCTGAGTTTCTTTATCAACAGAATATTGGACACTTTGCCAAATTCGTCCACTGAAACTTGCCGGATGTCCATGGGTTAAATGACCGCCGCTGTCTAAAGTCATTCCCATAATCTTTTCTCCTATTGGCACTAATGAAAAGTAAGTTGCAAAGTTTGCTGGTGAGCCTGATAATGGTTGGACATTGACTGACCATTCTTCGTCATTTAAGCCAAATAATTCTAAAGCTCTTTTCTGGCATAACGATTCAACTTTGTCAACAATTTCATTTCCAGCGTAATATCTTTTTCCTGGGTACCCTTCAGCATATTTATTTGTGAACACCGATCCTAAAGCTTTCAAAACGTTACTTGAAACTTTATTTTCAGAAGCAATCAAATTTATTGCATTTGCTTGCCTTTTTTTCTCTGCTTTGATTAAATCAAAGACTTCATCATTTTCTTGTTTCATAGATTTTTGCCGTTGCATAGCCATTTAGTAAATTGAAATTCATCTTGAATATTAGTAAAATCATGCTTTCTTAAGAATTTCACTTCTTCAGGACCGTTCATTACGGGACAATTAACTTCAACATAGATATCGTCATACTTAAGTTCTTCTTGTTTTCTGATAATGGGAATATTTGTAATATCTTCCAGCATCTTGAAATGTCTTTCATAGACATGGAATGAATCAGCACTATGATAGTACTTCCCGTATTCTAGTTCAGGATAGAATTCTTTTAATGAATTATACATCATCTCTTGCATGAAGCTAAAGCATGCAACATCATTGCCCATTCCGTATATTGCATCTTGTGATCTCATTCTAACTGTCATATTCAGTTTATTTTCTCGAATCCTGAAATTAATTGCATAAGTGCATGGAATGTCTTTTGTGTCTGAAAGCAGATGGTCTTTGCTGAGAATCATGATTGATGCTCTTCTTGAATCTTTGTCATTTTTCAATGCTTCAAAAGCACGATCAAATTGATTTGTTGTCCCAAAGACATATTGACCATAATTTGAGTTGAATGATCCGTCAGAATTTACAGTGTCTAACCAAATTTTTGCATGCTCACAAATACTTGCATCAAATCTATCTCCTTTTAAATACCATTTGAACTCTTCTTTAATATACTGAATATGCAAATTTCTTCTTTCGAAATTACAAAATCTGTTGTATGGAGACAAGATATAATTGTAGTTTTCTAATTCTAATACTGGCAAATTTCTAGGAGCAATTCGTTTTCCTTTTGTCGCTAAATCAAGAAATATCTTTCTAAATTCAGTTGCATTATCGTTGCTTATAGTGATTATCATATTGCTTAATAAAGTTGTTTATTATTTTATTAACTGCTTTAGTCACTTCATCGACTTGGCCATTCCTGAGAATAAACGATGGATGCGGAATCATCATAGAATACACACTATCACTATACTTGCTAATACTGTAAAATCTTTGTCTATTAAAATATTGTCCAGCAAATCGTCCTAGACAAACAATTAATTTGGGCTTTAATAATTCTACTTGTTTGTAAGTTATTGGCAAAAACTCATTGACTAGATGCTCTGCTGGAACTTTATTATTTTCAGTTGGAACTTTAACAATATTTGTAAATGATATTTTTTCAAATTTGTTATTAATAATCTTTGAAATTACTTGCCCAATCCTGCTTATCTTAATATTTCTTTCGTACACTTTTTCATAAGACACAAAGTCTGTTGGTGTTGTGATTGCTTTTTCCATGCTTGCAGAATCTTGATTGAACGGTGTTCCGGGATTTTGACCAATAAACAAAACATTTTGATCATTAAAAAAACCGAGTTGAAGCAATGGATACTTTGACTTTAAGCTGTTAAACACTGACACATTGTATTCAGTTAACTCTTTGTTGCACATTGAACAAAAGATTATAAATATACGATCCGTCTAAATATTCTGGTAAAATTTCTTGCCTTTGCTTTTCAAGTATACTTTCTCTTTTAAGCGGACTTGCATCTATTTGCTTGATTTTATCTCTAAGCTCAAAGTAGCTTCCTACTCGCCGATAATCATGCTTAGTGACTAGCATGTTATTTCTATCACATTTGTTATCAACAAAGCATATAACATCATTAAGTATGTTTTCGTAATATCTAGGAGTCACCCAACCAACATTATTGTATGCGCTGTCCATAATCACAATGCTATATTTGGCTCTTTTAATAAGTGAATAGTTTTCTGAATATGAAATATAATCATTCTTTTGAAAAAATTGTGATTTTCCATGCCAAGTTACTTCTGGTCTCCAAATATATTCGATGATGTCATATAGTCTGTCTCTTTCAGTTCCGCCAAAATAGAATTCAATGTCTTTTACTGCATTTTTCTCAATAAATTTGCTATCGAACAAGACAAGTTTTTCTAATGCACCGTATGCATAGACATTCTTTGTTTGCGTATAAATTCTATCAAAAATGTTATATGCAAAGGGCTTTAATTTATAGTCAGTATAAATGAGATCAAATCTGTCAGTTAATCCTCGACATTTTAAAATATCATGATGCACTGCATCATTCATTGTTCCGCAAAATGCAAATATTCGATCGTATTTACAATTGCTACTAATACTGCTTAACGGTGCTGGCAAAATATTTGCATAATCAAAGAAAGTCAAATCAGTGTCTGACAAGATATCAACTGTATGTCCGTTCTTTGCAAGTATCTTTGCTAAATTGACAACTTCAAATGACCAGCCAGCATGATCTGCAGTGTTTTCTTTGAAATACACTTGCACATATGGTTTGTATAGACCGATTTTCATACATTTATAACTCCTCTATGTTTTAACTCCCAGAAACATTTGTTTGTTGCTGCAATATCAGCTGCAGCATTGTGCGCATCGTCGAATTCACAATTGAATAACTTTAAATGCAGCTCTTTCAACTTAGGCCACTTGTATCCGTAATTGCCCTGAACTTGGCAAAAATTAACTGTCTGCTTCATTGTACAAAATTTGTTTGAATACTTTAAACTAATTGGGATTCGTTTGCGAATCATTTCAGCTTCAATGATTGCTTCGTCAAATGACATGTTATGAGCAACAATCCAATCGCATTTGACTAATTGACTTGCAAATACTTTTAATACTGACGATAGACTATATCCTTCGTTGTTTGCTCGTTCTGTTGTGATTCCGTGAATCTTTGAAACTTCATCTGGAATTAAGAATCCTTCAGGTTTGATAATCACACTTTTAGCATAGATTTCTTTTCCAGATTCGTCATTGATAATCCAAGCTAACTGAACTAATCTTGGCCAATTGTCTGAATCAGAATAGGGTGCACTCCAGTTTTTAGGAAGGCCTGTAGTTTCAGTGTCAAAAAATAAATATTTCATAATGCAATATGCTGCTTTATTCTATCTATCTGGCCTTTTAAATTTTCATCTGATGTATTCAACAACAGTGTTTTACAATTTGACCACTTGATCAGTGTTTTGTAAATGTCAGTCATTCTCTCATAATCTTTTGCTGCAACATATTCACTGTCTTTTGGATCAGCTTGATATTTTTCTGGATCTTTATAGCAAATGACAATCGATGCATTCATTTTTGCAAGAACTCTATCAATTTCAAAGATTCGTCCACTGTCAACACTTCGTTTGAATAGCATTCCATACATATAATCACTAAGATGCCATCGATCAAGAATCACGTTTGCATTTGTTTGTCGAATGAAGTCAGTCAATGCTGATGTTGTGTATTTGACATTGATTTCAGGATCCCACCATCGATCAACTCTTTCGATTTTAAAATACGGTATGCTTAACTCTGCAGACATTGCTTTTGCAATTGTTGTTTTCCCACTTTGGTCATGACCTTCGAAGATCAAAACTGTTTGTTTATTTTCCATAGATTCTTTTTCTTTTTTGCTCTGTTGTCAAAGTCACTTGTGCTAACAATGCTTTTGTCATTTCTACCCATTGCGAAAATGTGACATAGCTATTTGTTGCCATTGACATGTACTTTTTAGGATGCACTAGATTTAATGAATACTTTGCTTTATCATATTGCAAGTTTGCTTTGTCATTTGCATACACAATTATGTTTTGTGAATACCACCATTCAACATTGTAGTTCCACAACAAATCTTGTCTTAAGATGTCATACGCTTTGTACCCAACTTTCTGGAATAAATATCTCCACTCTTCTTGCCATTTCTCATTAACATGATGTCGTCCGCCTTGATACGGAATTGCTGCAGAAAATACAACAATATTACTCAATGATGCTAATAATCTAACAAAGCATTCTGATCTTTCAGGATTGACATGCTCTGCAGTTTCTAATGATATTGCTAAATCCCATTTGCCTGCACCCGGATTGCAATCTTTTCCGTTAACATTGTTAAAATCACATCGAATAAATTTATCTTTGCTAATTAAAAGCATGTCTTCTTCAACATGAGAATCAACACCAGCGATTGTATTAACACCGCAGTTTTCAAATTCTTTTAGCCATGTGCCAATTCCGCAACCAACATCGACAACAGAGTTTGGTTTAAACATTGTCATTAAGATAGGCACAATTACTTCAGCTGAAGACTTAGAACCAGCTGATTGTTTACTGAAAAAGTTGTTGTTGTAATACGTCATGTTTTTGTTTTTTACTTAACTTACGCAATTCAGTTTCTTTCTTCTTTTTCTCTCTTTCTAGTTTTCTTTGTTCTCGTATTTTTTCTCTTTCGATCTTTGCTTTGTCTCTTTCAATTTTTGCATTTTCCCGTTCTACTTTTCTTTGCATTTTTTCAAACAGAACAATACTGTGACTATCCCAATCTTCATCTGGCCAGACACATTTGAGAATTCTCATTATTGGTGCATAAATCTGAACATCCCAATAATATTTTTTATCCCAGCCACTATGATATTCATCTAACAACACTGCTTCTTGTTTGTCAGTTCCTTCTTCTGGAGATAAAACAATGTATTCTAGGCGTGTACCCCACTCTTTTTCACTTTCAACAATTTGTAAAATTTTCTTTTCTTCAACAAGTCGTTCTGCTAAGCGAATATGCACAGGCTTTGATTTGTATGTATATGTTGGCTTTGATACTTTTGTTGTAATGATTAAATCTTCTGGATGAAGTTCACCATTAAACACTTTATCTTTCAAGTCTTGCATCCATTTTTTTGCTGTTTTAACATCAACATTGTCTCGAACAATCATGTTAATCAATTCGATCAAAGATCTTCGTGTAATGGCAATAGTATTCTTTTTTATGTTCTCAGTGCCTCTTGAGAAAAGCATGTCAACTGTTTTGTCATTCATTAACACAAGACGACCTGTGTATTTCTTTTTATCCAGCATGATCAATTTGCTGAATTTTTTTTCGTATTCTAATTGTACAATATTATTTCGTAATCTGAAATAGCTCATTAAAAATGTTGCTAGTTTTGCATTGATTTCTTTTGTCAATCGTTCAACATCTTCATCACTATCGATATGAATGAAAATTGAATCAGTGTCACCATAAATTACTGTCAATCCAAGTTTGTGGGCAATTGCTGCTGATGTTTTATTCAAAAATTGTCCTTGCAATGTTATTGACTCTGACACTCTCATGTTAAAATACCTTGAAGTCCTGTCACCTGTGATTCCATACATTGAATTTGCAAGTTCTTTTGCAACACTCTGAGATGCAACAGCATTGTTGTATTCAACAGATCCCGGCACAAATGTTTTCATTTCTTTCTTGATTTCAGCTCTTTTATTCAGCAATGACTCAACTAATTCACCAATGAAGCTATTGACACTTCTGGCAAAGTAATTGTTATTTGCAGTCTGATAATACTCATCATTTGGATCGAGACGTTTCTTTTCACTCTTCAAGAAAGTGTACCATTCACTAAAGTTTATTTCTTCAACAGCACGACCATTCAAAAATTTGTTAAATGCTTCTTCTCCTTGCCTAGACAATTCTTCATTCAATGAATCTTGGCCAATATTCCAACCAACAATGATTGATGGATACAGACTTTTAAAATCAAATATTCTCACATTCTCATGTAATCCTGTAATAGGTGTCCTGACATATCCACCTCTGATTTCCATTGCTTGAAATTGCTTGATTTCAGATGCAAATGGCTTTGCTGAAAGCATCATCTTTCTCTTCTTGCTTTCTCTAAGCATGTAATTGTCAAGAAGTTCGCCAACATAAAATTTGTTTAAGAATGATCCTGTCCATTGACATTGCTTTGCCATTAAAGAAATTATATTCAATTTGCTGTCTAGATTCTTCAGCAGTTGTGCATCATTGATATTGTATTTTTTAAAAGTTTCAAAATCAGAATTGTAGAGTTCAATAACTTTTCCTTTAAAAGGAACCTTTTGCTGGTTTAAAAAACACCTTGACACTTCATTCAAACTGAAACCATGAAGATCAATGAGATGCATTGTGTACGCAAATAAACGAACCATTCTCTGCATTAAATCAATGTGGATTGTTCGTTTCCAATCGTATTCTAATCCATAACGAGCCATTCTTGCTTGAATGTATGGGAAGTCGAAATTCTTTGAATTCCAGCCTGTGAATACATCGTAATTGTCAATGTGCTCAATGAATTTTTTAAGCATTGTACATTCATCGCCATGTTCAAAGAAAATAT
>Ga0172381_10007769_pt1 | contig 10581 bp, 11 predicted proteins | sample Leawel6488metaG_FD_119754 | JGI IMG/M metagenome (GOLD analysis project Ga0172381, IMG submission 119754) | Leachate microbial communities from a municipal landfill in Southern Ontario, Canada - Leachate well 64-88 metaG | ecosystem: Engineered > Solid waste > Landfill > Unclassified | place... | reverse complement strand
CCGCCAACCGTCTGGCTGTAGAAGCGGAAGCATATTTTAATCTTGGCCAAATAAAGGACCTGTCCGGCGATAGAAATAAGGCCATGGCTTTATATCTTAAGGCAATCGAAATCTCTCCTAAGAATGTCAACGCGCATTTTTATCTGGGTGTTTTATACGCTAACCTTAACCGGGAAGATCAAGCTCGCTTAGAATTTATTCGGGTTTTAGAGATTGATCCTTCTTATCAGCCGGCATATATTAAGCTTGCTCGGATCTACAGGTCTTTAGGCCGGGAGAAAGAGCTGAAATTATTATATGAAAAAGCGATTGCTAACAAGCTGAAGTTTTTTGACGCTTATTGTTATTTGGGTGATTTATTAGTGGACGAAAAAAAAGATAAAGAGGCGATTGTTTTATACCGAATAGCCGCAGAGATCAATCCGGGTTCTAAGGAATTATGCGTAAGCCTGGGCAACGCTTATTTGACCGTTGGTAAGAATAAAGAAGCGATTATTTGGTTAAAGAAGGCTTTGATTCTGGATCCAGATTTAGCGGTAGCGCATAATAATCTGGCTTTGGCTTATTATTATGCTCAGGATTATGCTTTAGCCGTTTGGCATAGCGAGCAGGCCGTCCGGCTGGGTTATCTGGTTAACCCAAAGTTTTCTGAGCTTCTCAAGCCATATCGAAAATAGAATTTTAAACCGATAGCTGTTTATCCAGGCAGCGGTATTGGATAGCTTCGGCGATATGTTCAGCTTTGATTTCCTGGCTGTTGGCCAGGTCACTGATTGTCCTGCCTACTTTGAGTATTTTGTCGTAAGCCCTTGCGGATAATCCCAATTCCGCGATTGCCATGCGCAGTAAGTTTTCAGCCTCTTTATTTAAAACACAGTATTGTTTGATTAATTTATTAGACATCTGGGCATTACAAATAGCCGCGTTAGAATTTTCGCCTGCAGAGGCAAATCTTTGTTTTTGGATTTCGCGGGCGTTTTCCACGCGTTGTCTGATCGCGCTGGATGGTTCGGCGTCATGGCTATCGGATAATTCCTGGTATCTTACTTGAGGGACTTCGATATGTAAATCAATTCTATCTAGCAATGGGCCAGAAATCCTACCTAAGTAGTTTCTTATTTTTGTCTGGTTGCAATGGCATACTTTGTGTGGGCTGAAATAGTTTCCGCAGGGACAGGGATTAAGCGCTGCCACTAAAATAAAACAGGCTGGAAAGGTTAGCGTCTTTTTTATGCGGTTGATGCAAATGAGATTGTCTTCCAGGGGCTGCCTTAATGCTTGCAGGGCCTTGCGGCTGAATTCCGGAAGCTCATCCAAGAATAATACTCCATAATGAGACAGGCTGATTTCTCCGGGTTTTGGTATGCTGCCGCCTCCGATTAAAGCGATATCCGAAATGCTGTGGTGCGGAGATCGGAATGGCCGGGTAGCGATAAAAACATCATTATTTAATAATCTCCCGGCAACCGAATGGATTTTGGTTATTTCTAAAATTTCCCCCAGGGAAAGTTTGGGCATAATAGTGGGAACCCTTTTAGCCAGCATTGTTTTACCGCTGCCGGGTGGGCCGAGCAGAATAATATTGTGCCCTCCGGACACCGCTACTTCCAGCGCCCTTTTAGCGAAATACTGTCCTTTGACTTCGGAAAAATCCAAAGTATAGCTTGAGGTATTTTTAATCACCTGGTTGATTTCCAGCTTAAGTGGTTGCCGGGATCCAGGATCAGCCAGGAATTGCACCGCTTCTTTTAAGCTTTTTAGCGGCCAGGCGGATATTTGGGGGATAATTGCCGCCTCTTTGATATTTTCTTCTGGGAGAATTAGGTTTTTCATCGGGAATTTAGCTAGGGTTAAGCTTATCGCCAAGACTCCGCGTACTGGTCGTAGCTGTCCGTCCAGGGATAACTCTCCCAAAATAGAGTAATTTTTAAGGCAGTCTTTGTTGATCTGTCCGCTTGAGGCCAGAATGCCTAAAGCGATGGCCAGATCAAAACAGGCGCCCTCTTTTTTGATATCTGAAGGGGCCAAGTTTACCGTTATGCGTTGTGCCGGCCATTGGAATCCAGAGTTTTTAATCGCTGAGCGCACCCTTTCTTTGCTTTCTTTGATTGCCGTATCTGCCAGGCCAACCAGATTAACTCTGGGAAGGCCATTGGCGACATCAATTTCTATTTCTACGGGATAGGCCTCTAACCCTAAAAGTCCGAAACTGTAGGTCCTTGAGATCATTTTTTCTCCTCCTGAGGCAATAGACGCAGAAAACTTGATAATCTAACCGGTTTTTTGAGGAAAATAGCTTGCTTTTTAGATGGAGGATTATATAATATAGGCTTATGAATAAAGATGTAATTAAGAATTTAGTGCTTGTTTTGTTATCCGTTCTTACGGTTTTCAGTCTGGTTAGATACGCGGGTGAATTAAAAACAAGATTTCAGCTTCAGGATAGTTTAGCTAAGGCTCAAGATAAAATTACGGTATTAACGCAAGAGAAACGAAACTTATTGCAAGACCTGGGGAAAGAAAAAAAGCTTAGTCAACAATTGGCAATTAAGAGCCAGGGCCTTAAGGCTTACTTAAAAGCAAGTAAAGACAGGCTAAAGCGTTTTTTTAATGATAGTCTTGAAGTTCAGCGTAAACTTGAGGATATGAATGCCAAGTTTACGCTTTTAAAGGCGGAGAATAAGGCCTTAACCAGTGTGCATAAACATATTTATGCTGAAAATGAACGGTTTAAATTCAAGCTGGGATCGGTTGAGGAGTTAAAGAAAGCGATAAAAGAATTGGTTTCTGGTAAACCTAAAGATCTTGATGCGGGAACGCCGGGAAATCAAGGTTTTTTAATTAAAGATGGGCGCTTGACCTCCGGAAAGATTAAAATCGAAGTCAATCCCGTAAAAAATAAAGAATAATGAAGGATCTTTTTATAGAGATCTATCAAAACAAGATTTTAATTACGACCATTTCAGCTTGGATAATTGCCCAGACAATTAAGGTCGTCATCGGGGTATTTCGTAAGAAGAAGTTTGATTTTCGTTTGTTTATCGGAAGTGGGGGGATGCCTTCTTCGCATGCCGCTGGCGCGGCCTGTTTAGCTACGAGCATAGGGCTGGAGTGCGGATTTGATAGTGTTTATTTTGCCTTGGCTTTTGCTTTTGCGATCGTGGTTATGTTCGATGCTCAAGGAGTGCGTCGCTCCACAGGAAAACAAGCCGGTATTTTGAACACGATTATGGAGGATATCTACTGGCGGGGAAAAATTCAGCAAATGCGTTTACGTGAACTTATCGGACATACTCCGGTAGAAGTAATTATGGGGTTATTCTTAGGGGTTGCGATCGCCCTGGTGTCTTGGAGCGGTTAAATACGGGGGTTCTAGGTGAAAAAAAATTTCTTGATTATAATTATTGCAGTAGTGGCTATTGGAATTATTGCTGTTTTTTTAGGTAGCCGAAAGATTAATAAGATGGTCCAGGCCTCCAGCCATTCATCGGCGCGTTCTTTGTCGGCCCAGGCGCATAAACTTGAAGCTAAAGGTGATTTATGGGAGGCCAAGTTGTTATATCAGAAACTGGTAAATGATTTTCCGGGGTCTTCCGAGGTGATGGATTGGCAGAAAAAAGCTGAAGATATAAATATTAAATTGTTGTTTTCTTCCGTGCCGACACCTAAAAGCATCATCTATCAGATTCGCCCGGGAGATACCTTAAATAAAATCGCCCGCGAATATAAAACTACTACTGAATTGATTATGAAAAGCAATAATATTAATGACGCGTTGATCATTCCCGGCCGTAAGATTAAGGTTTGTAATGTGCCTTTTAATATCCTGGTGGATAAGTCTCAGAATATATTGTTACTTAAAAGTAACGAGGAGATTTTTAAGACTTACATTGTCTCTACCGGGAAAAATAATTGTACTCCCGTTGGTACTTTTAAGATCGTGAATAAGCTGGCTAACCCTACCTGGTTTAAGGCTGGGGCGGTCGTGCCGGCGCAAAGCCCGGAGAATGTTTTAGGCACGCGTTGGATGGGGTTTGATCTGGCCGGTTATGGTATCCACGGTACGGTCGAGCCCAAGGAGTTGGGCAAACAGGTTACTCAGGGGTGTGTGCGTTTGTGTAATTCCGATGTCGAGGAGCTTTATGCGATCATTCCTGTCGGCACGGAAGTCACGATAATCGAATAATTCCTATGGCCGGACTAGATTTTGAAAAACCTATTGTAGAGCTGGAAAAAAAGATCCAAGAACTCAAGTCGTTTATGGTTGAGAAAAAGATCGATTTATCCAGTGAAGTCAAGAAACTGGACGATAAGCTGGAACAATTGAAAAAAGATACTTATGTTAATCTTTCCGCCTGGCAGAGGGTGCAATTGGCCCGCCATCCTTTACGTCCGTATACTTTGGATTATATAAATTTGATTATGTCGGATTTTATGGAATTGCACGGAGACCGGCTTTTTAGTGATGATAAAGCGATGGTCTGCGGTTTGGCAAAATTGGACAAAAAGAAGGTAATGGTGATCGGACACCAAAAAGGAAGGGATACCAAAGAAAATTTAAAACGTAATTTTGGCTGCGCGCACCCTGAAGGTTACCGCAAGGCTTTGCGTTTAATGCAGATGGCCCAGGAGTTCAACTTACCGGTGGTGGTTTTTATCGATACTCCCGGAGCATATCCGGGTATTGGCGCCGAAGAGCGCGGTCAATCTCACGCGATTGCTCTTAATCTGCGGGAAATGATGCGTTGCGCCGTGCCGATTGTGGCGATTGTAATCGGAGAAGGCGGTTCCGGTGGGGCTTTAGGGGTCGGCGTGGCCGATCGCTTGGCGGTTTTGGAAAATTCATATTATTCGGTTATCTCTCCGGAAGGCTGCGCGGCGATTCTTTGGAAGGATGGGGCTAAAGCTCCCCTGGCCGCCGAAGTCCTAAAACTTACCGGTCCGGATCTCCTGAAAATGGGCCTGATTGATGAGGTGATTCCTGAACCGCTGGGAGGGGCGCATCGTGATGTGCAGAAAATCGCCTCAAGCGTTAAAGAAGTGCTTTTAAGGAACATCAAAGAACTGGAATCGCTGGATCAAGAAGAGCTGCTCAAATTAAGGTATAAAAAATTCAGGTCCATGGGTGTTACCGGATGATTGATCAAGAGCTAATTTTGTTAGGCCTCCTGCGTCAAAGCCCAAAGCATGGTTATGAAATTAAAGTTAAAGTCCGCGAAATCCTATCCTTATTCGCCGGAGTTCAGTTAAAGTCTATATATTACCCCCTAAAAGTTTTAGAAAGAAAAGGCCTGCTTACCAAATGCCGGGTAAAAAAAGGAAAAAGGCCCATGCGGCTTGTTTACTGCTTGACCCCTAAAGGAAGAGCGCGTTTTGAGAAGTTGCTGAATAAGAATCTCCTTAATTTTACCCGTCCGCAATTCACTCTAGATTTAAGTTTATATTTTTTGGATTTTATGAAGCCCGCTTTAACCCGGCGTAGGCTGGAGAAAAGGTTGGAAATCCTGGATAAAATTTCCTCCGGGATAAAAAAAATGGTTAACTCCAAAGAGCTAAAAAGTTCTTTGCCTCTTTTCCGGATTATGGAGCACAACCTTTGTCTTCTGCGCGCCGAATCCTCTTTTTTGAGAACACTGCTTAAAAAAATTTAGATGTTCTCTAAAAAAAAGAATTAACCCAGACAGCTAGCGGATTAATTAGCTTGACAAAGAATTACATCTTGACTAAAATTATATAGTAAAATTTTACTATTTGACAGTAGCCCTTAATCGAGGTGAAGATGGTTTGGGAAATGGAAACAGAAAATAAATTTAAGGTTTTGATTTCTAAAATTCCTTTGTTCCACCGGCATATTACCGAGTCTGTGGTTAGACGGAGAGCTGAAGAAACGGCTGGCCAGCGTAACAGCTCTCAGGTTCAGGAAGAGGATGTAGTCGCGGCTTTCTTTTCAGATGTTCCTTCGCCATTTTACAGTATGATGATTCGCCTGCTTGCTCAAAATGGGTTTGATTATAAAAAGTACGGTTACCCTAAAAATAATAATAAATAATGCGTATCGCGGTCATTGGCTCCGGGGCGATTGGTTGTTTAGTTGCCGGATATCTTAAAGAAAAAGGTGAAGAGGTAACTTTAATTGGCCGGAGCCCGGCGGTCAAAGAGATTAGTAAAAACGGTATTATTATTACCGGGGTCAGGGGTAATTTTTCGGTCCGTCTGGATGCCGCCGATTCCCTGAATTTTATTCCGGATTTGGTAATCCTGGCGACTAAAACGCAGGATATTGATTCGGCTTTGAAGAATAACGCGCCTCTGATGCGCAGTTCTTTGTTCTTAACTACGCAAAATGGGCTTCAGGCGGATAAAATCGCCGCTAAATATTTATCCCCTGAACAAATTATTTCCAGCATTGTTATGTTCGGCTCGACCAATCTGGAAAGCGGTAAAGTGGTGCATAACTTTGAAGGTAGTTGGATATTGGGTAGTCTTTACGGATCTTACTCCAGCCAATCCCTTCTTTCTTTAAGCCCGGTTTTAAATAAGGCGTTCCCGGTGGTGATCAGCCAGGATATTCTGGGGATGAAGTATTTAAAGATTTTTGTTAACGCTAATAATTGTCTACCGGCGATTCTCGGTAAAAGCATGCAGGAGATTTTCAGCGACTTGACAGTTAGCCGGATGAGTATCGCGATTTGGAAAGAGGCTTTGGGGGTTTTTAGTAAAATCGGCCTAAAGCCGGTTTCTCTTCCTGGATTCCCGGTGGAGAATATTACCCGGTTTATCGCCATGCCCGCTTTGCAGGCCGCGGAGATTTTTTCGGGCATGATGAAAGGTTTAAGTAAGGAGCCTTTATATGGCTCAGTATTACAGAGTATTATGCGCGGCAAACTCTCGGAGATCGATTATCTTAATGGTGAGTTTGTGCGTCTGGCGGAAGAAAATAATCTAACGGCGCCTTTAAATAAGGCCTTGGTGGAGATGGTGCACCAGGTTGAAATGAATCGTAGATTTTTTAGTAAAGAAGAGTTAATCCAGAAAACTAAGGAGCTGATTTAAAATGGATGAAGTAAAAACACCCTTTGCGCGTCTAAAGCTTACCGTTACCCAGGTGATGGGTGAGTGTTATCATGGTTATAAAATCGGTGATGAGATGATTTTAGAGGATTTTACTCATGCCCCCAAACTTTTCTGTCTGGGTTTGGCGCACGCGCTTTTTCCGGTAATTTACGCTTTAAGTTTCGGTGCCCAATTCGGTTTTCGCGATAATCAACGATCTTTATTGGTTACTTGTCCGGATGGGGGTAAGCTTGAGTTTAAGGCCGAGGTTTTAGATAAGCAGGGAAAACTTGAATTTATCCCGCGCGACCCCAATCATAAAGGCCCGAATCCTAAGAAAATGACTTTGGAGGTGGTGCAATCAAAAGGTAAGTGCGCTTTCGGGTATAAGGTTGGGGATAAATGGGAAACTCAGGGCTTAAAATGCATTCCGGGTTTTTGCGGAGCGGCATTCCATACCGCTTTTCCGGCTTTATTCGCTTTAAATTTCGGAGCGAAGTTTTTCTTTATGCCGGATCCGGATTCGATTGACACCGTAACCTGCCCGGATGGGGGAAATATTATTTTTAAGGTTAAAAGAATAGAGGAGGATAAGCTGAAACCCTAAACTCGAAACACGAAGCTCTAAACAAACTCAAAACTCTAAACTCGAAATTCAAAGTATGAGTTTAAAAATTTGAGTTTTGGATTTTGGGTTTGTTTAAGATTTAGAGTTTAGGATTTAGAGTTTAAATACATATGCAGAAAAGACGAGTAGTGGTTACCGGAATCGGAGTAATTTCACCCAATGGTATCGGAAAAAAGAACGCCTGGGAAGGATTTTCCAGCGGTAAATCCGGGGTGCGTTTAGTGGACGGTTTTGATGTATCGGTTTTTAATACTAAGATCGCCGCGGAAGTCCGGGATTTTGATCCTTTTAAACTGGGTTTGACTCATGAAGAAGTTATGCGCATGGATCGTTATGTGCAATTCGGACTGGCCGCCGGTAAGATGGCGGTAGAGGACAGCAAATTGGATTTTTCGAAAGAGGATCCTGAGCGTATTGGTGTTTGTTTGGCTAACGCTATTTGCGGGACTAAATATATGGAGGAAGAGTTCGCGCTGGTTACCGAAAACGGTAAACAGCCGATTAATCCGGCTCTGGTGCGCCCGGATCTTTATGACGCGGCGATGTTTAACACTCCCTCCATTGAAATCAGTTCTTTTTACGGTTTAAAGGGTAACTGTAGCACTATTTCTACCGGTTGTACCGCCGGGACGGATTCGCTGGGTTTCGGGTTGGAGAATATTCAAGATGGCGCCCTGGATGTGATGATTTGCGGCGCGGCGGAAGCCCCGCTTACCCCGATTACTTTTGGGGCCTTTGACGTGGTTAATGTCCTTTCCGCGCGTAATGACGATCCCCAAAAAGCCTCCCGTCCTTTTGACAATAAACGGGATGGATTTGTTTTAGGGGAAGGCGCTGGGATCTTGGTGTTGGAAGAATTAAGCCACGCTTTAAAACGTAACGCTCCGATTTATTGCGAGGTTTTAGGTTTTGGCACCAGCTGTAACGCTTTTCATATGACTGATTTGCCATCCGACGGCCGGGCGATGGAGATTTGTATAGGGCTGGCTTTGAAAGACGCGCAGGTTGCTCCCGGAGAGGTTGATTATATCAACGCGCACGGCTCAAGTACGCGGATGAATGATATTTTTGAAACCAGCGCCTATAAAACGATCTTTGGCGATTATGCTTATAAATTACCGATCAGTTCATTCAAATCCATGATTGGCCATCCCCTGGCGGCGGCCAACGCTATTGAGATGACTATGGCCAGTATGATTTTCGAGAAGAATATTCTTCCTCCGACTATAAATCAGGAGGAGAAAGACCCGCAATGCGATCTGTATTATATCCCGAATCAAGCCATCGCCAAAAAGGTTGATATAATTTTAAAGACCAGCAGTGGTTTTTCAGGGATACACTCTTCGCTTATTCTAAAAAGGTTTGGTGGATAATGGATCCCGCACCTTCTTTATAAATGTATTGTGCGCATTCTTTACGAAGTCGGGTAAAAGTAATGTTTTAAATTAGTTATTCAAAAGACATTGAGGGAAGATGTTAAAACAAGAGAAGAAGTTCAAGCTTTCGGCAAGGGTTAATCTAGATTAATAAATATAAATAAATAAGAAGGTGCGGGATGGAAAAAATCGCGATTACAGGTATCGGGGTAGTTAGCCCCTCGGGGATCGGCAAACGTCAATTCTGGGCGAATATTAAAAGCGGCCGTTCATTTATTAAAGAAATTACGCGTTTTGACGCCAGTCTTTATCCGGCGCATATCGCCGGGCAGATTGATGATTTAGAGAAGTATACGCATATTTCTGAAAGACTGCTTAAGAAGATTGATGTTTTTTCGCATATGGCGCTGGTGGCCGCGGAGCTGGCTTTGCAGGATGCCGGAATTAATATTAAAAATGAAGATCCGAACCTGGTGGGTATCTTTTTAGGTAACGCTATCGGTGGCTGGCTTTACGCGGAAACCGAATTAAGGGATCTGTATTTAGAAGGTCGCGAAGGTGTTTCGCCTTATATGGCCAGCGCCTGGTTCCCGGCGGCCCCGCAAGGGCAGGTTTCGATTTATTATGGGATCAAAGGTTTTAGTAAGACGGTAGTAAGCGATCGGGCCAGTTCTTTAATGGCTCTAGGTTATGCCCGGAAGATTTTAGCCAAGAATAAACTGAACATGATCCTGGGCGGAGGAATGGAAGCGCCGGTTAGTCCGTATGCTTTATTATGCTGCAATACTTATGGAGCGCTATCGAAAGATAATCGTCAACCGGAAAAGGCTTATCGTCCGTTTGACCGGGCGCGTTCGGGTTTTGTTATTGGCGAAGGCTCCGGTATTGTGGTAATGGAGGGTATTCAGCGCGCTAAGGCCCGGGGAGCCAATATTTTGGGTTTGATTAGTGGTTATGGCACGACCTGTGACGGGGTAGATAGAATTAATTGTGCCTCTGATGGAAAAGAATTGGCGCGAGCGATTAATATCGCTCTTGCCGATGCCCAGGTCTCCGCTGAGGAAATCGGCTATATCAGTTTAGACGGGTTGGCGGTTGAGCTTTGGGATAATTCAGAGATTAAGGCTTTAGAATTGGTTTTCGGGGATAATCTGAAAAGAATTCCCGTCAGTTGTCCTAAATCCATGTTTGGAAATTTATTGGGGGCTTCCGGTGCTTTGGATCTGATCGCCGCGCTTTTGGTTATGGAACACAACCTGGTCCCTCCGATATTAAATCTGGATAAACCGGCTTTGAATAGTTTAAATTATGTTATTGGGGAATCCCGGGAATATAAAGTGAACAAGTCTTTGATTATTTCGCGCGGCAGAGGAGGGATTAACGCGGCGCTGGTGGTAGAGAAAGCACAATAATGGTAAACCCTAAATCCGAAATCCTAAACTCTAAACAAACCCAAAACATTAAACTAAAAAATAGAACCGTTTTCCCGTTTAGAATTTTGAGTTTTGGATTTTGAGTTTGTTT